>OHHV01000576.1_pt1 | contig 13453 bp, 10 predicted proteins | sample 1568141 | NCBI WGS metagenome assembly OHHV01 (sample SAMEA3879589, study PRJEB24766) | human gut metagenome | biome: human-associated habitat; feature: feces | place: USA | collected 1985/1987
TTCTTTGTGATAACTTTACAGCAATAATACACTGAAAAAGCAGATGCCGCATAAATAAAATAATAGATTATATTATTTGCATAATTGGGAGATACATCCATTCCCGTTCCTATCTTAATATAATAAACGACACCGATCGTCCCCACAAAAGCCCATATTAAAGAAATTATTACACTTTGCTTTTTTAATTTTTCACTCATTATATCCTACTCCCGATTTAGCCCTGACACAAACTCATTGCTAAATCTCTGGCAGCAATCATGCAATCTTCCATTGAACAGTATGTCCACGCTCCATATCTGCCAATCGTATAGATTCCATTTTTTTCTTCTTCCGCTTTAAATTGCTGAACCATTTTCTCTGTCTCAGTATTGATATGCACGTAAGCCGGATCCATGATAATAGTCGAATGTTCTTCTAATTTTGTATCATCATCAATAATTCCCAACTTATGCAAATTTTCAAGAGTTAATTTTAACTGCATTTCTACATCTTGTTCTGTAATCTCATCTTCTTTTCCATATCCGATCTCAATATACATACTAAGTTTGTCTGCATCCAAAATATTATCGTAAAATCCAATTCTATAAAAATTCACTGCTTTATCCGGAATATACATCCAATGCTCTTCTGTGAATTTTGATTTTTTGTTGAACCCAAGATTAAATACGAGAACTTTATTATATGACAATCGGTTCTTCAAAGCAGAAAACTTTTCACCTTCAAAATATCCTAAAAAGTGATTTAACGGAGAAGTATTGATCAAATATTCATAATTTATTTTGCTGCCGTCATCCAATTGCGCAACTTTATGTTCATTATCAATTTTAACAACTTCATGTTCCATCAAAATTTTAGAACTATCCAATGCATCATACAGAATCTGGATAAAGGAACCCGCTCCGTTTCTTGGATAAAGAAAGCTATTGTTATATGAAGTGCTGTCTTTATTTGCTTTCATATTATCTATGATTGCCGGAATGTCTGCATACGGAAAAAATCTGCCCATTGCATCTTTATCCAATGTCTTTAAATCAACCGCATACAACTTTTCATTATATGGTTTTAAGAACTTTTCAACGATTGACTTTCCAAATTTCCCATAGAGCATATCCAAAAAGCTGTCATAATCTTCCTTTTCTTCTTTATGGAATAAATCATAGAGACAATCTATAAACTCTTCTTTCTCTAATTGATGAATATTTGTCTGAAACGGATAATCCACCAATTCTCCCTTATAAATAATTTTTGTATTTTTATCTTTATATTTAATATCTTCCGGATTCACGCTATCAAGAAATTTCTTTTTGAATTCATCTGTACTAAAATGGAAGAAATGCCCTGCATAATCCCAAACATAATCTTTCTTCTTAATAGTACGGCAATATCCACCCACTTCTTTTTCTTTTTCGATAATTAAATAATCACCGTCTGCGTAGTTTGCAAAAGTAAGTCCGGATATTCCAGCGCCAATAATCAAATATTTTACATTTCTATCCATCTGCTTTTCTCCTTTACTTCAAAAGATCACCAAATTTTTCTATAATCGCATCTGCGATACGTTCACTTGCATGCCCGTCTCCGTATGGATTACTTGCATGACTCATCGCATGATATGCTTCTTCATCTGTTAATAGTTTCTTTGCCTCTTGATAAATGACTTCTTCATCCGTACCTGTAAGTTTTAGCGTTCCTGCCTTTATTCCTTCAGGCCGCTCCGTTGTATCACGTAATACGAGAACCGGTTTTCCGAGAGACGGTGCCTCTTCCTGTATTCCTCCACTGTCTGTCATAATCAAATAACTTTTGTTTTGGAAATTATGAAAATCAAACACTTCCAATGGTTCAATCAAACGCACTTTATCACAATCTTGAAATACATCGTTAGCCACCTGTCTTACACGAGGATTCAGATGAATAGGATATACGACTTTCACATCATCAAATTCATCTACAAGTCTCTTAATCGCCCGGAAAATATGATACATCGGCTCCCCTAGATTCTCTCTTCTATGAGCAGTTAAAAGAATCATTCGGTTATCGCCCACCCACTCAAAAATCGGGTGCTGATAATTTTCATCAACAGTAGTTGCCATCGCATCAATGGCTGTATTTCCTGTAATATATATCTTAGACTTGTCTTTTCCTTCATTCAACAAGTTTTGAGCGCTCACCTCTGTCGGAGAAAAATGCATATCGGCGAGACATCCTACCATTTGACGATTCATTTCTTCAGGATATGGGGAATATTTATTCCATGTACGGAGTCCGGCCTCAACATGTCCGATTGCAATTTGACTATGAAACGCTGCCAATGCTCCTGCAAAAGTAGTTGTAGTATCACCATGAACTAATACGATATCCGGTTTTTCTTTTTCCAAAACTTCACTAATGCTTCCTAACACTCTCTGAACTACATCATTCAATGTCTGACCTTGTTTCATAATATCCAAATCATATTCCGGCTTAATTTGAAAAGTTTCCAAAACCTGATCCAACATCTGTCTATGCTGTGCCGTAACACATGTAATCTGTTCAATCTCTTCTCGCGACTGTAATTCTTTCACTAACGGTGCCATTTTAATTGCTTCCGGTCTCGTTCCAAAAACCGTCATCACTTTAATTTTTCTCATGTTGCTACCTCTCACCATCATAAGTTAATGTAAAATCTTATTTTCAACAAAATCATCAAATTTCTTTGCCACATTTACTGCATCATATTTTTTGCGGTTTTCTTCGTTTACTTCAATTTGATATCCTTCGTATAAAATCAAATATAAATAATTTTTGATCTCATCTACTGTATAGGAAACCGTAAGTCCATTCACATCGCGTACCACATCAGCCCCCGCTCCATCAAACATCGTAATTCCAAAAATCGGTCTGTCCGCGCCAATATAATCAGCTAATTTAGCAGCGAAGAAAATGTTCTCATCTAACACACCGCTCAAATTTGCATCAATATGAATCAGCCAGTCACTATTCTTCATAAGGGATAAGCTCGTTTTATAGTCCACAGGTTTCTTGATCTGAACAATATCTAACAATTCATTATCTAAAAGATATACTTTTTCTTTTACAGACATATTTCCATAAAAGAAAACTTCTAATTTCTCCGCCAAGTCCGAATGTTCTTTTTTCATACTAGCTATAGCTTTAAGAAACAAATGCGGCGTTCTGATATCATCAAGATGTCCAATATATACCATCCGTATCTTTCCACTATTTTCTGCATCAATCTCTTTATCATACAAAGAATAATCAAAACTATGCGGAAGAACGATTGCTTTCGCTTTTATAGCGTCTGAGTATTTGCCGGTCATATATTGCTTTTGATATGGATTATTCATAATAATATAATCAGATTTTGTTATAATGGCATCTTCTAATTCTTGCTCCTTTTTATACGGAATCTGCTCTTTTTTCATTCGTTTCTTCCATATCTCGTTCTTAATCATTCTCTTAGGTGATATAATTTCCCGAATTCCCATCGGTCTGATATATCTATTCTGTAATGAATACGGAGAAATCTTTTTTATAGTTTTTAATACAAAAGGATTATTTGCGATTGGATCTCCAAACGATGCAATCCACTTAATTTCCGGTTTAATTTCTTTTATTTTCAATCCGATCTCATGTGATTCCGGAGGCATGGAACGAGTCATAATAATGTCATACTCTTTTTTATGAGCGTTAAAATACTCTATTGTTTTGTTTTTCCATATCTCCAAAGTGTCTGCCTGAATTGGAATTTTCCGAACATTTTCGCATTCCGGCAGATATTCTTTATTTCCATATGACCAAGATGCATTACTTTCCTGCATACAAACATCATATTGCAATTTAGAATTTCTGAGAAGTTTATATGTCACTAATCCTTCTGATGAATTTATCGGCGGATAAAACCAACTTATAACTAATATTTTCTTCATTAGAATTTTCCTTTCAATCTTCTTGCCATTTTCATTGCAGTGTTCCATTTTCTACCATTCAATCTGACAAATTTAAACTTTGTCTTTCGATTATATCTTATATATGCCATACAATTTATCCGTTCATATAAAGCCTTATTCACCTTCAATAAATACTGATCAAAGTCCACTATTTCTTTATATGCTCTTGCATGATCCTTATCATATTCACAATAGATAGAATAATGTGTATTTAACGTATATGTGAGAATAATTTCTATATATTCTCTTTTATTTGACGACAACTTTGAAGAAATATGTGTATAATATTCTATCAGCCATTTTATCATTTTTTTATGGTGTTCTTGATTTCGGACAAAATTATCCATATTCATGCTTTGTTCTTTTCTTCCGATAAAATAACGATAAATATCCAGATGATAATACGTAAAAGTCTCAACTTTCGTCATAGGAACAACATTATACTGCATGTCTACATAAAATGTTTTTTCTAACATTTTAAGACCGGACGTTCTTAAAATTTCTGTCTTATACGTAGATGTTGCCATAACAAAATATTCACCTTCAAGAATTTTCAGATCAATATCATCAAAGCAATAACATTTTCTATCTTCTAAATTCTTATATACAAAATATTCCGATTTACTATTGTACGTATGTTCCTTTCGATAATCACACACAACTAAATCTGCATCTTCCGATTTTAATCTATTCACAAATTTCACAAAATCAGTAGAGTTAAACCAATCATCACTATCTAAAACTCGAAAATATTTTCCCTTTGCTTCCTTGATGCCTGCGTTTATTGTAGAGCCATGCCCTCCATTTTCTTTATCAATCAGTCTGACTGTCTCCGGATAACTATCCACATACTTTTGAATAATTTCAACGGAATGATCTTTTCCTCCGTCATTTACTACAAGTATTTCTATATCATCCATTATTTCAGAAACAATCAACGAATCTAAACATCTTTTTATATATTTTTCTGTATTATATACCGGAATTAATATTGTTAATGCTTTCATGCGTTCTTCAGGATTAAAAATCCATTTTCTCCTTTCTTTCTTTCTGTTTTTTTATAATCGACTGTACAATCTGAGTATATGATGTATTATCAAAATCTACCGAATTAATTACCACATCATTCTTAACCGGTAAGGCTTCGACGAGCTCCTCCACACTAAAAAACAAATCTTGTACGCACTCAAATTTCTCATATAAATCCATCATTTTATTATAATAGTGTGGGTGCTGTGTGTATAACAGCGAGAAAGTTCTGCAGCCATTCATGAGTCCCAGTAAAGCGCCATGATAACGCATACTGATAACCACGTCACATTCTCGTACTTTTTGACAAATATTTTCAAAACTATATGCCATAGATTCTATAGAAAAATTAAATTCACTTTTCTTTTCACAAAATTCATTATAGAATTTGTAATCGCAATCGTGATAATTATAAAACGGAATAAAATGAATTTCTGTTTTTTCTATATCGTACGTACTCTGAATATGTTCAACTAACTTTTCTAAAGATCCCAGTAAATCCGCCTGACAAATCCAAATGATTCCTATCTTATATTTTTCACCTTTTTCTTTCATTACCTTTGGATATTCATTTGTTAAAACAATATCATTTATCATAGTTATTTCGTGTCCGCAAGCAGACTCTATGAGTCTTTTACTGTACTTATCTCTCACGCTAAAATTAACACTTCCGTCAATAATTCTTTTTAACTTTTCCTGATACTCCTCATTGACTATTTTTTCATTTGTACTCAACCCGATGGCATGCACTTCCTTATTCTTTTCTATAAATGATAATGCCAATTCAATGAATATTTTCCCTAAATCATATTTAAAGCTTTCTTCTTGAAGATATCCGCTATCATCTAAAATTGCTCCACCTCCAAAAATAACACTATCAAATATATCGGCCAAATGATTAAAATCAAATTTTGTTTTAGGATAATGAATAATATTCATGCCGGGATAGCGAAAAGCATCTAAATTTTCATTGTCACACATCATCACATAAATGTCATTTTTAATGACATTCAGGTCTCTGTACAATTTTTGCAGCATCAATTCATCACCCAGATTAACCGCTCCATAAAAACCAACCAATAATACTTTCGGGGATTTATCAGATGGAACTTTAAAATACTCCAAATTCACATAATCATTAACTTTTCCTAATACTGCTCTTTCGGAAAACTGCTCAAATAATCGATCTGCACATTGTTCTGTAAATTGTTTCATCTGATCTACAGAAACAATCACTTTTTCAACTCTTTGCTCTAAATTTTTTTCTAAAAGTTCTTCTTTTTCAACTAACAAAGACTGTTTTTTATCAATCTCTAAAATTTTCCGATTAAGATATTTTAGTTTTTCTATCATGCCTTGCACTCTATCCAACATTTAATTCTCAATCCCCTTTTCTACATAAATGAGTAATCATTTTCCTATTTGACTCTCATAATATGCGGCACATACTTTTTCCGCTGTACCTACTTGAATTACTTTTCCATGTTCTAACCAAACCACTTTATCACACAAACTTTTAATAGATTCTATAGAATGCGATACATAAAGAACTGTTGTACCTCCTGAAATCAAACTCCGCATTTTATTTTCACTTTTTTTCTGGAAATTCAAATCTCCCACTGAAAGAATCTCGTCCACGATCAATATTTCAGGCTCTACAATCGTTGCAACTGAAAATGCCAAACGAGCAATCATTCCTGACGAGAAATTTCTTACAGGCACTTCTAAAAAGTCATGTAATTCAGAGAAATCTACGATTTCTTGATATTTGCTGTCAATAAAATCTTTTGAATATCCCATAACAGCACCGTTAAGATATATATTTTCCCGTGCATTTAAGTCAAGGTCAAAACCTGCCCCCAATTCAATCATCGGGCAAATATTTCCTCCTACGAGAACTTTTCCTTTTGTCGGCTTCATAACTCCGGCAACCACTTTTAAAAGTGTAGATTTCCCTGCTCCATTTGATCCGACAAATCCAACCACCTGACCTTTTTCCACTTTAAAACTAACATCTTGCAATGCCCAAAACTCATTTTCTTTTTTGTGCATTTTTCGTTTTTCTCTTGCACTTTTACTGAACAAATCTACTGCCATCTGTTTTAAAGAGTTATTTTTTTCAATTCCTAGATCCTACATATAATAAATAAACTTATCCTGATTTTTCTTAAATACAATCATCCCAATAACTAATGTAATTAAACATGATGCTCCGCATATAATAAAGCTTTTTACTGACGGCATTTGATCATATAAAATAATCGTTCTCGCAAACGTAATGTAATGATACAACGGATTAAATTTCAACACTTGTTGTATCCATGGATCCAGCATATTAATGTCGTACATTATAGGCGTAAAATAAGTCAAGATTGTCAGTACAATTCCATAAATATAGAACATATCCCGTAAAAATACGGATATCGTGGATAAAATGAATCCAACCCCTACTGTAAAAAGCAATAAACACAAATATGAATAGGGCAAAAGAAGATGTAATGCCGTAATATGACATTTCGTTTCACCACTGCCCGACAACAAAATCACACCATATAAAGGAATTAATGTTAACAAAAAATTAATTCCCACAAATAAGCATTTTGACAAAGGGAAAATATATTTAGGAATATATATTTTGTTCAACAAAGAGAAATTTGCCACTACAGCACTCATGGATGAATTTGATGCTTCACTATAATAATTAAAAAATGTTAGTCCCGTCATTAAATAAACAAGATAGTACTCCTGGCACAGAAAACTTAAAGACATTAGAAAACACAGCAGCCATAACCGCCATCATCAAAACCGGATATAATAAACTCCATAAAACACCTAGTACAGAGCGCTTATATTTCACTTTGAAATCTCTGCTGACTAATTGTCTCAATAAAAATGAATACTTTTTAAAATTATCTATGATATTTTTAATATACATTCCTTTCACCTTTCCTTTTTCTACATTCTGTACTAGTATACGCTATCCCTTTTAAAATTTCAAGCATTTCACAAGCATAGAAAGGAAAGATCCAATTTAAAAGAGCATTCCATTTTTTCTCCGATTTGGAATGCTCTGATTTCATCAATATTTCTTCATTGGAAGAATATATAGTTTTACAATATTATTTCCATAATTTTTAGCTGTCGCCCATCCATATCCATTTGGATTTTCTTTTTGTCCCAACCACTGCACATATTCTGCGCTTCCACGTTTCACATATTGAAAACGTGGATCTACAACAGGCTGTTTCAATGCTTCTTTTGAAGCATATGCCTTCAGATGCTGAACATGAGCTCTGATTCCAATCCGAATAGAATCAAATTTTGCTCCTGATGATCCCCCGCCAATAGCTCCTATCCCAGCAAAATTATATTGATCTTTCTTAACATCTCCACCGAACTTCAAAAACCCAGTTTCCATCATTGCCTGTGCAAAAGCGACCTCTGCTTTTACGCCTTCTACTTCACTTTCCTCCTTATATATCTGACAGAACTTCTCTATTGTAGGCGCTTCGCTCACATTACTGTATGGATATGATACCGTCGCCTTATTTTTATAAAACTTAACCATTTGAGAAACAGACACATTTGTTTTACCCATAATAGAGTACAACGTTTTTTCTGTTTCTAAAAGTGTCCATTTTTGGGCTGTCGATTGATTAAAAGTATAAGTTTGAACATTTGTCCCTGCTGCTGCAGATGCAGATGTAACATCTAATACAGTACCCAATTTTGACTGTATATAATATTTACCATCTCCCGCATCCACAAATCTCCAAAGCTGAGCATCGGAGCCGTTCCACGAATACTGCCATACATTTGCACCTGCTGTTCTTGATCCATTTGCCACATCCAATACTTTTCCGGATAATTTTGACTCTATCTTATAATATCCGTCAGACACTTTCTCAATCTCAAATTCTTGTGCCTCCGTGTTATTTATATTATAGATCCAAATATTTCCAAAATTTGCTTTAGAACCATTGGCGATATCTAAAGTTTTCGATGAACTTAACGCTGTCTGAATCGTATATATTCCTTCCGGAACTTCGATCGAATCATATTCTTTTTCCAAATGCCATTTCTGTGCCAAACTACCGTTTGCTGTATACGTCCAAATATTTGTATATGGTGCATACACAGCGCTCCAAATATCAAGAACTGTACCTGTTTTGGATCGAATATAATACCCCTCGCTTGTACTCACAAATTTCCAAAGCTGTGTATCTGAATTTGCAACCCATTTTTTTTGCACTACATTCACACCCGCTTTTCGCGTATCATTTTCTACTGTCAGTGCTTTTCCCGAATGCTCGGCAATAATTTTATAATATCCTTTTCCCACATAGGAAATATTAAACCGCTGTGGCTTCGTGCCATTATAATAATACAACCATACATTCGCACCATCCACTTTAGAAGCATTCGCTACATCTATAGTGTATTCAGATTCTTTAGAACTTCTTAATGTATATTTTCCATCTTTCACCGGCTGATAAGTAGATGCTTCAAATTTCCATTGTTGTCTTTTACCGCTCTCCAGATAACTCATCTGTACATTCATCCCTGATGAAGCTGTATTTCCACTAATGGAAAGAAATGTTCCCAGTTTCGACTGTAAATAATATCCACCGTCTTCCGCCTCGATAATCCTCCAAAGTTGTGCTTCTGATCCATTCCATGAATACTGCCATACATTCGCACCCTGCTTCTTAGATCCGTTTGCTACATCTAAGGACTTTCCGGACTTTTCAGAAAGAATCTGATAATATCCATTTCCCACATAATATAGTTCAAATCTCTGTGCTGATGTATTATTGGAGGCATACATCTGGATATTTGCATAATCTGTTTCCACCGCAGACGCTATATCTAAAACCTGCTTACTGTTTGTTGCATTTGATATCGTATATGTTCCGTTCTCAAGAGGTCTTTCATCAATCCCCTCTTTTCCCGATTCCAGTTTCCATTTTTGCGCGTCACTTCCATTCGCCGTATACATTTGAATATTTGTTCCTTCGGCGATAATTCCACTAAAAATATCTACAACTGTTCCCAATTTTGATTTTATGTAATAACTTCCATCCGAATTAACGATAAACTTCCAAAGTTGAGCGTTACTTCCGTTCCATGAATATTCCCACAAATTTGCGCCTGGTTCACTCGATGCATTTGCCACATCCAAAGATTTTCCTGATTGAACCGATAAAATTTGATAATATCCGGCTCCCATATACTTTATATCGAACATCTGATTTTTCGCACCCACATATGTTCCAAGCGTAGCATTTTGTCCGTTAATCGAAATTACATTCTCAGAAAATTTTGCATTTGAAATAACATACCTTCCATTTGCAACAGGTGCATTCTCCGCTTTTTTCAGCACCCATTTCTGGATATTATTTCCATTCACCTGATCCATACATACATTCGTTCCCGAAACCACATTCGATGTTGCTAACCCTATTGTTGTTCCTAATTTTGATCTTATATAATATGTTCCGTTATCTGCTTTTACAAATTTCCAAAGTTGAGCATCACTGCTATTCCATGCATATTGCTGCAAATTCGCATTTTTCTTCTCAGATCCATTTAAAATATCTAAGCTTTTTCCCGAGTGTTCTGCCACGATCTTATAATATCCGTTTCCGACATATTCCACTTCAAATCTCTGTGCCGAAATATTTTTCAGACTATCTAATTCAACATTGGCGAAATTATCTGATGATTCTTTTGATACTGTAAGAACTTGATTTTTATTTACACTATTTGCAATCGTATATGTACCGTTTTCTATCGTTTTATTATCAGCTTTAGTCAATTTCCACTTTTGAGCATTGCTTTGATTACAAGTATATGTCCATACTGTATTCCCATCGCTTGTCACTCCCGAGTGTATATCTATACAAGTATTCAACGCTGACATAATATAATATGTTCCGTTTCCCGCATCAATAAAACACCATTTTTGTGCTTCTAAAGCACTATTTCTCTCTCTTTGTTCTATATACGCGTAACCTGCTTTTCCATCTCCAACTGCTTGCAACGCTTTTCCCGAATGCTCAGCAATGATATTATAATAACCATTTCCGATACTAACTATTTCAAATCGTTGTGAAGAAATATTTTCTTTTTTTGTGGATAAAACTGTTCCCGCTCCTGAAGTGAAAAGATCATTGCTTATTTTAATACCTTTTCCTGATGCCAATACACTATCCAAGGTGTACGTTCCCTCCGGAACATTAACTCTTACTCCCATTTTTTGCAATCCGAGATATCTTGCAATCCCTGTAGCGTCTGCAACTCCAAGCTTTTTAAGTCCTGATTCCGTTTTCAAAAAATTATTTACATCACTACCATTTGAAAGGAATGCATGTTCTACAATAAGTCCCGGAATTCCATGTTCTTTACAATGAATCTGAACAGAAAAATAGTCTGAAATAGAACCATCCGGATATTTTTCATTAATTGTAGTATCTTTACTGTATACAGACCGTCTTCCTAATCCGATTGCCACAAGCTCATCTAAAATTGCTTCTCCTAATTTACGACCTGCCGCACCCACTTCTGCTTTCCAACTATTATTAGGCACAATTACTTCTGCTCCACTTGCAGCTGACGATACAGAAGAATTAAGATGAAAGCTAACAAATATTTTAGCTCCTGCATTTACAGCCGCTTTTACGCGATCTTCCATACACGTAATTCCCGGCTTATTGTAAGGACACGCAGCACCTGTGCGTGTCATATATACTGTAACACCTGCATATTGCTCAAGTTCCTGTTTACAGTAATTGGCAATCTTTAATGTTAAGTCTTCTTCCCTTAATCCATACCCTTGTGCTCCCGCATCATTTGCATCATGCCCCGGGTCTAACGCGACCACAACATTTCCCGATTTTGCATCAGAAGCGTTCCCATAAGTACTTACCGTATTCATTCGATCTGCACTGACCACCTCCAATGCTTCTGCTATATTATCTTGTGCTTCTGCAACTCCATTTTCATCTATTGTTACAACCGAAGTTTCTACACTCGACTCTTCTTCAGAAAATTGACCTTCAACCGGTTTTAATTCTTCAATCCCTTCATATTCGGTATCCACACCAAATTCAGCTTTGACCCCGATATCATCAAGTGCAATTTTCTTTTCTTCTGCACTACTTTTTATAAGAAGATTTGTTGCTTTATAAATTCCCGCTGATACACCCTGCGCATATTCTTTTTCAAACAGATATAATGTTCCCGACTGTTTTGCGAGATTCCATTCCTCTTGATTACCTTCTTCATCCTCGATCATTAAGGCTATTGTTTCTGCCCCTGTAATTTCTTTATCAAATGAAAACACAATTCTTTGTGTACCGGGAGTTTGTACATAGGGACTTTCAATATACACAAAGTTCACTTTCCCATAAGTAATCCCTATTTTTCCACTTTCTACTTCTTGCTCTGTTCCTTCAGTGGCATCTGTATTAACAGAAGACTGATCTTCATTTAGTCCATCTTCTGTTTTATTCTGATTTTGATTCTGTGTATTATCCTCTTCAGTAAATTGTTTACCCCCATCTTCTATATTCGCTGACTGATTTTCTTCTATTCTATCTCCATAGTTTTCCGTTCCGTAAACAACATTCATCGAAACATTTCCTGTAAGCATACTGGCAAACAAGATTCCTGCAATTATCTTTTTTATTTTTCTCTTCATACTTCTCTTGTATATCTCCTTACTCGCTTTTCTTCTTATACTATTTCTTTAATCTCAATTTCAAAATGACATTATTCCGCTATAACCGTCATAATTAGCTCCATGTGATGTTTGCAAAACTTTTCCTTCTTCAGTCAGTTTTATTCCATCACAGTCATATGTCTCAAGATATGTATTAATAATGCATCCTATAATCTGTATTTCACCGGTTGTTCCCATACTTCGTATGTATTCTCCGGTTGCAGCATTAAAATCCAGATCGATCAGATGTGTTTCTTCATTTACTTTAAAACTTAACAGCTGACAACCTTCCGTCAAAATTCCGTTTCCCTGAAGAGCCTTCCATATATCATATTCCGTTTTAACTGTAATGGTTTTTCCCATTATCTCTCCGGTTATGTCATCAACATAATAAACTCTGGCTTCCCTTGAATTTTCGTCTTCATCCTCATCTTCTTCAACCTTTTTATTCTCATCTGCTTCTTCATCTTTTTTATTGAAATCTTCTGCATCTTCTTTTTTATCTAGATTTTGTTCTATTTTCGTATCGTCTTTATCTTCATTGTCTTTATTTGCACAACCTGCCATAATAAAACAAGATATTCCAAGCAATAAACTTATTATCACTACCGATAAGCATCTTTTCTTCTTCATATTGTCGCACTCCTCTTATTCACCTTATTAAATACTACTTACTAATAATAACAAAAACAAAGTTTCTTACAATTACAAGTTTTTCCATTGCAAAAAGGATTCCTCCATTTAAGGA
>OHHV01000578.1_pt1 | contig 13414 bp, 16 predicted proteins | sample 1568141 | NCBI WGS metagenome assembly OHHV01 (sample SAMEA3879589, study PRJEB24766) | human gut metagenome | biome: human-associated habitat; feature: feces | place: USA | collected 1985/1987
TACCAGGACGTCGATCACCGCTTTCTGGAAGGATGCCGCCACATCAGCCTGGCAGATCTCAATCCCTTTCATCTCACAGGAATTGAGGTAGTTGAGCACTGCGGATTTCAGGCCGCTGAAGCTGAAATCATAGGTGCTTCCATCCACCTTGGCCCTGGGGAATACAACAGCGTCCGGATTTCCTTCCCTGGATACCCTGTCGATCTTGGGGCCACAGGCCTATGGCCCTGGCTACCTTGTCAAATGCTTCTCCCGCCGCATCGTCCCTGGTTCTTCCGATGATTTCATATTCACCGTAGTCCTTCACCACAACCAGATGGGAATGGCCGCCCGATACCACAAGACAGATAAAGGGAGGCACCAGATCTTTGTTTTCTATATAATTAGCGCTGATATGGCCTTCGATATGATGGACTCCCACCAACGGTTTGCCGGCAGCGAAGGCGATGGCCTTTGCCGCAGAAACTCCCACCAGAAGAGCTCCCACCAGGCCCGGACCATAGGTGACCGCCACGGCTGTCACCTGCTGCAGGGTAATTCCTGCGTCGGAAAGAGCCTTTTCGATTACCTGGTTGATTTTTTCAATATGCTTTCTGGATGCTATTTCAGGGACCACGCCGCCGTAGAGGGTATGCAGGTCGATCTGGGAATATATCACATTGGAAAGTACTTCTCTGCCATTGCGGACAACGGAGGCTGCGGTTTCATCGCAGGAGCTTTCCACAGCAAGAATATAAATATCTTCTTTTTCCATAATGCTTTCACCTTTTATACTACTGATTATAACAGCCCGGACAGCTCCTGGCTGCTACTGCTGTTCCTCCTCAAAAAGGAGATCGATACTTTTTCCGTCTTTCCCAGCTATTGCCTGGGGGAATATTTTACGGACGCCATCCATGTAGTCCTCCGGCCTGATGAGGGAGGGGCTGTAATGAGTAAGCCACATCTGTTTTACCTGGGCGCGCTTAGCCATGTCAGCAGCTTCCAGGAAGGTCATGTGCTTATACTCCTTTGCCTTTTCCTTTTTCTCCGGCTCGCCGTACATTCCTTCGCAGATAAAAAGATCTGCCCCGGCGGCATTTTTTACAATTCCCTCGGTGGGCCTTGTATCCGTACAATAGGTAAGCTTGATTCCCTTCCGGGGAGGGCCGAGAACCATATCGGGAGTCAGGAGGCCTTCCGGCGTCTCAATTGTCTCCCCTTTCTGCAGGCGGTTCCAGTACTGTTTGGGTATCCCCAGGCTTTGCGCCTTCTCCAAAAGAAAACGGCCGCCGCGTTCTATTACAATATTATAGCCATAGCAGATCACGTTATGGTTGACGCGGAACGCCTCAATACGGAAGCCGTCAAAGGGGATGGACTGCTCGTTCTCCGTAAGCTCCATGCACTCAATGGCAAACGGAAGCTCCGGCGCGATGACGCGCAGGGCATTCACCACCCTGGTAAGGCCTTTGGGCCCAATGAGCAGAAGCGGTTCGGTGCGTTCCGCGTTCCCCATGGTGAGAAGCATGCCGGGAAGGCCGCTGATATGGTCGGCATGATAATGGGTGAAACATATAATATCCACCGGCTTCGGACTCCAGCCCTTCTCCTTCATCGCAATCTGCGTTCCCTCGCCGCAGTCAATCATGATACTTTTTCCATTATAACGGGCCATGAGGGATGTGAGCCACCGATACGGCAGCGGCATCATTCCTCCGGTTCCCAGTAAACATACATCCAGCATTCTGTCGTATTACTCCATTCCGCTACAGAAGCTCCCTGGCCTCCTTTACTTCGGCAGGCACGCGGAACTCTGCAAGCATTTTATCAAAACATTGTTCGCACAGGTCAAAATGGTATACCTGTCCGTCCTTGCTGCTGAAATACCCGAAGGCATGCTTTACTTCGAAGCATCCTTCCTTCAGTATTCCATTTTCCACCTTCATTTCTTTGCCGCATCGGTTGCATATCACCGATATAAGCTCCGTATTGTTATTATCAAGATAAATTCGCATGGCCACTCCTATCCGCGCTTTTACGCTTTCTGTTTTAATCATTATAACGTAAATTTTTGTCGAAAAACAGCGGTAATTATTCCATGCGCTGCCTATCTCTTCCACATAATAAGAGCGTTTTCAGCCGGATCCCGGTAAAAATTTTTCCGGATCCCTTCTACAGTAAAGCCCAGGGATTCATATAGCCGGACCGCAGGGAGATTGCTTTCCCTGACCTCCAGCGTAAAATTTTCCACGCCGCAAAGCTTCGCCCGGCGCATCAGTTCCAGCAGCAGTCTGCGGGCACAGCCTTTTCTTCTGCTGCCCTCCTCCACCGCTACATTGGTAATATCCCCGTCTTCAAAGGACTGCCAGATTCCACAGCAGGCGATCAGCCTGCCCTCCTCCACGCAGGACAGGTAGAGTGCATTTTTATCGGAAAGCGCCTGCTCCAGGGCCTGCTCCGACCAGGCGTCCGAACCGAAGCAGGCGGCTTCCAGCGCGGCTGCCTGAGATAAATCCTCCGGAAGCATTGTACGGATTTCCATTACGTTTCACCGCTTTCACGATTCTTAAGCTTCTGCTGCCTGGAATAGGTCCCTTTTCTCATCATGGCATCCCCGGCCTGATCGCCTGCTGTTTTCTGAGCCTCGCTGCGTTCCCGTTCCGCCTGGGAGGGGCGCAGGTATTCCGGCACATGGGCGGCTGCGGATTCCATTTTGCCCAAACGGGCGTAGGTCTGTGCAAGGACGGCTACCGCCGAGGCACGCTGCCTGTTGCAGAGTGCAGGGGCAAAGGTATAGGGACGGTGCATGAGAGCCGCCAGTTTTTCCCGAAATACAGGAACGCCGTCTCCTAAAAATACCACGCAGTTTTCTCCGGGAAGCGCATTCAGCTTCTTCGCTATGGTTTCAATGGGAACCACGCACTGGGGTTCCAGAATATCCAGTTTAAAATTCACCTCTAATGAGGAGGTTTCCTGCGCCGTCTCCTCCGGAAGGAAACGGTAAATGCCGGTATAGACCTGGCTTCTTCTTGCATCCATGAGGGGGCATACGATATGATCGGTTCCGTATACATTCATGGCAAGCGCATCCACCGTAGGGACGCTGATAATCGGTTTATCCAATGCAAGCCCCAGCCCCTTGGCTGTGGCAGAGCCGATCCTGAGTCCCGTAAAGGAACCAGGCCCTGCGGATACTGCGATGGCATCAACACAGGACAGATCCAGTTCAATCATTTTTTTCACTTCATCCAGCATGGGGAGCAGGGTCTGAGAGTGTGTTTTCTTATAATTTGTTGTGTATTCGGCTATAAGGCTGTCATCCTCCGTCACCGCCACACTGGCTACCAGCCCTGAACTGTCTATGGCTAATATTTTCATTCCTGCGCTTCTCCTATCCTTGTCAGGGTAATTTTGCGGTAATCAAAGCCCCGGCTTAAATCTTTTTCAATCCGCACCTGTGTATATGCAGGGGGAAGAATTTCCTCAATGAGGTTGGCCCATTCTATCAGGCACAGCCCTTCTCCGTAAATGCAGTCCTCAAAGCCCACCTCCTCCATTTCCTCCGGATCACCAATCCGGTATACGTCAAAATGGTAAAAAGGCATACGGCCTTCCTCATAGATCTGCACGATGGTAAACGTAGGGCTGCTGACCGGCTCAGTTATGCCAAGCCCCGCTGCGACTCCCTGGGTAAAAACGGTTTTGCCCACGCCCAGATCTCCGATCAGGGTATAAACCTGGCCGGGCTTCGCTTCCTGTCCTATTTTTTCTCCCAGCGCATAGGTTTCCTCTGCGCTGAAGCTTTCAATTACTTCTGTTTGCTGATTCATATTCCAATTCTCCTGTTATCCCGGCACGGGCTGCTATACCGCCGTCCGGCTTCACATCCGGATGTTTACCTTTTTCGGAGGCATGTGTGTGGAAATCATCTCCACTGCCTTGGAAAGATTATCCTTCAGATCTCTGCGGGGAAAAATGCTGGCATTGATTCTTGTGGTATAAAGTACGATACTGCGGGCTGTGGACACCGCTTTCACCATATCCTCCCATTTCTGGAATTCCGTTGCTTCTCCCTGGGATACCTCCACCCCTTCTTCCGTCATTTTGTAATGGAGGGGCTGCTTGAAGGCGGGATTGGTAAGAGCCTGCTGCTTGGCCTTAAGAAACAGGCTGCCCGGCTGGTACAGCAGTATCACCAAGCCGGCAATGAGATAGATTATATGGCCGGTCATGCCGAATGCCACCAGCATCAGTGCGCCCACCGTGGTTCCCACCACTCCGGCAAAGCTGGTGTAGGTATGGTGAAGCATGTAGTCATACAGTACTCCTGAATCTATTTTGACATCAAATTCCACTTCCATTTAAGTATATACTCCTGATATTTATTTTGTTGTTTATCTCAGACCCGAAAAAGCACCTACATCGTAGGTGCTTTTGTCTACTTAACATTATATTATACTGATAATCCGCTATAACGCAAGTTATTTTCTACCGGGAGCCGTCCCGGTTTTCAGGATTATTCATGGCGCAGCGCTTCAATAGGGCTGAGCTTTGCAGCCTTTCTTGCAGGATAGATACCGAAGAAAATACCTACGCCTGCCGAGAACAGGGATGCAATCAGCACGGTGCCTACCTTAACTCTTGCAGCAAAGCCAATCACGCCGCCTATCAGTATGGCGCCTGTAATTCCCAGAATAATGCCGATAATCCCTCCCATAAGGGTAATAATGGCGGATTCGGACAAGAACTGCAGCAGGATGGATCCGGTCCTGGCTCCCAGGGATTTACGGATACCGATTTCCCTGGTACGTTCCGTTACGGATACCAGCATGATATTCATTACGCCGATACCGCCGACCAGCAGGGAAATCGCTGCCACAATAACTACAAAGATAGAGATACTGCCCAGCACGGAGTTGATTTGGGAAATCTGATCCTGCATGTTCTGCACCTGAAGCAACCCTTTCCCTCTCACATTATGCCTTCCTTCCATGAGGTTGATCGTGCTCTGCGCCACCTGCATGGATTCCGCCGGAGAGTCACAGATAACATAAAAGTCCGTAAAATCACCGAAATATAACCCATAGGAAGCGCTCAGTACGCTGAGCGGCAGCTCAATGTTAATCATGTCTCCGTACATACTGAACATGGCTGAAGCGCTGTCCTTACGTATGCCTACGATTCTCAGATCCTGTGTGGTTCCGTACAGGGTCACTTCAATAGTAAGACCGATAACATCCGTAGTGCCGAACAGCTTCTTGGCCGCCTGCTCCGGCACCACGCATACCTTATTGCCGGAGTAGTAATCGTTGGCGGTAAAATAACGGCCCGCAATTATCGGTTCACTCTGATAGAACTCCATGCTCTCCGTTCCACCGGAGGCATATGCGGTAAACTCGCCTTTTTTACCGATTACGCTCCCGTAAAGGGTATACACCGGCGTAACGCCTTTAACACCCGCCACCTTTTCCTGAATTGCTTCAAAATCGTCCGTGGAGAAATAAACCTCATCTTCACTGTGTTCATTATTTACATAAATACCAATCAGCCCTCCGGCCATGGCATTCAGTTCGTCGTTTACCTGTCCCTTTACTCCGTCACCAATGGAAATAATCATGATAACGGATGTAATGCCGATAATAATACCAAGCATTGTCAGAATGGACCGGCCTTTATTGCTTTTGATATTCATCAGGGCAATTTTTATATATTCCCATGCCTGTGCCACTATTGCATCCTCCTTATATAGACCGCTGTGAGCAGGCCCGGATTACTTGTTTCCGGAATCCGCCGCACCGTCCGTCTGTGTCTGTGTTCCAGCGGTCTCCGTCTCCTGGCCTGCCGCTTCGGAGGAGCCTTCTTCTGATACGTTTTCAGTGGATGCTTCCGACGCTGTTTCCACGGCTGCGCCGGTCTCGGAAGCCGCTGCGTCAGTCATTGCCGCACCCGCCATGGCCTTCATGCCCTCTGTCACCATACCTGTCACATCATATAATATCTGATCGCCTTTCTTCAGGCCTTCCTTTACCTCAACCATGCTATCGGAGGAAATTCCTGTGGTGATTCTTCTCATGGTTACCACGCCGTTTTCCACAACGTAGCAGAACTCACCCTGCTTATCCGCATTTACGATTTCAACAGGTACTGTAAGAACATTTTCCGCAGATGCGGTATGGATAACAAGCTTGGCCTCCACGCCCAGGAAAATATCCTCGTCCGGGTTCTTGATATGTACCTCTGCTCCAACCACAGGCGTTCCCTGGGAATTGGCAGCGGCCACTTTATTTATTTTGGAAACCTCGCCTTCATATTCTTTTCCTGCAATGGTAATATCCACCTTCTGGCCAATTTCGATTTTAGGCAGATCATATTTAGTGACTTCGATTCCGACCTTTACCTGCTTGTTGCTTTCTATGGTAAAAAGCTCGGTTCCTTCCGCTACGGTAGCCCCTTCCAGAAGGCCGCCGCCCTTGGTTGCATCCTTGGATGTGGATACGGTGGCAATCTTGGTTACGATGCCGGGGAATTCCGCAACAACACCCGCCTGTGCCTTCTCCAGCTCTGCCGCTGCTTCATTTGCGGTAATCTGTGCGCTCTGTACGGTATCAGCCAGCTGCTGCTTGGAATAAGGATCTGCAATTCCTGCTTCGGAGGAAGATTCCTTTCCTTCCCTCTTGCTGATCTCTTCTTTCATATCCTCCAGCTTCTTCTGCTCCGCGTCAATAATACGCTGGGTTTCTCTCAGATCCTCGGACATGCTCAGATCGCTGAGCTGGTTGCTTGTTTCCCGGATACTGTTATTCAGGTTCTGGATGATTTCCTGAATTCCTTTTCTGGCATCCGAATCACTCTGCTCCGCCAGCTTATTATTCTGTGTCTCCAGTTCCTGGTTCAGCTTGCCCAGCCAATCCTGAAGCTTTTCTCTTTCACGCTGGGTTTCATCCTCCAGCTGATATTTCAGTCCCTGTACATACTGCTCCTGCTGCTCGGCAAGGATCTTCAGCTCGTCCAGGCCGATGGTTGCTTCATTATACTTTGATTCATTCTTGTTGCTCTGATACTGGGAGCTTCTGTAGCTGTTCGCCGTTGCGGAAGCTTCCAGCGCCGCTTTTGCTTTTCTGTTTTCCAGTTCGGTGGTATCGAAAGCTACCAGCTGCTGTCCTTGAGCCACCTCGTCGCCCAGAGCGATTTTCATCTCAGAGATAGTGGCGCCTACCGGCGCATAGTACGTCCTGCTCTGTTCACTGCTCACCGTACCGCTGGTGGACATGGTCTCTTCAATGCTTCCCACCGCCACTTCAATGGTATTCACCTGCATGGGCGTATTCTTGGCAATTACGCTGGTCACTACGGAATAACCCACAATGACTACCACGAGAACCAGTGCAATAATCCAGCCTATTTTCTTCTTTTTCTTCTTCTGTGTGCCGCCGGCCATAATGGCCTCTCTCTTCTGCTGCGCTTTCTTTTCCTTAGCTTCGGCTTTTTCTCTTTTCTTCTTTTCCTTTGCCGTCTCCTGGACCTCCGTCAGGTTTTCGGCGCCCTTGTTTTCTAACTCACTCATCTTGTATCCTCCATTCAGTCCCATCGGGTAGTTGCCTTTATTCATAAAAACAGAGCCGGCCTGCGGCTTGTCCTGCGCCGCTTCCCACACTGCTTCTAATAACTGTCTGAAAGCCTGCTTTAGCAGTTATTCTTCATAAATTTCCGTATCCTGAACATAATCCGCTTCAATCTGGCCGTCCTTAATCCTGATAACACGTTCTGCCTGAGCCGCAATGTCATTATCATGGGTGATAATGATTACCGTTCTGCCTTCCTTATGTAAATCCTTCAGAATCCCCATAATTTCCTTCGTAGAACCGGAATCCAGGTTACCGGTAGGCTCATCCGCAAGGATTACCGGAGGTGCCTGGGCAATCGCTCTTGCGATGGCAACTCTCTGCTGCTGCCCGCCGGACATCTCAGAGGGCTTATGGCTCATTCTTTTCTCAAGCCCCACTCTCGTGAGGGCATTCCTGGAAAGCTCTGTCCGCTCCCTTTTCCCCACGCCGCGGTAAATCAGGGGCAGCTCCACATTTTCCAAGGCCGTCAGATTCTGAATCAGGTTAAAGCCCTGAAAAATAAAGCCGATTTCCCTGTTCCTGATATCCGAAAGTTCATCATCGCTCATTCTTGAAACATCCTGGTCATGCAGAAGATATGTTCCGCTTGTGGGTACATCCAGGCACCCCAGCATGTTCATCAGCGTAGACTTTCCGGAACCAGAATGGCCGATAATTGCTACAAATTCATTCTCATTAATAGTTACATTGACATGATCAAGCGCCCGCACCTCATTTTCACCCGGGTTATATACCTTACACATGTCCTTTACTTCAACCAGCGCGCTCATAAATTCTCTCCCTTTGTTTTCCATATGTCCATGACCTGAAATACAGGCGGCCTCACCTGGAAAACTACATGATATATCTCCTGTATTATGTAATTAATACAGTAATACTGATTCTGTTTTTTGTCAACAGGTATTTTTCTTCCAGTTGATGCAGACAATTCCATTTTGGCCTTATTCCGGCAGCCTGCCCCGTTCAGCCTTCCTTATAAATAATACCTCACTGGAATTACTCCGATTATCATACTATAGTTGCCTTCTAAAAATCTATGCAGTTCTTTTAAATATTTCTTAATTTTTTCTAAATAACGTAAGTTTCTGTATAATTTTTATGTATTATGACATAATAAAAGAAAAAACGAAGGAGAAAAACATGAGTCTTTTAAACGATGACGGGATACCTTTGGGGCTGGGAATGGCCCTGGCGCAGAATATGGATGCCATGCGGACTTTTTCTTCCATGAGCGAAAGTGCAAGGCAGGATGTGATTGACCGTTCAAGGCATGTGCAGTCAAAACAGGAAATGGAAAATCTGGTGAACGGGCTTTCCGGCGAATCAGGTTTTTCGGAAAAACTGAGCTGAGGATTCATTTTTTAGTCCCAAAAGCTTCACAGTTTCTTCAAAATTCCATCACGATTCCTACACACTTAAATGTTATCTTATACCTATACAAAGCCAATAAGAAAATTTTAGATAGATTTCTTTTTCATAACTTGCCGGCATCCGGAAAAGATGCCGGCCCTCCCTCAAAAAAACCCGGCAGGCCGCAATAGCCTGCCTTTTTTATTATTTTTTGCTGTGCAGGATGGGGCTGAGTTTTTTATAAATCAGCATGGTTACTATGGAAACGATGCCGCCTTTCATCAGGTTCATGGGCGCTACGGCAAATAATGCAAGCGTAGTCACGCTGTTGATGGAGGGATTGATGGCGTGGCCCAGGCCGACAATGGAATCTAACGGCATTCCGTACAGCTCTGCAAATTTGGGGAGCAGGTACACCGCGTTGAAGGCAGTTCCGAAAACCGTCATTACAAGTGTTCCCACAACACAGCCGATTATGGCATTTTTCTTGTTCTTGCGGAACAGGTATATGATAGAGGCAGGAAGCAGGAAGCTGCAGCCAATGATAAAATTGGCCAGATCTCCTACAAATGCGGTGGAGGTTCCTTTAAACAGAAGCTTCAGGATAATTTTGCAGAACTCAATCATGACCGCCGCCACCGGGCCAAAGGCAAATGCGCCGATCAGGGCAGGAAGCTCGCTGAAATCCATTTTATAGAATTCCGGGGCAAAGGGGATGGGGAAATCCAGCATGTGCAGGATGACCGCTATCGCCGAAAATACGCCTATCATGGCTATTTTTCTGGTGGTGAGGGTACGTTCCCTGTTTCCGTTTTTCTTTCGTTCCCATTTTTCCACCACGTAGGCGATGATTACCATGGCGGCCACAAGCCCCAGAAACTCCAGGACAAAAATAAGGTTTTCCGCGAAGGACGCTGCTAAATCATTCATTATGTATACTCTCCTTTTCTTTCTCCGGCCAGCCGGAGTTATTGCGTAAGACAAGGAAAATTCTTCTGATGCTTCATGAAAGGAAGGTATCAAAAAAGCCCGGAGAAATGATTCTCCGGGCAGATATCCAATCCCTGGAAAACACCTGCTGCCTCTGTAAACCAAACGGCGTAAAAACAGGTATCCATGCATGATTTTCTTCTTTCATCCAGACTTTACTGTCGGTTCCGGATTCGTACCGGATCAGCCGCATGACGCGGGTCGCGGACTTGTCTGCACCTGTAGTGGATCAACTGCAGCGTCACCGCCGGTAGGGAATTACACCCAACCCTGAAGAACTTTACCTTTATTAAATTGTTACTCTATTATCATAGCAGGATTTTATTAAATGTCAAGGCGCGGATTGTCCGTTTGTCTGCATATTTTTCTCCGCATACGTTTCTTCGCACGTTCATTTGCCCGAAGAAAAACAGCAGGCAATAATCAATGCGTCCCTGGATGTATTTGCCACGCATGAATATAAGCGGGCATTCACGGATGATATCGCCGCAAAGGCAGGGATATCCAAAGGGCTGCTTTTCTACTATTTCCATAATAAAAAGAGTTTATATCTGTATATTTATGATTATACAAAGCAAATTGTGACGGCTCAGGTCGTTGATGCCCATTTTAAAGAGATCACTGACTTTTTTGAGCTGCTGGCCTATTCTGCGCAGAAAAAGGCCGCCATCATGTCGCGCAATCCCTATCTGATGGATTTTGTCATGTGCTGCTTTTATCCGGAAAAGGAAGAGGTATCAGGACGGCTACATCAACGAGAAACGAAGGCAGGGCAAACCGTTTGTGCTGATTTTTTCCCGGTAGACACTGGGATTCCCGCATACCATACAGGCGGTGTAGCCCAATGCCGCCGCAAGCTTCATACCATTCATTACAAGCGCTGTGCCAATACCCTTCCGCTGGTATTTATACCTTTTTGTATTATGGTCATCCGCCTCATCATGGCGGGCTGACAGGCTGTCGCAGGCGTTCGTCAACCAGGGTTCTTTCAGGGATGGAAACGGCTGCGCCTTCCCGGGATACGGTAATGGAAGAAGCGCAGGCGGCAAGACGCAGCGCCTCCTGCATGGTCTTCCCTTCCACTATAGCCGCGATAAAATATCCGGTGAAGGTATCTCCTGCTGCTGTAGTATCCACAGCATTCACTGGAAAACAGGGCTGATATACACATTCCTCCGCGCTTTTGTAAACAGCGCCCTTCCGGCCCAATGTAAGGATTACCTTCATTTGAGGATATTTCTCCAGAAGAACCTCCGTGATACGGTCGGGATCGGAGGCACCTGTAATGTCATTTCCTTCCGTTTCATTCAGCATCAGCCAGGTGACGCCGGAAAGATCCGTCTTTTTCAGGCTCTCATTCATCGGCGAAGGGTTAAACAGAATCCGCATTCCCATAGCGGCGCCTTTTTCAAGAAGATAGGGAAGGTTGCTGATTTCGTTTTGCAGAACCAGAATATCTCCTTCACCGAAATCTTCCAGCACCTGGTTGATGAATTCTCTGCCGTTCTCATAATTGCTGCCGTTAAAAAGGATGATGCAGTTTTCCCCTTCTTCGGAAACCTGAATCAGCGCATGTCCTGTAATGCTTCCGTTCTCACGCAGATACCGGGTATCCACGCCGCTTTCCTTAAGCAGCTCCGCCAGGAAGCGGCCGTCCGGGCCTATGGTCCCGGCATGATAAATCGGAACCCCGGCACGTGCTGCCGCAATGGACTGGTTCAGCCCCTTGCCACCGGGAAAGCATTGATATTCTTCTGAAAAAATCGTCTCTCCCGGCCTTACAAAATGCTTCACTTTATATACCTTATCAATATTCAGTGAACCGAAATTTAAAATCTTCATGTTTTGCTCCCATCTGTCTTATATCCTGTCATGTGCCGTAAACGTCCATCAGGACTGTATATTTACTGTGCAAGCTTTCTGAATAAATCCTCAAACAGATTGTCCCTGTTAATATGGTAAACATATCTGATAAAATGCCTTCCGGGGTCAAAGCTGTAATGATGATCATACTGCGGAATCGGGCTGGGCACCAGTCTGTCACGCATGAAATCACCGTCCAGCAGCCAGGCCACCGCGGTGACATCCCAGATCACCCTTGTCCAGCAGCTGTTTTTGCTTCCGGCTGCGCCTTCCTTTTCCGTGTAGTCTGTCAGATAATCGCACAGTTTGTTTTTGCCGCGGAGAAAAGTCTCCAGTTCGCCGGGGCCGGTGGTGAAAGAGGATACCACGCCCATGCAGGGAAGCTGCACCAAAGCTGCGCCGCAGCCGAATACCACTCTCGCCGCAGCCACATCCTGGAAAAGATTGAATTCCTTATTATCCGGCCATTCATGGGCATTGCCGCCAAGCCAGATGAGAACTATGCGGTCTTTGATTTCCGGCTTCATGAGCAGGGCTGAGGCCACATTGGTAATGGCTCCGATGGCAATGACGTACAGAGGCTTTTCCGGCGTATAGCCAAGCGCCAGCGCGGCCAGATGCGCTGCGGCATCGGATGCAACGGGTGTCTCTTCGTCCGGAAGGTATTGGGATGAGCCGCGGTATACGTGTTCCTTCAGTTCCTGCTTTTCCATCAAGTCCAGGATATGGTGGATTTCCTGATAGCTTTTTTCCATACCGTCTTCTGGTCCGCTGGATTTCTCATTATGGAAGGGCGCTGCATAAACAGCCTTCAGATGCAGCTTTTCCTCCGATTTGATGAGATAGGCCAGGGCGTACTGGTCGTCGATTTCATTATAGGTGTCCGTGTCCAGAACCACATCGACCGGTCCTTCGGGCCGGTTCAGGCGCTGTAAGTAAGAGATATCCTGATTCATTTTCCCCTCCCTTGGCACAGGCGCCGCCTGCGCTGACCAAATAATTACTGTGAACAGAAGCTTTACTGCATTTGGTGCGGCAGCATGGATAATCGGGCTGTTACAGGCATCCGCAGTTTTCCGGTCCACTATACTTTTGTATCATGTTCTTTCATTATATCGGTTCCTCCGGGAGTTGTCATGATGGAGTGTTTTACAAAACTTTTTCTGAAAAGTATACAGAATGCCGGGACGAACAGCGCAATGCCGGACGGCGGATTTTCGCTTTTTCAGATTCTTTTTGCCAGGATCGGCTGCATAGATTATAATAATAGGCATAACAGGTTTCTATAGGGAGGGTTTGCTGATTTATGATAACCAAAAATAAGAACATTTTATCAGGCGGCGCTGTTGTTTTTCTTCTATGTCTTCTTTTTTGCATGGCGGTTCCGCTGCCCTTATGTGCGGCGGGGACGTTAGCGTCCGAAGGGGAAAACGTGAGTGGGAATCAAGGGGAAGATGCTGCAGCGCAGTCTGCTGTGCCTCAGGCCGACCGGGTGACTTATCAGGAGGGTTTCTTTTATGAATCCTTAAGTGATGCGGTGAAGGAAAAGATTACCGGAATTTCTTATGGGGAGGGGTGTATTGTTCCCTATGAGGAGCTTACAT
>OHHV01000584.1_pt1 | contig 13343 bp, 10 predicted proteins | sample 1568141 | NCBI WGS metagenome assembly OHHV01 (sample SAMEA3879589, study PRJEB24766) | human gut metagenome | biome: human-associated habitat; feature: feces | place: USA | collected 1985/1987
TACAGCTAATTCATTGTAAATACCTTCAACGTCTAAGGCGCCAGCCGCTAATTGACCAGCTTTATCTTTTGCTTCTTGGCTATCCACTTCACCTGTGAGAAGAACTTTACGATCATAGCTCGTCACAGTGATATGATTTTCCGTCGGAGTAATTCCGTTAGTTACCGATAGATATACTTTCTTCTCGATGACTTCATCATTAACAATCGCCCCTGTAGAGCGTCGATCGGTCACTACAGTAGCCGTCGTTGCTGCTACACCGCCCACCAAAAGGGGAGCGCATCCCTGCAATAACTGAGCGCCAGCAAGGGCAATTGTTGCCACAGAAACCAGCTTTATGACTTGCATCTCTTTATTCTCCTAAAAAGTAACTGCTTCTATTAGAGTATTGTTGTAAACGAACTTTATATATTTCGTCTAACAATATTATGTAACCAATCCCGATAATCAAAGAAAACAGAACGCTTAAACCAATAGCGCCCAGCTCGTTTACGTAAAGCATTGGACGCAATCCATTGACGAACCACAGCGTAAAGTGAACTAATGTCCGTATCAAGTACCAAACTAATAGTTCTTAGAGAAGGAATGGTATTAATCGCTATCCACTCAATACCTGGAGAGGTGAGTCTTTGCTCAACTTCCCCGTTCCCTTCAACTTGTAAAAGAACCAACAAAGCACCTAACCTCTCTTCTACACTACCAAATCTATTTGCAACCATTCCTAAACGGTCACATAACGCGCAGTGGGAAGAATAATTAGCCAACTCTCTTTGCCAAAGGATATTTTGGTCAGCAATTTTCAAAAGAAGCTCTTGGTTGATCACTAATAGCTCTGCATTGGTCAAGCAATAGTGGCGACGAGGTAATCGATCGCGGACATATAAATTCTCAAAGCTGCCACACATAGCCCCAGCGCAACTTAAAGAGAGCATTAACGGCTCAGAGCGCACTGGATCTTGTAGTGCTTTAACCACAACACCAGATCTTACGAACATAAGACGTTCGAAAAGGTTCGGTGAAGTATAAATTTCTTCGCCACGCCCGTATTGGACATTATGGCCTAATCCATTCATGACCCCAATCATAGATTGGGACATTTTAGGTGACAACCAAGGTCTGATGAGAGTATTCATACAATAAACAAAAAAGTTGATAACTTCACTAGTTTTGTTGTGGATAAGTTGTTTAGGAAAATTTCTATTTTTGTGAGTAACTTTTTTGTTATTCGGATTTCAGAAATCTGTTCACACCTCATCAACTTTTATTCACATACCTCAACTTAAGTTATCCACATGGTTTCACCATTATGGAAATACTGTGAAATAACACCTTTCAAGGGTTATCCACAGAATTTCGCAACCCCTACTACATACTACTACTACATAAAAATATAAAAATCTTTCTATACATAGGTTGTGTGAAAAAAGAGGCTCTCACAAATAAAAAGAAAGTTTAAATGAATAGAATTTCTAAAACTCAACAAATTCGCGTTGATAACCTTGTTGGTATCCGTGTGAGTAGTTTGTGAGTATCTTGTGAATTATAGCTAAAAGAATGTGCTGTCTACCGCACTACGCCCATTTTGCACATTAATAGCACCACCAAAAAGTTTTTGAGGGTCTTTTAGACTACCAATAGCCTCAAAATTCACCCCCAATTCTTCTAACGCTCGGAACAGTTCATCTCTAGGCTCTAACTCATCAGCAATCACAATATGGTCAATACGATAATGAGTCGTTGTGTCGTCTTCTAAATTTCGAATGCGAACAGAGGCTGGATCAATCATTTCGATCGAGCTTTCAGTCACGATCTGAACACCGTTCATACGTATCCATTGCAGTTCAGGGAGAAGCTCTATGCTATGCAAAGTTTCTTTGTACTGGTAAAGTTTTTTTTCCAAAATGAGATAAGTGGATCTGGGTAAGGTATCAATGTAAGGAATGACGCCTAAACAGCCTGATCGATGCTCCTGAGGATTTCCTATTCCCCAAGCTTGTAGCCATTCTTCCGAGTTAAGTGTTTTGTCCATTACAAGGTAGCGAGCGGTATCTAAGGCGATACGGGATTCCCCAATAATTGCAACTCGGTGGCCAATAGGTGCTTGTCGAAGCAATAAGTCTTCAAAGGTCATGACATTTAAACTATCGACACCAGGGATATCTGGAATCATGGGTTGACAACCAGTTGCTAAGAAAATAGTGTGTTTGGGATAGTTTGCTTGAATCCAAGAAGCTGAGGCTCTAACTCCCTTGACAATCTCAACCCCGAGTTGAAGTAGTTGCTCTTCCTTTTTCTCTAAAAGCTCTTTTAACTTCTCTTTGCCAGGAATCATGCTAGCTAATCGGAGCATTCCTCCTAAAACAGGACGCTCTTCGACAAGGGTTGTTTCGATACCAGATCTAGCGGCATGCTCGGCCGCACCAATACCAGCAGGACCACCGCCGATGATTAGTAGTTTGTTTTTTACGCTCTTAAGAGTTTTTCTCTCAAAAGGAATAGTTACATAAGGGCTAGAAATACAACACAAAGGAATTTTTTCATGAGCCGGGGTAGAGGTAATACAGTTCCCCGAACCTGAAACGCTAGGAATGATATCTTTCTCTGTTTTATAAAAGAGTTTTTCCCCCCATTCAGGGTCTGAAATCAAAGAGTGTTTTAATTCCAACAGTGATTTTTGATCTCGCTCTAAATACTCTTCCATTTGCGATACGGACCCCTCAGGGGGAAGTAACGTTACAGGGAGAGAGATTTCTTTTGAGAAGGCCTCAATAAAGGGATACCACACCCCCGGGGGAGTGAGATCTGTATCCATTGGGAGGGTATCGTTGAGTAGCCCAATATCAAAGCTCAGTAAATCAACGCCTTCAAATTCGAGTTTCTTTGCGAAGTCGATCACATCTTCCCAGCTATTACCAGTAGGAACAAGATCCATAAGGCTTAACCGATAAGACAATAACGGTGTAGGACCAATATAGTCACGGACACGGCGAACAATACTAGTGGAAAATTTAAAACGATTTTCTCCCCCCCATTGATCTGTACGTTTATTAAGAACTGGGCAGGAGAAAGTATTAGGGAGAGATAAACGAGCTCCACAAATTTCAACACCAGTAAATCCACCTTTATTAACAGCTCTATACGCCTGTTGAGCGTAAAGTTTGATGTATTTTTCAATAAAGATGTTTTCTATCTTATGTGTACGATAGCGAGTTTCTGTGTGAAAGAGACGAGAAGAGGCTACGGCGGCAAAGTGCTCTGCTCCTAGACCGTGGTGCATTAGCTGCACAATCACTTCTGAACCACGAGAACGTAAGAAACTCGTGAGTCTAAACGACTTGTGATAAAACGAAGTATCTAAGCTTGGAGAGTCAAGGTGTAACTTTCCCGAGAAACAAATAGCCCCATGAGGGACGTTAAAAAGCCCAGGACCATGGTCTGAACAACGAGATTGGTAGAAGTTCACCCATTCGTTTTCAAACTCACTAAGCGTTTCTAAACCTGTCGTAACGCCATTAAAAATAAATCGATTTTTGAGTGTATGAGCCCCCACTTTCAGAGGGCTGAAAATGGCAGGATACTTCGTCATTTTTTCTCTTGATTATGGATACCAAAAGGAATTAGCACACTAGGCACTTCTGAGAGTGTCTCAATATGTCTCCTCTGATCGTCAAAGAAAATATGAGGTTTGATTGCTTCTAGAATAGGTTTCTTTGGACGCCCATCCAAGAGGAATAGTTCGGTTGCACTCATTCCCAAAGCTTTCAACGTTGTAATTAAGCGTTCTTCACTAGGGGCACCACGAGCGGTTACCACAGAAATGCGAATGGCTGGATTAAAGTATGGATCCCCTGCTCCTCTAGTTTTATAGTCTAAGCGTTGGAAGTACGAGAGAGACTCGAAAAGTTCACTCAAAGGGCCAGGAGCATGAGGGGTATTTGCTTTCTCTTGCTCGTAGCGGTGGAAGTTATTAATTCCTTCACGTTGGAATTCTTTTTCACTTTCATCGTCAGCAATTACACCGTCAAAGTCAAAAGCAATACGCAGAGAGAGAGAGGCTTGATCGTCATCTTCAACCTTCTTTCCCTTTTCAATGGAGCCAGGAATGACTAAACCAGCAGGCAACCCTGCACTGACAGCTTTATCTACATTAGCTTTATTGGCACTCAAGAATAGAGAGACATTAAAGGCTTTAATGTAAGGGAAAGTGCTCTGTCCAGAGGTAAATGCTCCTGAGGTCACAGGAAGATTGTAGTGACGGCAAGAATTAAAGAAGCGTTGTGCTGTTTCAGGAGAGTTGCGGGACAAAGTAATCACATCAAAAGGTTTTGAACCTTCAAAAAGTTCGTTGATTTTGAGTAATCTTTGTACAAAAGGAAAAGCAACTCCTGGTGCTAAAATATCGTTTTTGTGTCGTACTTGGAAGTCTCGATAAGCCTCATAGCCTTTTTTCTCAAAGAGATCATGTTCATCCTCTAAATCAAAAAGGGCACGAGACGAGACGGCAACAACAAGTTTTCTAGTGGGTGCCTTAGACATATCAATCCTCTTTTAAAGTGGTGAGAGCGCCTTGAGAGGTCCGTCTCAAAGCGCTACCTTTCATGCTTAGGCGTCAATATTCCCAGCGAACAGTGCGTTCGTTTCAATGAAGTCGCGGCGTGGTTCAACTACATCACCCATTAACATTGAGAAAATCGCATCTGCACTTGTTGCGTCTTCGATACGGACACGTAGCATACGACGAACACTTGGATCCATAGTCGTGGAATTAAGCTGCTCGGCTGTCATTTCACCCAGTCCTTTGTAGCGTTGGCGAATGATGCCCTTTTCAGCTTGTGAGAGATACCAATTCACAGCTTCACTAAAGTTTTTGACTGGAGCCCCTTCTTTACCACGGGCAGCATAAGCTCCTTCGCCAATCAAACCTCTCAACATATCTGCACTTTCTTTTAACTTTTTATAGTCAGAAGATAGCGTAAATTCAGGGGTTATAATGCTCGTCTTGTAGTTACCATGCTTCAAACGATGAATCTTGATGAGGAACTTTTCATTGACTTCATCGTATATGGCTTCCGTCTTGACATCAGGGTCTCTCATTTCCTTTTGAAGGGCGACCGCAGAACGTTCAACTTCAAATTGATTACTGAGATTCAATTCCACCCCTGCAGTGATTGCCACTAATGCTGCTTTATCAATAGCTCCTTGCAAACGTGCAATCACATCCGAGCTTTGTAGGTATTCGTTGACTAAATTTTCTAATTCAGTTCCGCGAATAGCTTGTTCCTGATCGCGAGCATCTTTATCTTTGTAGAGGTGGGCTCCTTCCATTGCCAACTTCAAAAGATAAGCATTCATTTCTGCTTCATCCTTTAAGAACACTCCCTTGTCTTTCTGATTTTTTTGAACTTTATAAAGGGGTGGTTGTGCAATGTAGACATGGCCTTCTTCTAAAAGTTGAGGCATCTGACGATAGAAGAGTGTCAAAAGTAATGTACGAATATGTGCACCGTCTACGTCAGCATCAGTCATGATAATGATGCGATGGTAACGAAGTTTAGAGAGATCGAAATCTTTACCGATATTAGTCCCTAAAGCGAGGGTTAACATGCGAATCTGCTCAGAGTCAAGCAGCTTATCTTGAGCAGCTTTTTCGACATTTAGCACTTTACCTCGTAGTGGCAAAATAGCTTGGAATTGGGAATTTCTCCCCTGTTTAGCTGAGCCACCTGCGGAGTCCCCTTCCACCAAGAAGAGCTCGCTTTTTGCAGGGTTCTTTTCGCGGCAATCAGCAAGTTTGCCAGGAAGACCACCACCTGAGAAAGATTGGCGAGTAATATCGCGAGCCTTACGGGCAGCTTCACGAGCTCGAGCAGCTGCGACAATCTTTTCGCAGATAATCTTGGCATCGTTCGGGTTTTGCTCTAAGTAAAGTTCTAATTCACGAGCAACGATTTCTTCAACAGCAGGACGCACTTCACTAGAGACCAACTTATCTTTAGTTTGAGAGCTAAATTTCGGTTGTGGAACTTTAACAGAAAGAATGCAAGTGAGCCCTTCACGCATATCATCGCCTTCAGGTTCTATTACCTTCTTAGAGTTTGCTTTTTTCCCGATTTCATTTTTGACAATGTAGTTTTTCAGGACACGCGTCATTGCTGCACGAAGCCCAGTAACGTGTGTACCACCGTCACGCTGAGGAATGTTATTTGTGTAGGCTGAAAGGACTTCGTTGTACCCATCTTGCCACTGCATGGCAATTTCTACGTCAACAGGTACCCCGTTGCTCGTCACCACTTCTCTAGCGCGGAAAATTGTTGGATGAATCACATTACGGCTCTGATTCTTGAATTCCACATAAGCGACTAAACCTTTGTCAGTTTGCAAGGTGGCTTCATGAGCCGTTCGTTGATCATTCAAAGTGATCAAGACGCCAGAATTCAAGAATGAAAGTTCGCGCAAACGAGACAACAACGTGTCGTAGCTAAACGTCGTAACTTGTTCAAAAATTGTGGTATCTGGTAAAAAATGCACTTCTGTACCCCGTCGCTGCGTAGGGCCAACAGTCTTCATTGGGGAAACATCTTCTTCTTTTCCCGTATGTGGATTTACGGCTTTTTCAAGTAAGCGATTAACAACTTTACCGCGTTCGAATTCAAGCGTTTTAGTAACGCCATCGCGACGCACGGTTAAACGTAACCAGGTGGAAAGAGCGTTAACGCAGGAAACCCCTACCCCATGCAAACCACCAGAGATTTTGTAGCCGTTATCGTCGAACTTACCTCCAGCGTGCAATTCTGTTAGTGCAATTTCTGCAGCGCTACGCTTTGGTTTGTGTTTATCGTCCCACTTGATAGCGGAAGGAATACCACGTCCATCATCAACTACGGAAATAGAGTTGTCCGTGTGGATAGTGACTTGGATTTTTGTCGCATAACCAGCAAGAGCTTCATCGATAGAATTATCAACGACTTCGTAGACCAAATGATGCAACCCAGAACCGTCAGCCGTGTCACCAATATACATACCTGGACGTTGGCGTACGGCTTCTAATCCCTCCAGTATACGAATACTTGATTCGTCATATGCTGTGTTTTTTGGGGCGACGTCATCTTTTACTTGTTCCACTTCACTCATAAATTTTTATCCTTCTGTTTCTTACTGAAGTTTTCCTAAAACAGTAAGAAATAGCCTTGTCGGCACCTAATTTTTGTAATCTATCGAACAGCCAAACCGATCAACGCATTGTTGATCGGTTTGGGATATATGGGACTTTCCTAGATTTTTCACTAAGATCACATAGTTGATAAGAAATTAAATTCTCATCGGCATCACAACGTAACGGAAGCGATCTGGTGAATCAGGCATGGTGATGAGCACGCTACCAGCTGCTGTAGAGAAATTGAATTTCACATCTTTGGTTTTCAGGATGGAAAGCACTTCTGCTAAGTAGGTGATATTGAAGCCCATATCCATGCCCTCGTATTCCCAATTGATGGGTAATGTCTCAATAGCTTCTTCGTGATCATTATTCACACTTTGGATCTGAAGCGTAGTTTTGTTGAGAATCCAGCGAACTCCGTGGAATTTTTCCGAGGTCATGATTCCAACTAAGCGCAAAGCACTAGCAAGTTGCTCGCGATCCAAAAGCACAAACTTGGGATTGCTATCCACAGAAGGAAGAACACGGTTGTAATCAGGGAACTTACCTTCAATTAATTTACTCATGAAGGTAATGTTACTGAAACTGAATTTCACCTGTGTATCTGTGAATTGAACCTGTACAGGGGTATCGTCATCTGGAAGCAAACGAATCAATTCACGAATGGTTTTACGAGGAATAATCGTTTGGAAATGTTCAAAGTTTTCCTCGACAGTGATGTCGCAGCAGGCTAAACGATGAGTATCAGTAGCCACTGTGCGAACAATGTTTTTATCCATCACAAAGAGCATACCATTCAAGAAGAAGCGGACATCTTGTACAGCCATTGCGAAGGAGGTCATAGTAAAGAGATAACGCAGTTGGCGAGCAGGTAGTGTGAGAGAGTTTTCCCAACGTCCTTCAGAAATGACAGGATAATCATCTGCTGGTAACGTCTGAAGAGCAAACTGACCACTCTGACTCTGGATAGTAAGTTTGTTATCTGTGACATCGAAGTCAAGAATATCTTTACCAGAAACAGCATTCAAAATACTGGTCATTTTCCCAGCATTGACCGTGAAGCGGCATTTGGTATCAGCAACACCAACAGCAGCTTCTGTACAAATCTGAATGTCTAAGTCCGTTGTGGAGAACTTCACATTCACACCATCTTGCTCGATGAGAAGATTGCTCAAAATTGGCAAGGTTTGGCGCTTTTCAACAATTCCTTCAACAATCTTGACTGGCTTGTTAATTTCTTCACAGTTGCTACGAATAGCTTTCATCCTAGTATCCCTCTACTAAATTCTGTTTTTTAACCTTTGATCATCTGCTCAAGCACGTGAATCTCGTGGTTAAGCTCTGCATTGCTCTGACGGGCGAGTGTGATTTTTCTAACTGCGTGAATAACAGTGGCGTGATCACGTCCTCCGAAGTTAGCGCCAATTTCTGGCAAACTATGCTGTGTAAGCTCCTTGACAAGATACATCGCAATTTGTCGAGGTAACGCAATGTTGGCAGGACGTTTCTTCGAGTGCATGTCGGAGACTTTAATGTTGTAATAGTCAGCGACTGTTTTTTGAATATTCTCAATAGTGACTAGATTGTTGATCACTGAGAATTGGTCACGCAACACATGCTTGGCGACATCAATTGTGATTTCTCTTGCGGAAGGTTGGAATTGCTGATAAGCAATGACCTGTTGCAAAGCACCTTCAAGTTCACGTACATTTGATTTCAAACGTTTAGCAATAAACATCGCTACTTCTTCTGGTAAATCTGCATTCAGTGCTTTGGCCTTGTTGAGCAAAATAGCGATACGCATTTCAAGCTCTGGCGGTTCGATAGCGACAGACAATCCTTGAGAGAAACGAGAAATTAAACGTGGTTCAATATCTTTTAAGCCACGAGTATAGGTATCAGCTGTGAGCACCACCTGTTTATTGTGTGGTACTAAAACTTCAAATGCTCGAAAAAATTGTGCTTGAGAGCCTTTTGCCCCAGAGAACGATTGCACATCGTCAATGAGCAATAAGTCAAGACTACGATAGCGCTCATCAAAGAGCTGTAAGGCGCGACGAGAGTTCGAGCTATCACGCGTAGCGGAAGTGTATTCGCTAATAAAGTCTTGAGCAGACACACAACGGACTTTAGCCTGTGGATGCAAGTCTAAATAACGATGCCCAATGGCTTGCATTAAGTGAGTTTTACCTAAACCAACCCCACCATAAATATAGAGAGGGTTGTATTGCATTCCCATTGTAGTCGCAACATGTTCTGCGGCAGCAACAGCAAGTTGGTTTGCGTTACCGTTGACATAATTTTCAAATGTAAGACCTGGTAATAACCCAGTTTCTTCACGACGGCGGTTCTTTTCTTCAGAATTTGAAGACGCGGGCGTCCAATCCACATTAGCGACAGGAGTGGTGGTGTTTGCGTAGATTTGAATGGGTTGTAGCGGCACTTCACTTAGGTTAGAGGCCACTAGGAAAATGGTTTTGAGATACGTTTGTTTGATTGTATCTACTTTACTTGCTGGAGCTTGTAAGATCAATTGACCCTTTTCGGGATCCCAACTAACAAGCTCAATAGGCTCAAACCATGTAGAAAGTATGCCTGGCGGAAGGCGCATGGATTTGATAGCTTCGAAACACTCTTGCCAAAAGTTTGTCATAGAGAGACTGGCGGCGTGATTACTCCGCGAAGGAGGACCGCCACTTCCTTTGTTCCTAAAATCAGTTAAACATAGGGCGCTCACCAAGACCAAGGTCATAGGTCTTGGGAACGCCAGAATACTATAGGTAATTGCTCGGGAGCAGATTACTTATTGTACTCGGGAATCACTTCAGCATGTGGTGGATAACGCTGATGAAAAAACGCGAGTTTATTCACATGTACTTGTGGATAAATTTCTTCCGTGTTTTCAAGCGGTTAAGGTGGATTTTAAGGTCGTTAGTGAAAGATATACACAACTTGATGTGGTTCAGAGAGTATCTATAACTAAATATAGTTTCTATTTTGTCCTATAACTTTACCAAAGTAGACGCTAAGGCGAAGAAAAAAAAGACATCTATATTTGACAAGCAAGAGGTTTTTGCTGTCTAATATTAGACTTTTCGCAAGTAGCGGAAGTAATTCCGTTTCTTTCCGTCTCTAGTACCCAAGAGATGGATGAAAAAGGAATCCCATTTTTCTATTTCGGTATAGCTTTTCCCTTGCCTGGTAAAGAATTTGTCCTGGGAGGAAGTGTGCCTGAAATACCCTTAGTTTCATCTGTTTGACCCCATTTTACTTAAGGTCATTTATAGCTTTAGGTGAATTGGGACTTTATGCCTTTTGAGGAATAATCATGGCAACAAAACGTACCTATCAGCCTTCCAAGGTTAAGCGTGCCCGTACGCATGGCTTCTTGGTTCGCAGCCGCACGAAGGGCGGTCGTCGCGTTCTCGCACGTCGTCGTGCTAAAGGCCGTCATACTCTCGCTCTCTAAATCGAAAACGGTTTAGTTTGTTTAATGAGTGTTAAAAACCAGGTTTCGACTGAAGCGTACAAGTTTCCGCGAGAGATGAGGATTATTAAGACCTCTGACTTTGGAATACTTGTTCAGATGCAGGGGAAGGAAGTGACTCGTGCGTCTACTGCATATTTCTCGGCTACGGCCTTACAACGTCCAAATGCCGAGGTAAGCTTGCGGATCGGTATTACGGTCGGAAAGAAAAATGCTCATCGATCGGTAGATAGAGCACTGGTGAAAAGAACACTCCGAGAGACAGCACGAAAGCAAGCCCCATATCTCATCGCACTTCTGTGCGACACAGGAGTGGGGCTTGATGTTTCTTTAAGACTGAAAATGCCACTTTCTACTGTCGATGGTAGAGAGGTTGGTGTGAAAGCACTGAAACAGTCTCTTCGACAAGACGCAGAAAAATTGTTGGAGAAACTTGCAAAACGTTTGCATAGCTCACTCCATTTGGAGTAAGGATCGGTATCATGTTGGGATGGTGTTTGAAAGGCCTAATTAAGGCGTATCAGTGGACACTTTCTCCTTGGGTTGGAAGAGGCTGTCGCTATATCCCTACGTGTTCCAATTATGGTCTCGAAGCCATTGAGCGTTTCGGTGCAGTCAAAGGGAGACGTCAACAAGCGCACAAGAGAACAAAACATGTCCCTTATGCTCTGGCCGTCTCTTCAAATTTAAGAAATAGTTGATTTTTATGGGAAAAGACCTTCAACGCACCCTTCTTTGGGTGATTTTGCTTACCTCGTGTTTCATGCTTTGGGATAACTACCAGGTATATAAGGGCGGAGAGTCCTTTTTCCAGGGATCTCAACAAGAAAGTGTCACACAGACCGCATCTACCGATGTTGTCCCCACTGACAATTCCACAGACACCGTAAGTGCTGCTAACACTGTGCAATTGGGCACTCTAGTTGTTGTGAAGACAGATCTTATGAATGTCACATTTGACTTGACTGGTGCCAGCTTAGTAAAGAACGAATTCACTACAATTCCCGAACAAGCCGATTGGAAAGATGTTGGCTTGGCTGGTCTTGTATTAGGTAATAAGGAACAAAAAGATTTGGGCAATGTTGAATTGCTCGAAGTGAATAAAACTCGTACCTATTTGGCACAGACTGGTGTCGTAGGGGGTGACTTCCCGACGCATAAAGATGCCTTCAAACTCGTGAGCTCTAAGACTGACATGGGTTCAGACAACCACCTTGAGGTTGTCTTTGAAGCAGAAAAGGGCTCCGTTAAAGTGACGAAAACTTTCTCCTTTAACCGCGGGGAATATGGCATTGGCTTGAAGACCACAGTGACCAATACTGGTGACAAGGCTGTGACTCCCTCTATGTACTATCAGATCGTTCGCGATGGTGGAAATCCTGTTGGTTCGAGTGCTTTCTATTCTACCTTTACAGGACCTGCTGTCTACTCTTTTGAAGAAAAATTCCAAAAGTTGAAGTTTGACGACATTCGTGACAAGTCCGCTTCCTTCCAGAAGAATGCGAACAATGGTTGGATTGCAATGGTCCAACACCACTTTGTGAGTGCATGGGTACCGAAGGAAGGCGAAGAGCGTACCAATTATGTGGACACTTTGAGTCAGGACCTTTATCGTATTGGTTCTATGGTAAAGAGGGCGGAATTAGCCCCTGGTGCTTCCGTAACAGACGAAGCAGTTTTTTACTCTGGCCCTCAGAATCAGACTCGTTTAGCTCAAATTGCTCCTGGATTGGAGTTGGTCGTGGACTATGGTTGGTTGACCTTTTTGGCAAAGCCGATCTATTGGTTGCTCTCTATGCTTCATAGCGTGGTCGGTAACTGGGGTTGGTCCATTGTCTTGTTGACCTGTATAGTGAAGTTGATTCTTTATCCGATTTCCGCCGCTGGCTATCGTTCTATGGCTCGCATGAAGGAAGTAACTCCTCGTATGAAGGCTTTGCAGGATAAGTACAAAGACGATAAAGCTCGTTTGAATCAAGCAATGGCTGAGCTGTATCGTACGGAAAAGATCAATCCAGTCGCAGGCTGTTTACCGGTGGTTTTGCAGATTCCAGTATTCCTCTCGCTCTATTGGGTGTTGTTGGGATCCGTGGAATTGCGCGGTGCTCCATGGATTCTGTGGGTTCATGACTTGGGTATGCCTGATCCGTGGTTCATCTTACCGCTCATCATGGCCGCAACGATGTTCTTACAGATTCTCTTGAATCCGAAGCCGACTGATCCAGCGATGGCGAAGGTGACTTACATCATGCCGTTGGTTTTCTCGGTAATGTTCTTTGTCTTTGCATCTGGTCTCGTGTTGTATTGGTTGACCAACAACGTATTGTCTATTTTGCAACAGTGGTGGATCAATAAGACTATCGCTGCGGATCGTGAACGGCGCGCTACTCGTTAAGAGTAGTCTCGCTCGATACGTTTAAGTGAAAAAGCATCGTGGACTGCAAATGCTCACGATGCTTTTTTCTCTCTCAAGAAGGTAACACGAGAACGATTGCAACTTCTTTGAATGAAAATATTGTTGGCTTGTTACTTTCTCAGTAAAGTAGAGAGCCAAAGTAGTGGCCACAACCACAAGGATATACACCACTGAAGGACTCGTAAGAGAGAGTGGTTTAGGTGTAGTCTTCATAGCAAAGCGGAAAACGTAAACAGCTCCGATAATGCACCATAAAAGCAAACCGCCGTATATCCAAACTCGAG
>OHHV01000602.1_pt1 | contig 12860 bp, 10 predicted proteins | sample 1568141 | NCBI WGS metagenome assembly OHHV01 (sample SAMEA3879589, study PRJEB24766) | human gut metagenome | biome: human-associated habitat; feature: feces | place: USA | collected 1985/1987
TACGAGGTCGATGAAGCAGGAAGCCCATTGGCTTTAGACAATGGGTAGTTCACATCTGGAGGTGGATTTTATGCAAAATGAACAAAAAATCTTCGAATTACATTCCGAATACGCCCCCACCGGCGACCAGCCCCAGGCCATTGAACAGCTGGTCAAAGGCTTCAAAGAAGGCAATCAATTCCAGACTTTACTGGGGGTTACGGGTTCCGGAAAGACCTTTACCATGGCTAATGTGATCCAGCAGTTACAGAAGCCCACCCTCATTATTGCCCACAACAAGACCCTCGCAGCTCAGTTGTATGGCGAGTTTAAGGAATTCTTCCCTGACAATGCTGTGGAATATTTTGTCTCCTACTACGACTATTACCAGCCGGAAGCCTATGTCCCTTCTACGGACACATATATTGAGAAGGATTCTGCAATTAATGACGAGATTGATAAGCTGCGTCATTCTGCTACGGCGGCGCTTTCTGAGAGAAGAGACGTGATTATTGTGGCCTCTGTATCCTGTATATACGGGCTGGGTTCTCCGATTGATTATCAGGAGATGGTGATTTCTCTCCGGCCGGGTATGATAAAAGACAGGGACGAAGTGATTGACAAGCTGATCGATATTCAGTATACCCGCAATGATATGGATTTCCACCGGGGAACCTTTCGGGTGCGGGGAGATGTAGTGGAGATTTTTCCGGCATATTCCGGAAGCGAGGCCTATCGGGTGGAATTTTTCGGAGATGAAGTGGACCGGATTACAGAGATTGACGGTCTGACAGGGGAGCCGAAGCTGCAGCTGGGACACATTGCAATCTTTCCGGCATCCCATTATGTAGTTCCCAGGGAGAAAATGATGCAGGCAACCGAAAATATTCTGGAAGAGCTGAAGGAGCGGGTGAAGTACTTTAAAAGCGAGGACAAGCTTCTGGAGGCACAGAGGATTTCGGAACGGACGAATTTTGATGTGGAAATGATGAGGGAAACCGGCTTTTGTTCCGGCATTGAGAACTATTCCCGCCATTTGACCTTTGGAAAGCCGGGAGAACCGCCGTGGACGCTGATTGATTATTTCCCTGAAGATTTTTTGATTATTGTAGATGAGTCTCACATTACGCTTCCGCAGGTACGGGGCATGTATGCGGGAGACCGTTCCAGAAAACAGACTCTGGTAGATTACGGGTTCCGTCTTCCCTCAGCGCTGGATAACCGGCCGCTGAATTTTACAGAATTTGAAAGCAAGATTGATCAGATGATGTTTGTATCTGCTACCCCTGGTCCTTACGAGGCAGAGCATGAGCTGATGCGGACAGAGCAGATTATCCGTCCTACAGGACTTCTGGATCCGGAGATTTCTGTGCGGCCGGTGGAAGGGCAGATTGATGATCTGGTATCTGAGGTTCACCGGGAGGTGGCAGCTCATCATAAGGTGCTGATTACGACTCTGACCAAGCGGATGGCAGAGGATTTGACAGATTATATGCGGGATGTGGGAATCCGCGTAAAGTATCTTCATTCGGATATTGATACCCTGGAGCGGGCTGAGATTATCCGTGATATGCGTCTGGATGTGTTTGATGTTCTGGTGGGAATCAATTTGCTGAGAGAAGGCCTGGATATCCCGGAAATTACGCTGGTGGCGATTCTGGATGCGGACAAGGAAGGATTTCTCCGCTCAGAAACATCTCTGATTCAGACCATCGGACGGGCTGCCCGAAACTCGGAAGGCCATGTAATCATGTATGCAGACACCATAACGGATTCTATGCGTGTGGCGATTGAGGAGACCAACAGAAGACGCCAGATTCAGCAAAAGTATAATGAGGAGCATGGCATTACACCGACTACGATTAAAAAGGCAGTGCGGGATCTGATTGCTATTTCCAAGGCGGCAGAACGGAATCCGGCTTCGGAGGAGAAGGATCTGGAGTCTATGAGTCTGAAGGAACTGAACAAGCTGGCAAAGGAGCTTCAGAAGAAGATGCATCAGGCTGCAGCAGAGCTGAACTTTGAGGAAGCTGTTGTGCTGCGGGATCGGATGCTGCAGGTAAAAACCATGCTGCTGGAACTGGAGGGCCAGGATAAATAAAGAAAATCAGGAGAGGGCGGCTGCTCCGACCGGCGGAAAGCTGTTGGATACAATGCGGAGCCGGTCATCGGATCGGGTGTAGAGATAGACCTGATTGGACAGCTGATCCTCAAGGGGAACCTCCTGTGTGTTAATGGTTCGTACCATATTGCTTAAATCTTCATAAGAGGTATCGGGACTGTCCGGTGTCAGAAGGACTTCGTGAACGCTTGAGGGAAGGACAATGAGATCCTTCTCCAGACGGGCGGCGAAGTCCTTTAATATATCCTGATAAATCATGCAGGCCGCTCCATACAGACCGGTCTGGTTGGTGAGGACATAAAGCGGAATGGTTTCGCTGGGGGACTGAAGGAGAAGCTCGAGAAGAGACGGGTCACAGGCATCCTGAGAGGTATCTCCGGCCATGGTCTGCAGCAGCTCCTGCATGCTCTGAATTTCTGCAGGAAATTCCCGCGGAGTATTTTCCCTGGCCAGTCTCCACAAATCTTTGGCAGTGACATTCCACATGCGGGCATGACTGTTGTGAATCATGGCGGTAACCTGGCCTGTCTCTGTGCGTTCCAGGGAGAGGAAAAAAATAATGGAAAGATCCAGATAAGGAATATGGGGAACATCGGAAAGAAGCACCTGATTGGATGCATTGTGAATCATGCGGAACATGATCTTGTCTTTTAAATATTCGAAATTGATGACAGATTCGGCGGTAAGAGAGGCCGGAGGCGGTGTGGTCTGGTAAAGCTGAAGAATTTCTTCAACAATGGATTCCAGGGAGGAACCGCGGATCAGTTTCTGATAGTAGGGATTCAGGTAAATCGTGGGAGCCAGATGAGCACCGGGGCCCTGGAGCGTCAGTCCGTCCAGCGTAACACCGTTATTGCGGGGAAGGGGACGGAGAATAAAGTGAAATTCTTCGCCAAGGGCAGCCTGCAGGTTCTGAAGCAGGCATTCTAAAAAAGCTTCGTATGCCATAAAAGGATACCTCCATATGTGTAATTGGAATAAATGATAAATTTGCTGTGGGAAACAGATTTGAAAATTTCCGAAAACGGAATGAGACATAAGAATGTCCGAAGTGGTAGAACCTATTATAAAGGATTTTTCCTGCCTGCGCAAGGATATCCTGAAAATTTAAGAAAAGATTTGGTTGTAGTTTGCCGGAAAACCAGATAAAATATGTCTTGAGTTTCCGTGTGCCTGAAGTTTGAAAAGCGGAAGAAAGCGCTGGGAAAGGGTTAAAAAAGCGAAAAAAAGCGCTGGGAAAGTGAAAGAAAACCGGAAACCGGGGAAAAATTAGTACGGAATTATAAGGATAGAGACAGAATGAATCGAGTAATAAAAAGAGCAGTAATTTTGTTTGGAGTTTTTGCTGCCGCTTTGCTGGCATATTTTTTTCTGTCCGGAAGGAACAGCGGCAAAGAACAGGTAGTATATGTAGATATGGGAGAGGCGTCTCTTCCGGCAGTCAGTGTGGAGATGTTTGGGCGAAAGACGAATCCCATGGCCGGATATGTGCAGGAGGTGGATAACCGGGCAGCAGGAAACAGTCTGACTGTATTGCCGGAGGATCGGGCTCTGACAGTTTTGATTGAAAAGGGCGGAGATGCAGTTACGGGCATCAGCTATGAAATCAGAACCATGGATCGGGAGCGATTGATAGAGCGCACTGCCCTGGAACAGTGGGAACAGAACGGAGAAGAGATTCGGGCAGTGCTTCCCATTCAGAATCTTTTGAATCGGGAGCAGGAATATCTGCTGCGCCTGGATTTAAATACGGAGCAGCATGGAATGATTCATTATTATACCAGAATTCTCTGGACAGAAAATGAGGGAGTTTCTGCCATGCTGGATTTGGCTGCAGATTTTTCAGCCAGAACCTTTGATTATACTCAGGCAAAGGAGCTGACTACGTATCTGGAGACAAGTCCTTCGGAGGATAACAGCTCCTTTGGAACAGCTTCTATTCGTTCCAGCTTTTCCCATCTGACCTGGGGCGATTTGGATATGCAGCCGGCAAGTCAGGTCCAGGTGACTCTCAAGGAACTGGATGGAATTATGAGCTGCGTTCAGCTGACGTATCTGGCGGAACGGAAAAACGGAGAGGATGATACGGAGTATTATCAGGTAGAGGAAAATTTCACTATGAAGTGGAACTCTCTTCGGATTTATCTGATGGATTATGACCGGCAGGTAAACCAGATTTTTCAGGGAAAGCAGACGGATTACGCAGGAAAGCGGATTTTGCTGGGAATTACCAGGGATGAGCGGGTTGAGGTTAAAAAAAGTCCGGATGGAAATATTCTGGCTTACCGGGTAAACAGGGATTTATGGAGTTACGATCAGAAGGAGCAGAAGGGGGCGAAGGTCTTTTCCTTCCGAAGCAGCGATGTAACAGATCCCCGCAATTATTACGGACAGCATGATATCTCGATTCTGTCTGTGGAAGACAGCGGAGATGTGGATTTCCTGGTGTATGGATACATGAACCGCGGCAATCATGAAGGAAGCATGGGAATTGTCGGTTATCACTATGATTCCGGTCAGAATGCGCTGGAGGAGCTTTATTATATTCCTTATACTGGTTCTTATGAAGCGCTGGAGGATGATCTGCAGCAGCTTGTTTACCGGAATGATCAGGGAATGCTGTATCTGTATGTGGATCACGCCGTTTACGGTATTGATTTGAAAAGCCGGGAAAATATTGTAGTGGCAGATGCCCTTGAGGAGGGCAGCTATGCTGTCAGCGCAGACAGAAGCCGGATTGCATGGCAGGCGGGAGGAAGCCGGTATGATTCGGAAAGCCTCAGTCTGATGGATCTGAATACAGGAGAAAAACGGGAAATCCGGGGAGAATCAGGAAAATATGTGCGGGTTCTCGGCTTTGTAGGAAGCGATCTGGTGTATGGAACTGCAAATAAAGAGGACGTCTGGATGGACAATGGGCGTGTCCGGGAGCTTCCGATGGAAAGCATTCGGATTATCAATGATCAGATGCAGGAGGAAACCAGCTATGAAAAGCCCGGATACTATATTTCCCAGGTCCGGGTAGAAGAAAGCCGGATTCATCTGAGCCGTGTTTCCAAAACAGGAGGAGACGGTTATACAGAGGCCCAGCCGGATACGATTGTATGCAACGTGTCCATGGGACCGGGAAATCTGGAGGGAATCGGCTGGTATGCATCTGCGGATAAGGGAAAGGTGTATTTTGTACAGCTCTCTCAGGAAATTCGCAGTTCCAGGAATGTACGGATTTCGGTTCCCAAAAAGATTCGTGACAGTGAGTCGGATGTATTGGAGCTGAAATCCAATTATCAGGTGAAAAGTCTGGAGTTTTATGCCTACAGCGGCGGTCATCTTCAGAAAACAACTACAGATTTTTCGGAAGCCATGCAGATGGCGTATGAAAAAATGGGGGTTGTCACAGACAGCAATCACAGGATTCTGTGGAGCAGAGTCAACCGGGGACCGGTAAAAAATATTAAGGATCCGGCTTCTGTCTTTGCTCCGGTAGAGCGGCAGCTGGAAAGTTTTACGGACAGCTGTGTTCTCGAGGACGGTCTGATGATTCTGGATGCAAGAGGCTGCAGTATGCAGCAGCTGCTTTATTTTATTGATCAGAATATGCCGGTTCTGGGATTTACGGAGAATGGCGGCTATCTTCTTCTGTGCGGTTTTGATCAGTATAATGTGACAGTATATGATCCGGCTTCCGGGGAAACCTACAAGGCGGGACTGAACGACAGTACGGAATTCTTCCGCCGGCGCGGAAATGATTTTATCTGCGCAGTTTGGCCCCGGTAATGTCCTGGAATGTTCGTTTCTCTTTACAAATCGGATTTATGTGGTATAATCTATAGGACACTGGGCGCTTAGATGGCCCGGTGGATGAAAAACAGACAGAATTTGATTATTTTTGACAGCAGTTCAGGGCTTCCGTGTTCCCCGCCGAAGCGTCGAGCGGAAAGGTCAGGCCGTCCTGAACAGCTGTAATTTTTAACAGATAGAGATAAATAAAGAACAGATAAAAGCTTCGGTTTTTGGTGATTTAGGAAGAGATTTAGGCAGAGGTGTGGGATGAATCAATATATTATGAAAGGCGGCAACCCCCTGGTTGGTGATGTAGTAATCAGCGGGGCTAAGAATGCTGCCCTTGGTATTCTGGCGGCGGCGATTATGACGGACGAGGATGTGATTGTGGAGAATCTGCCGGATGTCCGTGATATTAATGTGCTGCTGGAGGCCATCGAAGAGATCGGGGCATCTGTAGAGCGTCTGGATCGTCACAGAGTCAGGATCAATGCATCCACAATCCGTGAGGTTTCTGTAGATGATGAGTATATCCGGAAAATCAGAGCGTCCTATTATTTTATCGGGGCGCTGCTTGGCAAGTATAAAAGTGCGGAGGTGCCTCTCCCCGGCGGCTGTAATATCGGCAGCAGACCGATTGATCAGCATTTAAAGGGATTCCGGGCTCTGGGAGCTAAAATTGAGATCGAGAGAGGCGCTGTGGTAGCCCATGCCATTGATCTGGTGGGAAGCCATATTTATCTGGATGTGGTTTCTGTCGGCGCTACTATCAATATCATGATGGCGGCAGCTATGGCAGAGGGACAGACAATTATTGAGAATGCTGCGAAGGAACCCCATGTAGTAGATGTGGCGAACTTCTTAAACAGCATGGGAGCCAATATCAAAGGGGCAGGTACGGATATTATCCGGATCCGCGGTGTCCGCCGGCTTCATGGTACGGAGTATTCCATTATTCCGGATCAGATTGAGGCAGGTACCTTTATGTGTGCGGCAGCGATTACCCGCGGCGATATTACAGTGAAAAATGTGATTCCCAAGCATCTGGAGGCGATTACAGCCAAGCTGGTGGAGATTGGCTGTGAGGTGCTGGAGGGAGATGATGAGGTGCGTGTGGTAGGAAAACCGCGTCAGCATTCAACAAACATCAAGACCCTTCCTTATCCGGGATTTCCCACGGATATGCAGCCTCAGATGACGGTTACTCTGGCTCTTGCCGAGGGAACCAGCGTAATTACAGAGAGTATTTTTGAAAATAGATTCAAATATGTAGATGAACTGACCAGAATGGGCGGAAATATTAAGGTAGAAGGAACCGTGGCGATTATTGAAGGCGTCAGAGGATTTACCGGCGCTCAGGTAGAATCACCGGATTTAAGAGCGGGTGCGGCTCTTGTTCTGGCAGGCCTTTCTGCCAGCGGTTATACAGTTGTAGATGAGATTGGATATATTCAGAGAGGTTATGAGTGCTTTGAAGAGAAGCTGCAGTCCCTGGGAGCTGTGATTCAGGTTGTGGATTCAGAAAAAGAAGCTCAGAAGTTTCGGCTGAAAATCGGCTGATTTGCCGCGGCAGCAGAAAGATATTTGAAAATTCAGGGATATGGATGATTCCATATCCCCTTTTTCATTTTCACAGGAAATTACTTTCTATGGAATAAAAACAGGAAAAGCTGGCAATGGTTAAAAAATGTTCTGGTTTCCGTAAGCAAATTGTTATGAACTGTACATATTCTGGACACGAATTCCGCTTATTATGATAATATAAAAGAAATGTCAGAGTACGACGGTGATATTCAGACGTCAGGGTGATAAAAGGAGGAGAAGCGTATGATGTTATGGAAAAAAGGAATGAAAGTGATGACCAGTGCAGGAATCCTGGCTGTAGTGTTTGCAGGAACGGCTATGGCTGCAGAGGAGAGAACGAAGATTACCAGCATTGAGCTGACGATTGATTCTGATGTACAGGTGGGAGACGAAAGCGGTGATGTGAGCGTTACTACCAATGGTTCCAATTATTCTATTGAAGATGTAGAAATTGTCAATGACAATGGAGAGTGGAACAGCGGGGATGTTCCGCAGGTTGCCATTACACTGGAGGCAGATTCTGATTACTATTTTGGTTCCATGAGCTCCAGCAGAGTAAAGCTGCGCGGAGATGATGCCAAGTACATCAAATCCCGCCGTGAGGACAGCAGCTCTACCTTAATCGTAACCATTAAGCTGGATGAGCTGGAGGGAAGCCTTGATATCGAAGATGTTGCGTGGGAGAACGATGATTCCACGACAGCAAGATGGGAGAAGTCCGAGGGAGGAAACAGCTATCAGGTACGTCTTTACCGCGGCAACAGCTCTGTAGGAGAAACAGTTACCACTACAAATACTTATTACAATTTTGCAGACAGAATTACCAGAGAAGGCGAATTTTACTTTAAGGTTCGTTCTGTAGGAAATGACAATAAGAAGGGTGACTGGTTCGAGTCTGATTATATTTATGTAGATGAAGAGATGCTGGAGGATATCCGCGCCGGACATTATGGCACAGGCACAGGCGGAACAACCTCTACTCCGGGCGGCTCTGGTGTTGACAGATGGATGAGAAATGAGATTGGCTGGTGGTATCAGTATGCCAATGGTTCCTATCCTGCAAACGGATGGCTTCAGATCAGCGGCGTATGGTACTGCTTTGACAGCGCAGGCTATATGCGGACCGGATGGATTCAGTCCGGAAATACCTGGTACTTCTGTGACCGCACCAGCGGAGCAATGCGGACCGGATGGATTCAGGATGGAAATGCCTGGTACTACTGCAACAGCAGCGGAGCGATGTTAGCCAACACAAGAACTCCGGACGGCTACTATGTAGGAGCAAATGGAGCCTGGATTCAGTAGCTGAACAGCAGATAAAAGCAGAAATCAACATACCTGAGGTAAAAAGCACTTCGGTAAAATACAATAAAATACAGGGGGATTGGGAAAATGACAGAGGAATTTTCAGCAGAGATACTGACAAAGGAATTGATTCAGATTGAAAGCACCAATCCGGGAGCCTGTGAGAGTGCCGTCGGGGAATTTATTTCCCGGCGGCTTTCTGGGCTTCCGGGGGTGACGGTGAAGAGACAGGAGGTGCTTCCCGGCAGGTTCAATCTTATGGCAGAGCTTCCGGGACCGGAGGCGGAGCCGGCGCTTGTGTGGATTTGTCACATGGATACAGTGGTAGTGGGCGATGGGTGGACCAGAGATCCCTTCGGAGCAGAGGAGGAAAATGGTCTGCTATACGGCAGAGGGGCCTGTGATATGAAATCAGGCCTTGCATGTGCGCTGTCGTCATTTGCAGGAATGGCCGAAGCGATAGCGCAGGGCCGGAAACCCTGCCGGCGCCTGGTTTTCATCGGCAGCGTTGACGAGGAGGATTTTATGCGGGGCTCAGAAGCTGCTATTGCTGCAGGATGGGTAAGAAAGCAGGACTGGGTTCTGGATACAGAGCCGACAGACGGGCAGATTCAGGTGGCACACAAGGGGAGAACCTGGTTTGAAGTGACGGTGACAGGCTGTACAGCTCATGCCAGTATGCCCTGGAAGGGAGCGGATGCCATTGCCGGTATGGCAGAGCTGATTCGGGAAATCAGACTGGAGGTGGAAGCCCTTCCTCACCATGAGGATCTGGGATGGTCAACCGTCACCTTCGGCCAGATTACCGGAGGATACCGTCCTTATGTGGTCCCGGATACCTGTAAGGTGTGGATTGACATGCGCCTCGTTCCGCCTACAGATACAAAGGCGGCGGAGGAAATTGTGAAGCGAGGGGCAGAGGCGGCCCGAAAGGCGGTTCCCGGAATCCGGACAGACTGGAAAATTACAGGAGATCGTCCTTATGTGGAAAAGCACGAGGATTCTCCCCTTCTGGCAGCTTTACGGGAGGCGGATTCCTCTGTTACAGGCAGAATGCCGGTAACAGGACCGTTTCCGGGATATACGGACACTGCTGTTATTGCAGGTATTCTTGGATGTGAAAACTGTATGTCTTATGGTCCGGGAAGTCTTTCCATGGCCCATAAGCCGGATGAATTTGTTCCGATTGAGGATATCCGCCGCTGTGAAAGGGTGATGTTCAGACTGGCAGAAAATCTGGTGCTGGAGAAGGAAGACTGACCGGAGACGGGGAAAAAGAAAACAGAAACTTCCGGAAATTGCTCTTGACAGCATTCTGCGGATCTGATAGTATATACTGTGCAACAATGGAATAACAACTGAAAAGTGCGTAATCCCTTATTCAGAGTGATGGAGATACAAAGGATCTGTGAAGTCACGGCAACCCCGGACGGCATTTTTTGCATAAGCCTGATTTTTATGGCAGACAGCAGGAAAAAGCGCGTGAGGAAGGTGCCAACCTGAGCGAGAAATCGAGCAATAAGAGGATTTGATAGTTCAGATCAATCAAGTCCGCAGTAAAATTGCTACGGACTTTTCTTTTGTTTTGAAAGTATATTGAAGGAGGATATAATGGAGAAAATACTGTTTACTTCTGAATCTGTAACTGAGGGACATCCGGATAAAATGTGTGATGCCATTTCCGATGCCATTCTGGATGCGTTGATGGAAAAGGACCCCATGAGCCGCGTTGCATGCGAAACCTGCACCACTACCGGTCTGGTTATGGTTATGGGAGAGATTACGACCAATGCATATGTAGATATTCAGTCTATCGTTCGTGAGACCGTTCGTGAAATCGGTTACGACCGTGCAAAATACGGTTTTGACTGTGATACCTGCGGCGTTCTGGTTGCTCTGGACGAGCAGTCCAGCGATATTGCCATGGGCGTAAATAAGGCTCTGGAGGCAAGAGAAAATGCGATGGATGACAGCGAGCTGGATGCTATTGGAGCAGGTGACCAGGGTATGATGTTCGGCTATGCTACTAATGAGACTGAGGAGTATATGCCTTATCCGATCGCACTGGCTCACAAGCTGGTTCGTCAGCTGACCAAGGTGCGCAAAGACGGAACCCTGCCTTATCTTCGTCCGGATGGAAAGTCCCAGGTTACGGTAGAGTACGACAAGGAAGGACACCCGATCCGCCTGGATGCAGTGGTTCTTTCCACCCAGCACGATGAGAGCGTTACACAGGAGCAGATTCACGCAGATGTGAAAAAATACGTTTTCGATCAGGTGCTGCCGGCAGATATGGTAGATGAGGAAACCAAATTCTTCATCAACCCCACTGGACGTTTTGTAATTGGCGGACCTCAGGGAGACAGCGGCCTGACCGGACGGAAGATTATTGTAGATACCTATGGCGGATATGCACGTCACGGCGGCGGAGCATTTTCTGGTAAGGACTGCACCAAGGTAGACCGTTCTGCAGCTTATGCAGCCCGTTATGTGGCAAAGAATATTGTGGCAGCAGGTCTGGCTGATAAGTGTGAGATTCAGCTTTCCTACGCTATCGGTGTAGCTCATCCGACTTCTATCCGTGTAGAAACCTTTGGAACCGGTAAGCTGGCTGATGAAGAGCTGGTAGCAGTTGTTCGCGAGAATTTCGATTTAAGACCGGCTGGAATTATCAAGATGCTGGATCTGAGACGTCCGATTTACAAGCAGACAGCAGCATACGGCCATTTCGGAAGAACAGATCTGGATCTTCCCTGGGAGAAAACAGATCGTGCAGAAGCTCTGAAGGCTTATTTAAAGTAAAAAGCAAAAAAGAAACCCCTGACCGGTTCGTGAAAACGCCGGCAGGGGTTTTGCTTTTCTGGGCAGCCCTTAATCTGGCTGGGATTCTGTAATGGTGACAATTACCCGGTTGGGGAGACAGACAAGAAGCTCTCCGTTCATGGTGATGCGTCCCTGATGAACACAGACCTTATCCGGGCAGGTGGCCTCGCTGATCCAGGCGGTGCCGTCCTGAATGATCAGGTGGTTGGTGCCGCCCTGATAGCCCTCGATGGTGATGTCAAGATTTTCATTTAAATCGTAGGTGGCAACGGCAGTTCCATCAACAGAAACCTCTACGAAAACAGCAGGGCGTCGGCTGTTCTGATAGTTTATAAAGAATCCGACTGCAGCGGCGGCAAGGATTGCAAGAATCAGAATCAGTTCTTTTTTGTGTTTTTTCATGGGAAATAACCTCTTTCTAAAATGTAAGTGAAATGATATACTAGTGAAGAAATACATTTGCAGCAGTTCAGCGGTTTATCTTCCTGCCTTCGTACAGTGGACAGGAAGCGCTGGGTGTCTGAAACTATATCACAGATATAGCGGGATGTCAAATGAGAGGAAAGGGCCGGAGGGTGAAATAACATGGTCAGAAGAAGCAAAGACAGCAGAAAAGGAGCACGGGCAGTAGCTCTCTACGGGCTTTTGATTGCCCTGGCGTTTATTTTCAGCTATGTGGAAGCAATGATACCGGTGCCGGTGCCGATTCCGGGAGTCAAGCTTGGCCTTGCCAACCTGGTGAATGTGGTCGGGCTTTATACAGTGGGAGCAGCAGGAACAGCGGCGGTTGCTCTGGTCAGGATTGTTCTGGTGGGATTTACCTTCAGCAATCCGGGAAGTATGATGTATGCACTGGCCGGCGGAATCTTCAGCCTGGCGGTGATGATTGCAGCAAAGAAATACAGATGGTTCAGTGAAATCGGAGTCAGCATTCTGGGCGGTATTTTTCACAATATCGGTCAGCTGACAGTAGCGGCTCTGATTACAGGAACAGGAGGCGTTTTTTCCTATTTGCCGGTGCTTTTGGTGGCTGGTGTGATTACGGGAGGCGTTATCGGACTTTTGGGAGGTCTGATTGTGGAACGGCTTCTTCCGGTGGTCGGACGGATTTAACAGGGGATAAAAAGGTGCAGGAAAGCAGGGCATGTGATGCTCTGCTTTTTTTATGTCATAGAAAATTGTATCCTATGACATAAAAACGCTCCGCGGGGATCGCCATGCGGCGGAAGAGAATTTTGTCGCAGAAGCGACCCGCCGCAGGCGG
>OHHV01000605.1_pt1 | contig 12835 bp, 10 predicted proteins | sample 1568141 | NCBI WGS metagenome assembly OHHV01 (sample SAMEA3879589, study PRJEB24766) | human gut metagenome | biome: human-associated habitat; feature: feces | place: USA | collected 1985/1987
TTTGTCGAGCACATCTTTGAGACCTCAGGCTCAAAGTGAGCGCAGACTGAGTTTGATAGCATAAATATTCTTATAAAAAAATCCCCATAAATTTTCCCTGCAACCCTCTCATTTTGACGCTTTTTGTCGGAAAAATAAGGTACTGCGACTGTTTGATGTACTACAGTGACAATGAGTTAAATAAAAAAAGAGGATTGACAAATGAAAAATTGATTGTATAATAAAATAATATGCGTGACATACATACACTTGTATTTGCCCCGCGTAATTAGGAAGAAACTGCCATCCGCAGACAGGGATGTTTGTCCGGGGGATGGAAAGGAGGAAAATATGAAATTTTCTGAGATGCCTTATAAGAGAGTGGATATGGAGGATGTGGAGAAAAAGTTCCGTGATATCATGGAGCGGGCGAAGAAGGCTTCCAGTGGGGAAGAACTTTTTGAAATCCATAGAGAGTATTATCGTCTGACGGGCGATGTGGAAACGAACGCTACTCTGGCAAATATCCGCCATGATGTGGACACCACAGATGAATTTTATGAGAAGGAGCAGGCATTTTACGATGAAGCAATGCCCGTCCTTCAAAATTATAGGAATGAATATATGAAGATCCTGTATGAGTCTCCTTACAGAGCGTATATGGAGACGAAGATTGGAAAGGTTGCTTTTAAGAATATTGAGATTTCTCTGAAATCTTTTGATGAAAAGCTGATTCCGCTGATGCAGGAAGAGAATGCTCTGGTAAGTCGTTATAACAAGATTACAGCTACCGCAGAGATTCCTTTCGAAGGAGAAATTTACAACCTGTCTCTGATGAGAAAGTTCCAGACTTCTTCTGACAGAGAAGTGAGAAGAAAAGCATGGAAGGCGGTCAGCGAGTATTTCCAGTCTGTCACCGATGAACTGGATGAGATTTACGATAAACTGGTGAAGAACCGTACAGAACAGGCTCGTCAGATGGGATATGAGAACTACGTGGAATTAGGATATTACCGCATGAATCGTAACTGCTACGACAAAGATATGGTGGCAAATTTCCGGGAACAGGTAAAAACCTATTTTGTTCCATTCGTAAATCAGCTTCATGAAAGAAGAAGAGAGCGGATCGGAGTGGAGAAGCTTTCTTATATCGATCACGAGGTATATTTTACCGATGGCAATCCGGCTCCTACTGGAACACCAGAAGAGATTCTGCAGGCAGGACAGAAGATGTACAGCGAATTGTCACCGGAAACGAAAGAATTTTTCGATTTCATGCAGGAGAATGAACTGTTTGACGTTTTGGGAAGAAAAACGAAGAAACAGGGCGGTTATATGACGTATCTGCCGAATTACAAATCTCCGTTCATTTTTGCCAACTTTAACGGGACCAGCGGTGACGTAGATGTAATCACTCATGAGTGCGGTCATGCATTTCAGGGTTATCTGATGAGAGAAGAAGAGATTCGGGAATATGCCGATATCACCATGGAGACAGCGGAGATCCACTCTATGTCCATGGAATATTTCACCTATGGCTGGATGGAGATGTTCTTCGGAGACCAGAAGGATAAATACCTGACCATGCATCTGGAAGATTCTTCCGCTTTTGTGCCTTATGGCTGTATGGTAGATGAATTCCAGCATATCGTTTATGAGAATCCAGATATGACGCCGGCAGAGAGAAAACAGGCGTGGCTTGAATTGGAGAAGGTATATCGTCCTCATATGGATTACGAAGACGATCCGTTCTATGGAAAGGGTGGTTTCTGGCAGAAACAGCTGCATATCTTCAATTATCCGTTTTACTATATTGATTACGTTATTGCCAGCGTATGCGCAATGCAGTTCAAGGTTATGATGGATGAAGATTATAAAACAGCATGGAACAATTATTACAAGCTTTGTAAAATTTCTGCGAAAGAATTCTTCACGGAGAGTATCAAAGAAGTAGGACTTAAGAGTCCCTTTGAAGACGGCTGCATGAAGGACCTGGTAGAAAAACTCAGCGCGAAAACATTTTCATAACGATATATTCACATAAGTGATTATATAAATATTTTTTCAGGAGGAAAAAAGTATGAAACGAAAAGTGATTGCTGTCCTTTTGGCAGGAACCATGGCAGCCGGACTTCTGGCAGGCTGTGGCGGATCTGAGAAGGATACCAGCGCATCCGATTCCAAGACAGATGCTCCAGCAGAAGACGGAGCAGAAGCATCTGACGATGCGGAAGCAGATGACGCAGAAGGCGAAGTAGCTTACAGCAACAAACAGGTAGTAGTAGGAGATCTGACAGAGACAAGTGGTGACTATACACCAATGTGGACCAATCAGGGATCTGATTATATGGTTTACAAAATGATCACTGGCATGGAGACAGTATCTCATGATGAAGATGGAAAATGGCTGATCAATGAGACTGTAGTAGAAAAATTAGAAGAAACAGAAAATGAGGATGGATCTAAAACTTGGACATTTACTATCAAAGACGGACTGAAGTTCAGTGATGGAAGCCCTGTGACTGCTGAGAACTACGTAGGATATTTCCTGCTTTGGGCAAGTGATGAGATCATTGTTGGAAAAGAAGCTTCCAATGCCGTGGCATCCAGCGTACAGTATGTAAAAGGATTTGATAAATATTCTGCCGGAGAGAGCGATACACTGGAAGGTGTGCATCTGATCGATGACAAGACTTTCTCTGTAACGATTGATGCAAAATATCTGCCATATTATTATGGACCGGCTCTGGCAGGAGCTAACCCGGAATACCTGAAAGGATGGCTGCCGGAGGATGTTACCATTGAAGAGACAGACAAAGGTGCAAAATTCTCTGACAACTATACGGTAGAATATATCTCTGATACGGTAGATAAATATCGTTACGAGCCGACTGTTTGCTCCGGTCCGTATGTATGGAAGTCTTACGATGCCAATGCATATTCCTATACGATTGAGAAAAACCCGAACTTCCCGGGAACTTACGATGGAACAACAGCAAACATCGAAACTGTAGTTTACAAATACGTTCCTACCGATACAATGATTGACCAGTTGAAGACAGGCGCTATCGACGTACTGCTTCAGATCCCGGATGGAGATCAGATCGAGGCCGGTCTGGATCTGGTAGACGAGGGTGGATTTGATTATATCAGCTTCCCACGTGCAGGATACGGAATGCTTTCCTTCAAATGTAACCAGGGACCGACACAGTTTGCAGAAGTTCGTCACGCGATCGCTTACCTGCTTGACAGAAACTCTTTCGCTCAGACATTTACCATGGGTCACGGAACAATCGTAAACGGACCTTACGGAAGCGCTCAGTGGATGGTAGACGAGAATGCAGAAGAAGTAGATGCGCTGAATCCTTATACTTACAGTGTTGAATCTGCGATTGAAGAGCTGGAAAAAGGCGGCTGGGTATACAACAAAGATGGTTCTGATTATTCAGGAGAAGGTCTTCGTTACAAAAAACTGGATGATGGAACTTATATGCCTCTGAAGATCGAGTGGTTCTCTTCTGAGAATAACCCGGTATCTGACCTGCTGGTTACGATGCTGGTAGAAAATCCTGATACAGCAAAAGCTGGTATGGAGATCAATCAGACGGTTGGTACTTTCAACGACCTGATGAAATACTACTATGACAACAGTGAGGAAAATCCATATCAGATGTTCAACCTGGCAAATGGATTTGGTAACCCATACGATGTAGCATACGCTTATGAAGTTGGCGGAGCATCCAACACCAACGCTCTTGCTGATGAAAAACTGTATGATCTGGCTCTGAAGATGAACCAGACTCCAGAAGGCGATGACGCAGCATATGCTGAAAACTGGATGGAATTCATGAAGTACTGGAACGAAGTTCTTCCGGAACTGCCTCTGTACTCCAATGAATACCATGACTTCTTCTCAGACAAAGTACATGATCTGAATGAAGACGGATACAATGTAGACTTCGCTACAGCAGTATTAAAAATGAATATTGAGTAATCAATATTTAAAAGAGTAAAAAAGAAGAGCGTGACTGTGGCTGCCAAAAGGCAGCCCGGGCCACTCTTTTCTGATATCAGTAACAATTTATATATAACAAAAAATAAACGAAAGTTGGTTGATTTATGTTAAAGTACGTTGGAAAAAGACTGATTTACATGGTGGGAGTATTTTTCGTGGTTTCCATCATCATGTTTGGACTGTTTAACAATGTACCGGGAGACAGGGCCTTGAATCAGATACAGGCCATGAAGGGCAAAGTTTCCAATGAACAGTTCGAGATTATGTATGAACAGCAGAGAGATAAACTGGGTCTGGACGATCCAATTCCGGTACGGTATGTAAAGTGGATGGGTAATCTGTTGCAGGGTAACCTGGGATATTCCACATTCTATAAAAAAGACGTTGCAGACGTTATCGGCGAGCCTTTAAGAAACACAATTTTTATCAATATTTTTGCTACCATTCTTGCTCTGGGCATTACGATCCCTCTAGGTATCTGGTGTGCAGTGAAGAAATTTTCCAAATTCGACAATGCAGTTCAGGTGCTGACGATCGTGGGGTACAGCGTCCCCGTGTATATCATAGCACTTGTCTTTATGTATATATTCTCTGTAAAATTGGGGATTTTTCCTCTCAGCGGTATGAATTCTCCGAACTTCCAGGGAACCGGTCTGGCATTTTTCTTAGATCGTATGTATTATCTGGCGCTTCCGCTGATCGTTATGACGATCGCCGCTCTGGGAAGTATGACCCGTTATGTCCGGGCGGCTATGATTGACGCTCTGAGTATGGATTATATCCGTACAGCCAGAGCCAAAGGTCTTCGTGAAAAGGTTGTTATCTACTCTCATGCATGGAGAAATGCGCTGTTGTCCGTTGTTACGCTGATCATTGGATGGTTCATGAGCGTATTTATGGGTTCCATCATTATTGAGCAAATGTTCCAGTTAAATGGTATCGGACAGATGTATTATAAAGGACTGATGAATCAGGATTATGATCTGGCTCTGGCAATCCAGATGTTGTATTGTGTAATCACACTGATCAGTAACCTGATCACAGACCTGAGCTACGGTATCGTAGACCCCCGTGTACGTGTGAATAAATAGTAGGAGAGAGACATAATGAGTAAAGATAACAAAAAGAAAAAACATTCTGCTTCTCTTCTGAAGAGATTATTCGGAGGAAAGAGCAAGAAAGAGGAAATGGATCTTATGCAGGAGGAGCTGCTTCAGAGCCCCTTCCGTACGATTGTAAGAAACTTTCTGGATAACAAACTGGCATTAGGAGCGGTAATCGTATTTTTGACGATTTTCCTGATCGTATTGATCGGACCGATTTTTGCGCCGACAGATCTGAACGAAAGTGAAGAGACACAGACGAATATAGCGCCGGGACGGAATATGATGGATGTTCCCAAGGAACTGGCAGGCAATGTAAAAGAGATTGCTACCGGAGCTACGTTCAGTATTGGTGTGGATAATGATGGCAAGGTTTACGTATGGGGTAAAACCAAGATCAGTAAAAAAGTAGATATTGCCAAAGATATGCCTTCTCAGAAAGAGCTGGGGCATGTAGTGTCTGTAGCGGCAGGTTTCGACCACGTAATGGCTCTCAATGATGAGGGAGAGATCATCAGCTGGGGAAGTAACAACCTGAATGATGTAAATGTTACCCGTAAAAAAGGTGACGGTCATATTAAGAAAATCGCAGTTTCCAATACTACGCTGATGGCGCTTAAGGATGACGGAACCGTAGTGCATATGGGTAACCAGAAGTCTGACGTAAGCCGTGTGCCGGAAGATCTTACCGGTGTGGTGGACATTGCAGCTACGACCAACGCAGTTGCCGCTTTGAAAGAAGACGGAAGTCTTGTGATTTGGGGCAAGGGAAATCAGAGTGAAAAAGAAGTGCCGGAAATGGATGGAAAAATCGTTTCCATGATTGGTGGACGCTACCATTTCACAGCGCTGACAGATAAAGGAAATGTGTATTCCTGGGGTGAGAACAATTATCACCAGACGGATGTGCCGTCTTCCGCAAAGAATGTGAGCGCCATCTATGGCGGTTATTATCAGAACTATGCAGTAACAGAAAGCGGTGATGTAAAGATCTGGGGTCTGAAGGGATATCTTTTGGGAACAGATGAGCTGGGACGTGACGTATTTGGACGTCTGTTAAATGGTGGACGCATGACCATGACTATTGGTGCGGTAGCCGTTATCATTTCTACGCTGATCGGTATTATCATCGGAGGTATTTCCGGATTCTTTGGCGGCTGGGTGGACATTATCCTGCAGCGTATCACGGAGATCGTAGCTTCTCTGCCATTCCTTCCGATGGCGATGATCCTGAATGCGATTATTGGAAACAGTTTGTCCGAGGGAGCGAGAATCTTCCTGATCATGGTTATTCTGGGACTTTTGAGCTGGCCGAACCTTGCCCGTCTGGTACGTGCGCAGGTATTGGCTGAGCGAGAAAAAGAATTTGTTACTGCGGCAAACGCTATGGGTGTAAAGAGAAGCTCCATCGTATTCCGCCATATTATTCCGAACGTGATCTCTGTTATCATTGTTTCTGCAACACTGGATTTTGCAAGTTGTATGCTGACAGAGTCTACCCTGTCTTTCCTGGGATTTGGTGTAAAACTGCCTCGTCCTACCTGGGGTAATATTCTGAATGGATGCGTAAGTTCTGTCGTTATCCAGAACTACTGGTGGAGATGGGTATTCCCGGCAATCATGCTGAGTATCTGCGTAATCTGTATCAACTTGATCGGTGATGGTCTGAGAGATGCCATCGATCCGAAATCAAACGAGAAATAATTAGGAGGAGAACACAATGGCATTATTAGAGATTCATGATCTGCATACCTTTTTTAAGACAAAAAAGGGTACAGTGAAAGCGGTAAACGGTGTCTCCTATTCTGTAGAACCCGGAAAGACACTGGGTGTCGTGGGAGAAAGCGGCAGCGGTAAGAGTGTGTCTGCCATGAGTATCCTGAAACTTCTGGACGGCAACGGATATATTGACAGCGGTACGATCACTTTTGACGGAAAGAATCTGGCAGACGTATCTTTGAAAGATATGTGTAAGATTCGTGGAAATGATATTTCTGTTATCTTTCAGGAGCCGATGACCAGTCTGAACCCTATTTTTACAATCGAGAGACAGCTGAGCGAGCCTTTCAGAATTCATCAGAAGATGAGTAAGAAAGAGGCGAAAGAGAAAGTGGTGGAGATGCTTCGCGACGTTCGTATTCCGAATCCGGAAGCAGTGGCAAAACAGTATCCTCACCAGCTTTCCGGCGGTATGCGTCAGCGTGTCATGATCGCCATCGCTGCCGCCTGCCGTCCGCAGATCCTCATCTGCGACGAGCCCACCACCGCTCTGGACGTGACCATTCAGGCACAGATCCTGCAGCTCATCCGTGACCTGCAGAAGGAGCTGGGTATGTCCGTTATCTACATCACCCATGATCTGGGCGTTATCAATGAGATGGCGGATGATGTGGCAGTTATGTACTGCGGACAGGTTGTGGAGATGGCTCCTGTACACGCAATCTTTGGAACGGATAAATATCTTCACCCCTATACAGAGGGACTTCTGTATTCTATTCCACGTCTGGATACCCCTACAGGTGTCCGTTTGGAGGCAATTCCGGGCGCAGTTCCCCATCCGTTGGATCTGCCGAAGGGATGTAAGTTCGCACCCCGATGCAAATATGCGACAGATAAATGCCGGGAAGAAGAACCGAAACTGGAAGAGGTAGAGAGCGGACATAAGATACGCTGCTTCTATCCTGAGAAAGGGGCAAGAAAATAATGAGTGAAGAAAAGAAAGTATTGCTTCGGATCTCCCATCTGAAACAGTATTTCCCAATCGGAAAGAAGCAGTTGGGGAAACCGCAGGCATTTGTAAAAGCAAACGATGGTATTTCTCTGAATATTTATGAAGGAGAGACTTTTGGACTGGTAGGAGAGTCCGGATGTGGAAAATCCACTTTCGGACGTACGCTTCTTCAGTTGTATAAACAGACAGGCGGACGTACCGTATATTACGGACGTACCGTAGAAGATTTTGACCTGAAATATGTGGAAGATATCTTCAAAAACCTTCCCGATGAGAAGAAAAAATGCGAAGAGATGCGTGGAAAGATTCAGAAGCTCTATACAGAGTATGAGGGCATTTCCGATAAAATCCAGAAAAAAGTGAAGGGACAGGAGATTGCAGAGCTGGAAAGTGAATTTCTGAACAAGCTTCTGGATATCACGGCTTTGATCGGTGGTATTTATACAGCTTCCGACCTTACAGAGGCAGGAAAACACTATCTGGCAGAGTATCAGGCGGCAAAAGAAATCCGCGGTATTCGTGCGCAGATTAAGGAAATTAAGAAAAATGAAAAAGGATTGGAGAAAATCCCGGAGCTGGAAGCGAAGATTCCTGCTTTGGAGGAGACAGTAAAGAAAGAACTGGTTGAGATCGATAAGATCCGTCAGGCAAATAAATCCAATCCGGATTTTGAAAAATATGAGGGTCAGAAGGATGACGGAATCAATCTGGCAGCGTTGACAGACAAAGAGATGCGCTATCTGCGCCGGGATCTGCAGCTTATTTTCCAGGATCCATATTCTTCTTTGAATCCCCGTATGACGCTGGGACAGATTATCGGAGAGGGACTTCAGGCCCATGGAATGTTCAAAAAAGGCGATCCCAAGATGCAGGATTATATCATGGAGGTTATGGAGAAGTGCGGACTTGCACCTTACTTTATCCATCGTTACCCCCATCAGTTCTCCGGCGGACAGAGACAGCGTATCGGTATAGCCAGATCTCTGGCAGTAAATCCGAAGTTTGTTGTATGTGACGAAGCGGTATCCGCTTTGGACGTTTCCATCCAGTCTCAGATCATCAACCTGCTTCTGGATCTGAAAGAGCAGAACAACCTGACATATTTGTTTATTTCTCATGACCTGAGCGTTATCAAATATATCAGCGACCGTATCGGCGTTATGTATCTGGGGAATATGGTGGAGCTTTCTACAACAGAAAAACTGTTTGAACATCCATATCATCCATATACAGAAGCTCTGCTTTCTGCAATTCCTACGACAGATGTGGACAAAAAACAGGAAGCAATTATTCTGGAAGGTGACATTCCAAGTCCGATCAATCCTCCGAAGGGATGTAAATTCCATACCAGATGTCCGTATTGTACAGAAGTCTGTGAAAAAGTAACACCGGAATTTGAAGAGGTGGAGCCGGGACATTTTGTAGCTTGTCACCACAAGCTGGAAAGAAAATAGGAGAAGCGATGTTATTTCAAAGAAAGATTGACAGAGCATTTAAAAAGCTTCATGATGAAAGTGATCACCCGGAGATCGATCACTTTGCAAAAGAAAGAAAAATGGGAAAGATGAAAATGGAAGATCCCGAGGAGCGAAGAGCCCGGGAATCTCTTCCATCAGAAGAATATGAGATGCCGGAACTGGAAAAAAATGATTTTTTGGCGATGGTGCTGGCCGCTCTTCTGACCATCCTGCCAGTAGCTCTTATTGTTTTACTGGTAATCGCATTGGCGGGATATTTTCTCTTTATGTAAATCAACTAAAAGCGCTGCTGCAGATACATAAATAAGTGTAACTGCAGCAGTTTTTTTGTATAGTTGGGAAAATGACGCTGCAAGTCTTACGGTGAAAACTTGCAAAATTATAAAAAAACAGCTATAATGAGAAACAGTGATACGGCAGACAAGCCAAGGTACACAGTAGGAGATTCAAAGAATATGGAACAATCAGATAATTTATTAGGTCGGATACAAAAGCAGAATCATACGTTCAGCAAAGGGCAGAAACGGCTGGCGTCTTATATTGTGAATAATTATGATAAAGCAGTTTTTCTCACGGCGGCGAGGCTGGGAAAGGAAGTGGGGGTCAGTGAATCTACCACGGTGCGTTTCGCTACGCAGCTGGGGTATAAGGGATTTCCTGAGTTTCATCGCGCTTTGGAGGAGCTGGTGAGGAATAAACTGAATTCTATCCAGCGAATGGAAGTGACTTACGGTCATGTGCCGCAGGCGGAGATTTTGGACACGATTTTTCAGTCGGATATTGATAAAATCAAGCTTACGATGGAGCACATTGACCACGGAGCGTTTGAACTGGCAGTGAATACGCTGTTGGAAGCCCGTACTATTTATATTATCGGGATAAGAAGCTGTGCGCCGCTCGCCAGCTTTTTAAGCTTTTATCTGAACCTGATTTTGGAGGATGTGCGGCTGATCCAGACAAACAGCGCCAGTGAGATTTTTGAACAGATGATCCGCATCGGGGAAGAGGATGCGATCATAGGGATCAGTTTTCCACGTTATTCCATGAGAACGCTGAAGGCTATGGAGTTTGCCAATAATCGGAATGCCAAGGTGATCACGATCACAGACAGCGTACATTCCCCTATTAATTTGTATTCTTCCTGTAATTTGATCGCCAGAAGCGATATGGCATCTATCGTGGATTCTCTGGTGGCGCCTTTGAGTGTGGTGAACGCCCTCGTGGTGGCGCTTTGCATGAAGCGGCAGAAAGAAGTGGTGGACACATTGGAATCGATGGAAAAGATCTGGGATGAATATCAGGTATACAGCAGTGATGAACTGAATCATGTGGAGTCGGCGGTAAAAGTAAAATCCATGGACAGGGAGGAAGAGCAATGAGCAGATTACTGATCGTAGGCGGCGGCGCAGCAGGAATGGCAGCCGCAGTCTGGGCAGCGGAGCGGGGAATGGAAGTCCGGGTCTTTGAACAGAATGAAAAGCTGGGGAAAAAGCTTTTTATTACCGGGAAGGGCAGATGCAATTTTACCAATGCCTGTGCTACAGAGGAATTGTTTGATGCTTTTGAGACAAATTCCCGCTTTTTGTACAGCGCTGTTTATGGATTTACCAATTACGATGTGATAGATTTTTTTGAAAATCTGGGTGTTTCCACGAAAATGGAGCGAGGCGGGAGAATGTTTCCCCAGTCGGATCACTCCTCGGATATTATTCTGGCGCTGGAGCGGCGGATGAAGGAGCTGGGAGTTAAGATTCACCTGAAAAGTAAAGTAAAGAGGCTTTTATTCCGGGAACAGGACACAGGAGCTGAGATCGCCGGTCTGGAATTGGAAAATGGTTCCCGAATTTCCGGCGATAAGGTGCTGGTTGCCACAGGAGGGATTTCTTATCCGTCCACCGGTTCTACCGGAGACGGCTATCGGATGGCAAAAGAAGGAGGACATACGGTAACGCCTCTTCTTCCTGCGCTGGTGCCCATGGTAACGGCGGAGGAGTATATTCCCCGGATGCAGGGGCTGTCTCTGAAAAATGTAACGTTATCTCTGTATGACGGTAAAAAATGTATTTTCGAGGAATTTGGGGAGATGATGTTTACCCACTTCGGTATTACAGGACCGCTGGTGTTATCAGCCAGCATAAAAGCGGGAAAGCTCTTGAAAAAGACGTATCTTTCTGCCCGGATCGATCTGAAACCGGCATTGTCACGGGAACAGTTAGACGCCCGGCTTCTTCGGGAGTTTGAAAATGGGAAGAATAAGCAGTTTAAAAATGTGGTGGATGGGATGTTTCCGGCAAAACTGCTCCCGGTGATCCTGGAGATCGGGGGGATTGCGCCCCAGAAGAAAATCCATGAGATCACCCGCAGGGAGCGAGAGGCATTTATAGAAAAGGTGAAATCTTTCCCCATGACTGTGACAGGGCTGCGGGGATTTCAGGAAGCGATCATCACCCAGGGCGGGATTTCTGTAAAAGAAGTAGACCCTAAAACCATGGAATCAAAAAAAGTAAAAGGGCTGTATTTTGCCGGAGAAGTGCTGGATCTGGATGCGCTGACAGGAGGATATAATCTGCAGATTGCCTGGTCCACAGCTCATGCGGCGGCACTGGCAGCCAGTGAAGAACAGGGAGGTTTTTAATATGAGTTATGCGATTGCGATTGACGGACCGGCAGGAGCCGGAAAAAGTACCATTGCCAAGAGAGCGGCAAAAGCGTTATCTTTTATTTATGTGGATACGGGAGCGATGTACCGGGCGATGGGGCTGTACTTTCTGAGAAAAGGAATTTCTCCGGAAGATCAGGAAGAGATAGAAAAAGCCTGCGAGGATATTCAGGTTTCCATCACTTATGAAAATGGAGAGCAGCAGGTACTTTTAAACGGGGAAAATGTTTCCAGTGAGATCCGCCGGGAGGAAGTGGGAAATATGGCTTCCAAAACTTCTGCAAACAGCAGGGTGCGGGAGAAGCTGGTGGCTTTGCAGCGAGAACTGGCGTCCCGGGAAAATGTGGTGATGGACGGCAGAGATATCGGTACGCAGGTACTTCCCGATGCTACGGTAAAGATTTATCTTACGGCAAGTTCCCGGGAGCGGGCGAAGAGAAGGTATCTGGAACTTCAGGAAAAGGGCATGGCGGCAAATCTGGAAGAGATCGAGGCTGATATTATTGAGAGAGATCATCGGGATATGACCAGAGAGATTTCTCCTCTTTGCCAGGCAGAGGATGCCGTGCTGGTGGATGCTTCTTATATGACGATTGCTGAAGTGACAGAGGCAGTTTTGAAAGCCTTTGAAGAAAAGAGAAAATAGGAGCGTTCTATGGGCGAGCGAGTAATAAAAACGGCTAAGACCGCCGGCTTTTGCTTTGGCGTAAAGCGGGCGGTGGAAAAGGTTTATGACCAGGTGCGCATGGGAAAAGCGAAGGTCTATACGTATGGACCCATCATCCATAACGAGGAAGTGGTGCAGGATCTGGAATCCCGGGGTGTGACGGTGCTTGCCGGCAGAGAAGAACTGGAAAAGCTTTCGGAAGG
>OHHV01000612.1_pt1 | contig 12727 bp, 10 predicted proteins | sample 1568141 | NCBI WGS metagenome assembly OHHV01 (sample SAMEA3879589, study PRJEB24766) | human gut metagenome | biome: human-associated habitat; feature: feces | place: USA | collected 1985/1987
AACAAGAAAAATCCAATTAAAGAAAGTGAAATGTCTAAAAAGAGAGTAGAAATCTGTTTGGGCTTGAAATCAAATATCACGCCAGAGGAAATCGTAAAAGTGACAGGGATGAATTTTCAAGTTGTGAATCAATACTATAAAAGTCTGCAAAAGAAAGAATAGTTTCAAAAGGACAGGAGGGAGATAACATGAAACGAAAAATGAAAAGCTGGATCAGCTTGTTGCTCTGTCTGATGATGGTCTTACAATCCGTAACAGCAGTTGCTGCAGAGCCGGAAGAGGGTTCTCAGCAGCCTGTGACAGCGACAGAGTTTGCATTGACAGTGAAAGATAGCGAGCATGGAACGGTCACTGTGATTGAAAAAGTGAAGCAGGCAGATGAGCTGTACTATTTTCAGCCAGAGGAAGAAGTGAAAGTTCAGATCATACCAGAAGAAGGATATGAACTCAAAAAACTGGTGATGAAAGGACTGGATACACAGAAGGAATTGTTACCGGAAACCAAGGATGGCTACTATCTTTGGAAAGCGGAAGAAAACATGGAACTGGAAGCAATCTTTGTTGAAGTTCCGAAAGAGCCAGAGGTCACACCGGAGGAACCGGAAGTAAAACCAGAAGAACCGGAAGTAAAACCGGAAGAACCGGAGGTAAAGCCAGAGGAACCGGAAGAAGAGCCGGAGACAGAAGCAACATCGGAAGAACCAGAGGTCACACCGGAAGAGGTTACACCCACAGACGATCCGGTGGGAGAGCTGCTTTCCATGCAGCCCAAGGACTTAGCAGGGCAGGGATTACGGATGGCAGCAAGAGCAGCTACAATAACGAGGCTTGGAAAGATTAGTTATGGTGGTACTACAGTTGGTCACTTTATGGTAAATGGAAAAATTGCTTTTTGTATGGAACACCAGAAGGAAACACCACCGACTGGAACATCCTTTGCAGAGCAGATCTATAATAATGCAACTATCCGAAAGGTACTTTACTATGGCTGGGGTGGGACAAAACAATGGAGTGGTTTTGGTTCGGAAGCGCAGGGAATTGTCTGTACCTCTTTGACATTGAGCTATTACTATTCAGGACCAGACAGCATTATTACATTGGGGGGTCCGACTGATAAGACTATTGGAGTATCTGCTTTTATGAGTTACATTCAGTCTCAACCAGATGTAGCAGATCCAGACGTAGCAATATCTAAAAATTATACTGAAAGCTATCTTAGTTCTGACAAGACCTATCAAAGAACAGACAGTATTCAATTTAAAGCAGATAAACAGAATACCATTACTATACCACTACAAAAAGGTGTAACGCTGGTGAATGAAACCACTGGAGCAGTAGGAAGTGGAAACGTAACCGTCAAAGGTGGAGATACCTTTTATCTGAAAGCGCCACTTACCCTAAACGGAACTTGGAAATCCGGAAAGCTGTATGGCAGCATGGGAAAATTCCAGAGCGTGTTAATGATAACGGGTGGCTCCGGAATGCAGAATCTTGGACAAGGAAGATATGCACTAGATCCTAATAACTATGTAGAGTTGACTGTTAAGTGGGTGCAGATGGGAGACATCAAGATCACAAAGTTCTTGGAAGGAAAAGACGAGGTTAAGGTTCCAGCAGCCGGAGCCGAGTTTACACTGATCCATAAGGAAACAGGACAGAAGGTTGTGATCAAGGCGAATGCAGAAGGTGTGGCTACCACCGAAGACCGAAAGAATTATCCGATCGGACGTCTGATCGGCGGAATCTGGACAGTAACAGAAACAAAAACACCAGCCGGATTTAAGCCCATTGATCCGTTTGAGGTAACCATCAGCGGGCAAGGACAGGTTTTCCCTTTTATCGTAGAAGATAAACAAATCCGTGCAGCGTTACAGGTGGTAAAGGTAGACGAGTCTACCGGACAGATCATCAAAGCTTCCGGAGCAACCTTTAAGATCGTGGATGAAAAAGGAAACGATGTAGAGTTCGTAGACTACAGCCCGCATAAGGTGACATTTACAGAGTTTACGACAGATGAAAACGGACAGTTTACGTTACCGCAGGCGTTGAAGCATGGAGATTATAAATTAGTGGAAGTGAAAGCACCGGAAGGATATCTCCTTTGTGATCCGATCCCATTTACTGTGGATGCTTTCGCAGACTTCGAAAAGCCATTGATAGTAAAAGCAGAAGATAAAAATATCATGGGTAAGATCCAACTGAGGAAAAGCGATGTGGAAACACAGGAACCCGTTGCAGGAGCAGTCTATCAGATCTATGCCAAGGAAGACATTGTGACCGGAGACGGAACTGTACGTGCCAATGCCGGAGATCTGGTGGGAACCATGACAACGGATGCACAGGGAATGGCATTAAGTGAAGAGTTGTTCCTCGGAACCTATCTGGTGAAAGAATTTGACACCCCGGATGGTTATGAGCTTGATCCGACAGAATATGAAGTCACACTTACCTGTAAGGAGCAGGATAAAGAGATTGTGACAGAAGACCTAGAAGTGACAGAGAAACCGACCAACGTTACGGTTGTGAAGAAAGTACTTGGCAAGGACGAGAATCTAAAAGGTGTGAAGTTCCAGATCTGGAATGAAAAGATGGATTCTGAGATCGACGGTGGAATGGGTATGAAAGAAACCTATACTACAGATGAGGATGGAAAGATCACCGTGAAGTATCTTGCACCGGGTACATACTGTCTGCAGGAAGTAGAAACCATTCCGGGCTATCTTTTGGATGAAACCATTCGAAAGTTTGAAGTAGATGAAAATGGAATAGTGATCGGAGGCGGTCAGATTACCGTTGAAAATGATTTTACAAAAGTAAAAATTTCCAAGCAGGATATTACCAATGGAAAAGAGCTTCCGGGGGCGAAACTGGAAGTTAGGAAAGAAGATGGAACCGTAGTAGAAGCATGGACAAGCACAGATAAGCCACATCTGATAGAAGCGCTTCTGGAGGGAGATTATGTGCTAAGAGAAACGATGGCTCCAAAAGGCTATCAAGTGGCGCAGGACATCCACTTTACGGTGAAGAGTACCGGAGAGGTTCAGCACGTGGTGATGAAAGACGAATTGAAAGAGGGAACCATCCGTACCAATTTACCGGATAATTTCCGTGATGGCAGCAATACCAATGGCGGGATCAAGACAGGAGATCATGCACCTATGGGAATCTTACTTGCCGGAATGGGAATTGCACTTGCGGGAATCGTCAGCGTGATCTTTTGGAAACGGAAGAAGGAGGCACTGGATGAAGAAGCATAGATGGATAAAAAAAGGCTTCTGTGGTTTATTAGTCGGCTTACTTTTCACGCAGACAGTAACGTTTGCTAAAGCAGAAGAACCCGAAGGAATGAAAAAGGGAGATCTGTTTATTCAAGAGAGATTGTTTTCAACGGATACGAAAGAAGTTGGATCGGATAAATTCGAAGGAAGCATTACGGTAGATGGGAAGCGATATCTCTTACAGGAAGTAAAACAGGAAGTGGTAGACCAGACGCCTGTAAAGATTGAAACACCGGAAGAGATTACCATTGACTCTGAGCCAATGGATACGGAATATGAACCGGAGCAGACCATTGAAAAAGACGGAGTGACATATACCTTAGAAAAGGTAGAGGAAAAGGAAAAGCAGGAAGTTACTGATCAGACTGTGACCGGATATACCGATTACGACAAAGCAGTGACTAGGGCTTCTGTTCCAGCCACCAAGCAAGTGACAGTGAAAGATAACCAGACGGGAGAAAATAAGACCGTGACCTGCACACTGACAGATGTAACGCCGCTTGCTGAAGGTGGATGGGAAGATACGCATATTGATATCACCTTTGAGTCTTATGATTCCAATGTGTTCCGCTGGAACGGTGTTACGGTTGGAAAAGATACAAGTACGCCTCTTGCGGGATATGAAAATAAGCTTTTGCAATCTGTAGGAGCAGATTCATCCAAGTATCGGGTATTACGGACTTACTGGACAGGGCAGCCTTATACCGATGGAAACGGTGTGCTTTGCAGGAATGCAAGAGCTGACGTTCAGAGGAAGGTTAGTTATTATCGTGCGAATTACAAAGGTGTGATCGAGCATCCGGAAAGAACCGTCTATACCGCAACTTATAAAGGTGTGAAGAAAATAGAAAGTGAAGATGAATATACATACACGGTGAGAATGACTGCAACTTACAAGTTGGACAACTCCATTTTATCAGCTGCAGGGATTGCAGCCATTATGGGCATTGCGTTGGTATTACTTTTAGTGGTATGGATTCTCTTTGTGTTGAGGAAGAAAAAGAAGGAAGATTCGTAGATGAGTAGTGGTAAGCTTATTGTTTTGATATTGATAATTTTGATGATGCTTGGAACGTATTATATGTCAGATGATCTAAAAATTTTTGTACTTTACTGTCTATTATCTGGACATATAATGCAAGATCTGGCGGACGAATGGAGAAAAGAGCAAGATCTGACGGACGAATAGAGAAAAGAATAACGGAGGATAAAACATGGATAAATTTGCGGAAAATATTTATAACCTGTGTGAAGCAGTGATTCCATATGCACCGGCAGTGGCGGTGGTGGCGTTGCTTTTAATCGGAGGAATGTTTGCGATCCCTTCTGATGAAAGCAGACAGAAAGCCAAGAAAGCTTTAGGTGGCGTAGCAATAGGAATGTTCTTCATCGTAGGTGCAGTGTACATAGGAAAATGGTATACATCAAAGCTCGTTTTTTAAGACAAGGAATAAGAGGGTGGAAGCGCTTTTGTGCTTCCACCGATTAAAGGAGAATGCAGGATGAACAGTTGGAGAAGTACAGACATTGAAGTCTATATTACAGGAGATAAAAAAGAAATTGGCTGGGTAAAACTGCCGGTTTCCAAGCAGGAATTAGGTCGAATATGCTTTGAAAGTACCGGAGAGATCAACGGAAAAGACTATACACTGGTTGACTACAACTGTCCATATTTTGAGATTTCCATTTACGATGATTTGGAAATCTTAAACAAAGTAGCTGATATTGTAGAACGTTTGAACCCAATAGAAAAGGAGCAGCTACTAAACTGGTGTGAAAAATATCAAGCAGGAATGACCGATCTGGTAGAGGTTGGAAATGCCGCATTACAGATCCGAGAGGGAAAACAGGAATACTTAGACGGTATTAACAGTGAAGACGCGTTAGGGAAATACCTTTTGGAGCAGATCGGATTAAAAGAAGCATTTGAAAATGTAAAAAACAAGGTAAAAGAAAATCTTAAGCTGGATGCGCCTTATCTTGATTATGCAAAGATTGGAAGGGATTACGATATTAATAACGAATCGGGATATTTTATAAAATCTCCGACAGGCAGAAGAGCGCAAGGCTATGTGAATAAGAATGAAATAAATGAATTTGAATATAACCGAGAGGAATTTCTGCACTTGGATCTTGACCAAGTGATGGGTGAGAGAGTTCCTTTTCGGCAGAAGATAGATGAACTAGAAGAGCAGGCTATGAAACAATGTATGGAACGTACTATGGAGCAACGCCCTAAAAGAATACAAGGGCTGGAAAAAGAACGTTGAAAGGATGGGATGAACAAATGCTTACAGAAGAAAAATTGATAAAAGAGTATGAGTCTTTTTTTGAATATGAAAAACATAAGATCAAGCTCATGTATCTTGATGTGGACAAAACAATGGAAGATATAGGGGTACGAATGGAAGAAGGAATGGAAGAAGGAATGGAAAGACTACACAGTCTGAATTACTTCCTATGTAAATGTGGCGTAAGATCTGAGATTGAGAAAAAGAGAGAGGAAACTCGGATTGTAGAAGAGTTTTCACCTATGGAACGGTATCATTTTTATCTCGATAAGGAAGTAAAAGCCATGACCAGTCGTGAGGATCTGGATGAAGTACGGGAACAGGCAATTCGGGAAGCTGCTAACTGTGAACCGGAAAATGCGTGGAAAATGCGGATGAAGCGGAAAGCAGAACAATCCTTAAATTGATGAAACAGGAACTTAAGAATCATATAGGACAATACTACTTACTATGCAGAGCGAAGCATGGCGCGTTAAAGAAGTTGTTCTACAAAGGAGGAGTAACACTCATGATGTTAGTTGATAAAGCGGAAGTGAAAAAATATGAATTTACAGGAGAAACTAAGCAGGTTGAACTTTTATTAAGAACAGTAATATTACATAGAATTAGAGCGGTAACAGATTTTGGAATGGTTAAAGCGGGTGAAGTTGGTGGCTGGATTGAGAAAGAAGAAAATCTTTCCCAAGAAGGAAAGGCATGGATTAGTGATGAAGCCGAGGTTTATGGAAATGCCAAGATTAGTGATAATGCTCAGGTTGCTGATAATGCCAAAGTATACGATGAAGCTAAGGTTCAGAGTTATGCTTTGGTTTTTGGAAATGCCGAGATTAGTGATAATGCCTTTATTTGTAGTAACGTTAACGTTTATGGGAACGCAAAGGTGAGCGGTAATGCTTGGGTTGGCGATAATGTCGCGATTTTTGATAATGCCAAGGTGGGTGGTTATACAAAAGTGCACGGAAACGCAAAGATTTATGGAAACGCAAAGATTTGGGGCAATGTAGTAGTTTGTGATAATACTAATGTTTATGAAAACGCAAGGATTTACGAAAATGCGAAGGTTCAAGAAAATGCGAGGATTTGTGGAGAGGCTGAAGTTTATTCTGAAAATCACATATTGATAATAGGACCGGTTGGAAGAAAACATTTTTTTATTACATTTTTTAGGGACAAGGATAATGAAATTACTGTTGAATGTGCTAACCAGTCACAGAAAATTGATAAATTCATGGAGAAAGTAACCTTACTACATGGTAATAATAAAGAGGGATTGATTTATCGTGCAGCAATAGAAGTTGCAAGATTGCAAATTGACCTTAGATTGTAAAAAAATAGTTATTTAGATTGTAACTTAAGAATCATGTATGATAATTTTTCTTTTTATTGAAAGAGGTACGAATGCGGAAGAAGAAACTAGAGAAGAAAAGTGAAAAAGTGTTAAGGCTGAACCGATTTTTAGCGAGGAAAGATGTATTGGCAGGTATCTGTATTTTAGAAGATGTTTCGCTATTTTTCATCGTACAGTATCTTTTAAATATTTGTTTGAATCTGCCTTTATGGTTTGAGACACAGAATCCTAAAGTATGTTTCGGATTGAAAAATCTGTTTCCGGTTCCGGAACGGGTAGAGAGTTTTTGGGGGTTTTATCTGGTACTTGTAGGAGTTATGGTGGTATGGAATCTTATCACCATATATCAGATCCGTACGTCTCATTCTGAGAAAAACTTTAATACCAATCAAAAAGGTTCTGCACGTTGGACTACGAACCGAGAAATCAAAGAACAGTATCGAGGGATTCCGGATCGTGATGAAACGTTCCACGGAGCAGGAGGAACCATCATATCAAGGATCGGAAAAACCTTATATATTGATGATACTTTGACGAACAATCTGATCATTGGTATCACACGTTCCGGTAAAGGCGAGATGTTCGTTATCCCGTCCATTGATGTATATTCCAGAGCGGAAGAAAAAACCTCTATGGTAATTACAGATCCAAAGATGGAACTTTATAAGACATCAAAAAAGACCTTAGAAGAACGAGGGTATCTGGTATATCTTTTGAACTTGGATGATCCGTTACATTCTATGGGGTTCAACCCATTAGAACAGATTAAAGAGGAATATCTGAAAAAGAATTATGCAGAAGCCGAGCTTTTGGCACAGGCATTTAGCTTCTCCATTTTCAATCCGGATTCCGCAACGAACCAAGATTCCTTCTGGCAAGAAACCGCAGCTTCGTTATTGACTGCATTAATCTTGGCTCACATTCAAGATTGTGTAAAAGAAGACGAGCTTACGAATGAAAGAAGATTTGAAGCATGGCAGAAAAAGCGAGCTGCCTATAAAAAGCTGACACCTAAGGAACAGGAAGAAGCGAAAGCAATGTGTGAGCGCAGAAAGCAGCTCGGAGATATCTTGTTAGATCCAAGAGTATCAGCGATTCCGTTAGAGGAAGAATTTGTTTATACCAAAGAAAATGAAAAAAAGATTACCATGTATTCGATCATCAATACGTTTACAGAGCTGGCAAGACAGAAAGACGAGGAAAGACCGGATCTGTCGGCATTGGACAGCTATTTTGCGGAACGTCCAATGATGGATCGAGCGAAGATGAAGTATGCCGGTACGGAGCTTGCCGGAGATCGAACCAAAGGAAGTATCTATTCTTCTATGTTTGTAAAACTTGCAATCTTCACTTTTGAGAATATCGCAAAAATGACAGCAGAAAGCAGCTTGAAACTGGAAGAGATTGGTTTTGGAGAAAAGCCGATTGCGGTATTTTTAGGGATTCCGGACTATGATAGTTCCCCTCACTTTTTGGCGACTGCCTTTATCCGTCAGCTTACGTTTGTACTAGAGAAGAAGGCTACCAGATATAAGACAGGTAAATGTAAGCGCAAGGTACGTTTTATTTTGGATGAGTTTGGAAATCTGCCAGCAATTCAAGGAATGGACAAGTTCATTACCGTTTGTCTGGGAAGGAATATCGCTTATGACCTCTACATACAAGCTTACTCACAAGTAGAACAGTTGTATGGAAAAGCAATGGATACGATTGTCGGTAACTGTGGAAACCAGATCTACATATTGACCAATGATGATCGGACTGCTGAGAATTTTTCGAAGAATTTAGGTAATGAAACGATCATTGATATCCAGAGAAGCGGAGAACGATTATCTTCCTCTAAATCAGTGATGGAATCGGCTACAGAAAAACCATTACTAAATATGAATGAATTAGAAGAATTGAGAGAGGGCGAGTGTGTGGTAAAACGTGTCATGAAAAGGCGGGATCTGAAAGGAAACCGGATTCGTCCAACCCCGATCTTTAACTCTGAGGTTTCTGGAAAGCGGTTTTTATACCGTTACGAATATCTAACTGATACGTTCCCTAATCCGAGCGAAATTGATCTTACAGAAGTGAATACAGAAGATCGAAGCCGGATCGACCACAAGGAACGGGTATGGAATTTTAAGCGAAGCTTTGTGCAGATGCAAATGGAGAGGCTAAATGCAAATAAGGTGTTGAAGCTGAAAGAGCTTTATAACATGGATATCATCCTAAGTCTTTTAGAAAAAGTGTTGACTACAGAAGAGTTGATGAAAGTAGATCCGGAGCTTCCGGTCATGAAATTATTGGATCTGATCCAGCAGGCGGATCTTAAGGATGTAGAAAAGGAGCAGATCATCAGCATGATTGAATTAAGTGCTGCATAGGAGAGGAAACATGAAAGAACAAGCAATAAGAAAGAAGAGAATATGGATCACTGGGCTGGTGCTTTTGGCACTCCTGCTTTTGGTGGCAACTTCTACAGTCATGGCAGTGGATACCGATGGGATCACAAAGGTGTTGAAAAAGAATCGGGATATCTTTCATACGAATACTATTGTGGGCGGTATGCTTCGGTTTATCGGATGGCAGCTCATTACTCTTTTAGTTTGGCTGGCTGAACATTGCGCTAAGCTGTTTGACGAAAGTTTTAAGTTTATTGACTTTACCAGATATGAACCAGTAGAAGAGTTCCTTGATTCATGGCAGCCTGTGGTGTATGCGCTGATCAGTCTTTCCATCTTATTCTTGGGCTTGATCTTGATTTTTTGGCAAGAAAAAAAGCCCAAGCTGATGATGAATATTTGCTTGGCTGTCTTGATCATTACGTCCAGTGGTTATCTGATCGATCAGTTGAATGGTTTTGTGACGGACGATATCCGTAGTGCCATCATGAATGATGGAGATACCACTACAGGCTCCAGTGGATTGATCTATGATATGGTGGGAGCTTCCGTTTATGATCTGATCTACATTGACGATAAGCTGAATGGTGGCTTAATGGAAATGACTAAGAAAAATCGGAAACTGTATGATGATTTTACTAAAGAAGACTTAGAACTTTTATCTATCAATGAAGTACTGAAACCGGATGAGGTGAAAGCGGAATCAAAAGATCTGGTATCGAACCGGATCTATTATAGAAAAGACGATCTGCAATTAAAAGAAATATACAATGGTGTCGCATGGACAGATCTTCTGAACGAATATTATTACCGCTATGATGTGGAATGGTATACGGTGATCGTTGGTCTTATTTCTATGATAATCGTTTATGTATGTTTGGCATATAAGGTAGTCCGGATTCTCTATGAAGTTGTGGTGCAAAGACTTCTAGCAGCTTTATATTCAGCGAATTTAACCAGCAGTCAGAAGACCTTAAAAATCTTGGACAGTATTAAAGATAGCTACATTACATTAATTTTAGTGATGGTCTGCTTAAAGATTTATCTTCTGGCTTTTAAGATGGTCGGTGAGACTGGATTTGGGGAATTTTCAAAAGTTATGGTGCTGCTGTTTGTTGCGTTTGCAGTAGTAGATGGTCCGAATATTATACAAAAGCTGACTGGAGTAGATGCGGGGTTGAGCAGTGGAATGGGAAAAATGATTGCAGGGGTACAGGCTACGAGAATGGCTGCACATATGGTGAGTCGTGGAGTAGAAGCAGCGAGTGAATTGTTCCCTAGAAATGATAAGAATGAACAAGTAGCCGGAGCGGTCAACGCTGCAGCTCAATCTGATCTGGAAGGAACTAAAGAAGCACAAGGAGAAGTACCACCGGAGGAAACTTCTAGTACAAATCAAGATATGCAACAGAAGTCAGCGGATGGAAGCGAAACAGATACACCACCAGACATGCAATCGGATGGCGAACAGGTTTCAGATATGCCGGAAGCAACAGATATACCGGAATCCTCCGGATATGCCGAGGACGTTTCCCAAGATGCGTTTACAGCTGAAGCCGATGCAATGGAAGGATTCAACAGTGGTGCAATGGAGGATCTGAACGGATTAGATCCGTTATCTGGAAACGAGGGGATCGGCAATGGAACGGAGCGCATGAATCGAATGGATCAAGAGCTTTCTTCCCAAAAAGAAAAGCGTTTCGATGCAGGGCTGCATTCGTCCAGATCGGTAGAACATCAAGGCAATCTATTCCGCTCGGAGTGGAAAAGTGAGCTGGAGAAGCCAACAAGAACCAGTAATTCTCGGTCAGATTTGGAAGCAAGATGGTAGGTGAGAAGATATGCGTTATTTAGTTAGTAAGGAAATTAAGTCGGAAACAAAGGTAGGAAAGTCTATTTACCTGTTTGATTTCTTTTTCCTGACCGTGTACATGGCAGTTTCCTTTGTGTTGGTAAACTTAGTACACCCGTCCTTACATTTACTGTTTTACCTTTTTTCATTCGTGATGGCGCTTTTGCTTACAAGCAAGAGCTACACCAACAAAAAAAGAAGGAATTATCAGAGTATTGCAATTATGTTGAGAAAAGATCAGACGGTCTATCGGTCGGTTGTAAATGTGAGCCGGAGAACCAAGCTGCAGGAGGAAGAAGAATTGAAGAGGGCAGAAAAAACGAAAGGACAAGAAAAAGGGAAAAAGAAAAAACAGGAAAAACCGAAGGTAGATAAGGTTTTGCAGATTCGTGGATATGACAAGGAAACGCAATGTTACCTTATGAAAAACGGAGGCTTCATGGATCTCATTCAGATTAATTCAAAAGATTTAGTAAATTCTTCAGCAGATGAAGTAGAGTACGACTGCATGAAGTTTGCCAAAGAGTACAAGCTGGAAGAAGCAGATCTGAAATTGATCGTGCTGAACTTCCCGTGTGATACCAAAAGGCAACAGGCATACTATGAGAGAAAATTGGAACAGACCAAGAACACCGTTTATAAGAACTTTCTGCAGAAAAAACTTGATGAATTGGTCTGGCTTGGGAAGAACGATACGACCAGAGAATTTTACTTTATGCTCTTTGCTAAGTCGCAAGCTGACTTAGAGAAACAGATCACTACGTTAAAGACAGTCTTACATACAGGGCGAGACGGACTTTTGATTGAATTGACAGACGAAAAGAAACATCAGATTATTTATCGGTTAAATAATAAAGGCGATTCATTGATTGCATAGGAGAAATACAAATGTTTGGAAAAAAGAAAACAAAAGCGGAAAACATACAAGAAGAAACTTACGATCCATACCTATTGGAACAGATTCAGCCATCCGGTGGGATTACCTTTCAAGATACCAGATATGTAGAAACCGGGACCGGATATGAAACCTGTATTCATGTTTATGATTTTCCGCAGAAGCTGGATGATTTCTGGATGGCAAAAGTCTGTAATATCAATAACACGGTAGTTACGGTAGACATATCTACCGATAATGTCATGGAAGTACAGAAGAACATCAACCGGAGCATGAAGGAACAGCAATATCGTTACATGGAAGCGCAGAACTTCCAAGAAAAATACGATGCCAAGCAAAGATTCCAAGAAATGGAACGCCTTTACGAAGAGATATCCAGTCTTGGGGAAGTGATCAAGCTCTTACATATCCGTATCTTTGTGGCAGATCATTCTTATATGCGCTTAGAGGAAAAAGTGAAGAACATCTTAGCGAAGCTGGAAAGTAATGGATTTCGGGCAGCGATTTTCTTAAATGAGAGTAAGACAGAATGGGAATCTATGTACCGACCATACAAAGAACAACAGTCGGAAGATCTGTTCTTCATCTATGGACAGCCCTTGACATCTAATGCGCTTGCAGCCGGAAATCCGTTTCACTTTTCCAGCCTGCAAGATCCATGCGGTGATTTCTT
>OHHV01000613.1_pt1 | contig 12715 bp, 15 predicted proteins | sample 1568141 | NCBI WGS metagenome assembly OHHV01 (sample SAMEA3879589, study PRJEB24766) | human gut metagenome | biome: human-associated habitat; feature: feces | place: USA | collected 1985/1987
GCCGTAACTACATCTGCAGTGAATGGTATTGGAATGGGACTGACTACTACAGCTGTTCTGGCAGCATCAAATCTCCTGATCTCGTTGCTTCGTAAATTTATTCCGGACGGAGTCCGTATGCCGGCATATATTGTTGTAGTTGCCTCTTTTGTTACCATTGTCCAGATGCTTCTGGAAGGTTTTCTCCCGGCTCTTTATGCGTCTTTAGGATTATATATTCCGTTGATCGTAGTAAACTGCATCATTCTTGGACGTGCAGAGGCATATGCTTCCAAGAACCCTCCCATCCCGTCTCTGTTTGACGGAATTGGCATGGGACTTGGTTTTACCCTGAGTATTACCTGTATTGGTGCTGTGAGAGAACTGATCGGTGCGGGACAGCTTTTTGGCCGTCAGATACTTCCTCTTGCAGATGCTGCAGCAGGAAAAATGGGTTATGAGCCTGTTACGATCTTTATCCTGGCTCCGGGAGCATTCTTTGTCCTTGCACTTCTGGCAGCAATTCAGAACAAGTTTAAACTGGGAGCTGCAAAGAAAGGAATTGATCCAAGTAATCCGGATAAATGCGGCGGTGCCTGTGCTTCCTGTGGAAATACCATGTGTAAAGGAGGGAAACACGAATGAAAGAATTAATGCTGATCATTGTCGGATCTGCTCTTGTAAATAATGTTGTTCTGAGTCAGTTTCTGGGACTTTGTCCTTTCCTGGGTGTTTCCAAAAAGACAGAAACTGCGGCAGTGTGATCTATAAATTTATCCTGGTTCCCACCCATATGGAATATCTGCAGACCATTGTTTTTATTCTGGTTATTGCAGCCCTTGTGCAGTTTGTGGAAATGTTTCTTAAAAAAGCAATGCCCTCTCTGTATCAGGCTCTTGGCGTATATCTTCCACTGATCACTACCAACTGTGCAGTTCTTGGTGTGGCACTGATCAATGTACAGAAAGAATACAATATCCTTCAGGGAACTGTGAATGGTTTTGCAACGGCAGCGGGCTTTACTCTGTCGATCATCGTTATGGCAGGTATACGTGAAAAAATAGAGTATAATGACATTCCGGAAGCTTTTCGCGGGTTTCCGATCGTGCTTATTACAGCCGGATTGATGGCCATTGCGTTTTTCGGATTTTCAGGACTGATTTAAGGAGGCGTAAATATGAATATCGGAGCAATTATCGTAGCAACTGTTGTAGTTGCGGCAGTGGGCCTCTTTATCGGCATTTTTCTTGGAGTTGCCGGAAAGAAATTTGCAGTGGAAACAGATGAAAAAGAGGTGGCTGTCCGTGAGGCCCTTCCGGGAAATAACTGCGGCGGATGCGGCTTCCCCGGCTGCGACGGCCTGGCTGCTGCGATCGCCAAAGGAGAGGCGCCGGTTAACGGCTGTCCGGTAGGCGGAGATGCAGTAGGAAAAGTGATCGCAGGGATCATGGGACAGGAGGTTGTGGAAACGGTCCGTCAGACTGCGTTTGTAAAATGTACCGGAACCTGTGAAAAAACAAAAAGCGATTTTGTATACACCGGTGTTGAGGACTGTGAGATGATGGCCTTTATCCCGGGCGGCGGGGCAAAAAGCTGTTCCTATGGCTGTATGGGCTTCGGAAGCTGCGTAAAGGCCTGTCCCTTTGATGCCATCCACATTATCAACGGTGTGGCTGTGGCAGATAAGGAGAAGTGCAAGGCCTGCGGCAAATGTGTTGCCAAATGTCCGAATCATCTGATCGAGCTGGTTCCCTATATCCAGACCACCTTTGTGGGCTGCAGTTCTCATGATAAAGGAAAAGCTGTTACTTCTGCCTGTGAGGTGGGATGTATCGGCTGCAAAAAATGTGAGAAAACCTGTCCGAACGGCGCTATTACCGTAACAGATTTCTGTGCTCATATTGATTATGAAAAATGCACCAACTGCGGCGCATGTAAGGAAGTCTGCCCCAGAGGCGTGATCCTGTAAAAAATATAAGACTGTTGTACATACAGTAAGATCCCGGTTTACAGATAAAACTCTGTACCGGGATTTTGTATTACCGGGAGAGCAGCGCATTCTGTATGAACCTTTACGGCCGCCGGAGGATGAGGGAGATTTCTCGAATAGATGTTTGCTTTTTTGCGATAACTGTGATATCATAAATCGATACAGGAAAAATCAAGCACAGGAGCGGCAGCTTATGATTTCATTTATATATGGCACAGTAGTGGATTCCACAGAAACCTCAGTGATCGTAGAGGCAGGCGGGATCGGCTATGAGATTTTTATGACAGGCTCTGCCATTGAACAGGCAGTCCGAAAAGAAGGACAGGTAAAGATACATACGCATTTCCATGTGAGAGAGGATGCCATGCAGCTTTTTGGCTTTTTAAGCAAGGATGATCTTCAGATGTTCCGGCTTCTTCTGGGCGTCAATGGAATCGGCCCAAAGGCGGCGCTTGGGGTTCTCGCAGGGCTTACGGCAGATGAACTGAGATTTGCTGTTTTATCGGATGATGCAAAAACCATTTCCAAAGCTCCGGGTATTGGAAAGAAGACGGCTCAGAAGCTGATCCTGGAACTGAAAGACAAGCTGAAGCTGGAGGATGCTTTTGAGAAGAAGCTTGCCCATGAGCAGGATGCGGCAGCCATTTCAGGGACAAATATCCTGAATGGAAGCAAAGAGGCGGTGGAAGCACTGGTTGCGCTGGGCTACAGCAGTACGGATGCCCTGCGGGCAGTACGTAAAGTAACAGATGTGCCGCCGGATGATGTGGAAGCCATTCTGAAAGCAGCCCTCAAAAATCTGTAGGAGTTTATATGGAAAAAAGAATGATCACCACTGATGTAACAGAAGAGGACTTTCCTCTGGAGGGAAATTTAAGGCCTCAGACACTGGAAGAGTACATTGGTCAGGAAAAAACAAAAAAAACACTGAAAATTTATATAGAAGCAGCCAAACAGCGAAAGGATGCGCTGGATCACGTGCTTTTTTACGGCCCTCCCGGACTGGGAAAAACAACTTTGTCCGGAATCATTGCAAATGAGATGGGAGTGCATATGAAGGTCACTTCAGGGCCTGCCATAGAAAAGCCGGGCGAAATGGCGGCGATCCTTAACAATCTTCAGGAGGGAGATATTCTTTTTGTGGATGAGATCCACAGACTGAACCGGCAGGTAGAGGAGGTCCTTTATCCTGCCATGGAGGATTTTGCCATTGACATTATGATCGGAAAGGGGGCGTCTGCCCGCTCTATCCGTCTGGATCTGCCCAAGTTCACACTGGTGGGAGCGACCACAAGAGCAGGTCTTTTATCTGCGCCTCTCCGTGACCGTTTCGGCGTGATGCATCATCTGGAATTTTATAATCATAAAGAACTGGAAACGATTATTCTCCGTTCCGCGCAGGTGCTGGACGTGGAGATCGACCAGAAGGGGGCGGCGGAGATCGCTAAAAGGTCAAGGGGAACGCCAAGACTTGCCAACCGGCTTTTAAAGCGTGTCCGGGATTTTGCTCAGGTAAAATATGACGGGAAGATCACCTATGAGGTGGCTGTTTTTGCCCTGGATCTTCTGGAAGTGGATCAGTACGGGCTTGACAAGATCGACAGACGGATCCTTAAAACTCTGATCGTAAACTTCAAAGGAGGCCCGGTGGGTCTGGAAACACTGGCTGCAGCTATTGGAGAAGATTCCGGTACATTGGAGGATGTCTATGAGCCATATCTTCTTCAGAACGGCTTTTTAAACCGCACGCCAAGAGGGCGTATGGCCTCGCCTCTTGCCTACAGTCATCTGGGCTATGAGAAGATTTCATAAAAAATTCTATACTTTTCGACAAGTTTCGGGTATAATAAAATATGAATGATTTTTTCTGTCTCCGGGAAACCGTGATTCTGAAGGAAAATGAGACAGGAACTTTAATGGAAAATCAGGGAAATTTTATATACACAGGAGGCTTTGTATGGCAGTCAAGAATACGGCACAGGTAGTGATCGGGGGAAAGATCATCACTCTGGGAGGCTATGAATCAGAGGAGTATTTTCAGAAGGTAGCGTCTTACATAAATAATAAAATTGCGGAGCTCAGTGAAATGCCGGGTTATTCCAGGCAGCCAATGGAGACAAAGCATACTCTGCTCAGCCTGAATATTACAGACGACTATTTTAAGGCAAAAAAGCAGGCGGAAATTTTTGAACAGGATCTTCAGCAGAAGGATCAGGAAATGTATGAGTTAAAGCATGAACTGATCGCTCTCCGTATGAAAATGGAGGAAACAGAAAAACACCAGCAGGAGTCAGAGCACCAGCGCATCCTGATGGAAGGGAAGATCAAAGAGCTGGAAGGCGAAATTGAGTCATTACTAAAGTAAAAGTCAGAGGGGGATTGCTTCGGTAGTCCCCTTTGTCTGTTTTCAGGGATTCTGAAAACAGTTTCTGTACAGCAGAAAAGAGAAGTGAGGGATTATGACAGATATGAATAAAACAGAGCTTCTGGCGCCTGCAGGTTCCTATGAAGCCTTTGAGGCAGCCCTGGGAGCAGGGGCAGACGCGGTGTATGTAGGCGGTCCCGATTTCGGCGCCAGGGCTTATGCGAAGAATTTTACCCAGGAGGAGCTGATACGCGCTGTGCGTACAGCCCATCTTCATGGGAAAAAATTATATCTTACAGTAAACACATTGCTGAAAAACAGAGAGCTGAAGGAGCGGCTTTATGATTCCCTTCTTCCATCTTATCTGGAGGGACTGGATGCGGTGATCGTTCAGGATATGGGAGTTCTGCGCTTTATCAGGAGAAACTTTCCGGATCTGTCCATTCATGCAAGTACGCAGATGGCTGTTACCGGACCGAAGGGAATGCGGTTTCTGGAACAGCAGGGAGTAACCCGTGTGGTTCCTGCCCGTGAACTGACGCTTGAGGAGCTTGCTTCCATGCACAGGGAAAGCCCTATTGAGATTGAGGCGTTTATACACGGGGCGCTCTGCTACAGCATATCCGGTCAGTGCCTTATGAGCAGTATGATCGGAGGAAGAAGCGGAAACCGGGGAAGATGTGCTCAGCCCTGCCGCCTTGCTTATCAGGTAAGGGAGCAGCAGGGAGGATTTAAAGGGAAAGAAACCTGTCCTCTGAGCCTGAAAGATATCTGTACCCTTGATATTCTTCCGGAAATCCTAGGTGCAGGAGTGATGTCCCTTAAAATCGAAGGAAGAATGAAGCAGCCGGAATATACGGCTGCAGTTACGGGAATTTACCGGAAGTATCTGGATATACTAAAGAAAAATCCGGATTCCTATCAGGTGGATGCTCAGGATCGGAAATATCTTCTGGAGGTATTTAACAGAGGCGGTTCCTGCTCCGGATATTATAAACAGCAGAACGGCCCTTCCATGGTGGCTTTTTCCAATCATAAAAAAACAGGAGATATCTCTGTGCCTCTGAAGCAGAAAAAGGAAAAAATAAACGGAACACTGATGCTGTATCCGGAAAGCCCTGCAGTGCTTCAGGTTTCTCTGAAGGATACAGAGACTGTTGTATCAGCGGGGGAGGTTCAGTATGCCAGAGAGCATCCCATGGAAGAAGCGCGGATCCGCCAGCAAATGGAAAAACTGGGAAACACAGAATTTGTCTGGGACAGTCTTGATATTCAGTCCGACGGAAATATTTTTGTGCCTGTAAAGGTTTTAAATGAACTGAGAAGAACTGCTCTTGCACAGCTGGAGCAGGAGTTTCTTGAAAAATACAAAAGAGAAGCTCCGGAAAAGATTCTCCGGGGGGAAGAAGCGAAGATACAGCCCGGAGTCAGATCAGAGGATCCACTGGGTATCTATGCCTCCTGCGAGAAACCGGAACAGGCAGAGGTCCTTATGAACAGTCCGGAGATCACAGGCCTTTATCTGCCTTTTGATGTGATGGAAACCTGTATGGAACAGGGACTTCAGAAGGAAAAAGAACTGTACCTTTCTCTTCCGCGGATCACCCGTGGGAAAATGCCGGAAGAGTATCGAAAAAAGGCTCTGACCTGGCTTTCCATGGGAATGAAAGGCTTTCTGGTAAGAAATCTGGAAGCCTATGGAATGCTGAGAGAAGAGGGGCTTCAGAAATATTGTGTGGCAGATGCGTCTCTTTATACCTGGAATGATGAAGCCTGCGCGTTCTGGAAAGACGAGGGGATTCTGAGAAATACTGTTCCTCTGGAATTAAATGAAAAGGAGCTGCGCCACAGAACAAACCGGGACAGTGAGTTTATTATTTATGGTTATATTCCTCTGATGCTGTCTGCCCAGTGTGTGCGCAAGAACACTTTTCAGTGTGACAGAAAAGAAGCGCATATGGTGTTAAAGGACAGATATGATAAGGAATTTCCATGCGCCTGCGTCTGCTATCCCTGGAAAACCGGAACTACAGACCAAAAAGAGTTCTGTTATAATATTATTTATAACAGCATCCCTTATGGACTTTTAAATGAAAGCCAAAAGGTAAAGGAACTTAAAACAGCATCTCTCAGACTTTCCTTTACTCTGGAATCTGCAAAGGAGACAAAGGAAATCGTCAGAGAGTTTCTGGACGTATATGTTTACGGAAAAAAAGCTTCTGCCCGTGAGTTTACAAAGGGACATTTTAAAAGAGGAGCCGAATAAGGCATATGATTAATGTAATTGTTGAATTATCAAAGTATCTGATCCTGACGCTGATGATCATTTATACCTTTCACTGTTTTTACACAGTGCGCCAGCAGGATGAGATTGAGAGAAACGAACTTCTGCGCCAGCAGATGGTGCTGATCTTTTTTATGGATTTCACTGCATTTCTGGTGATCTATCTGAAAACCTTTAATTTTCAGGTGATTGTTTTTTATGTTGAAATGATGGTGTTTTTTGCAGCGGTGCAGATCCTGTACAGGATTTTTTACAAAAAGGCATCCCTGCTTCTTCTGAACAATATGTGTATGCTTTTAAGCGTGGGATTTATCATGCTTTGCAGACTGGACATCGCCACAGCCACGAAACAGCTTGTGATCGCGGCGGCAGCCAGCGGAATCGCGCTGATCATTCCGGTTATGATCCGGAAAATGAAATTTCTCCGAAGGCTTACCTGGCTTTACGCAGGAGTGGGCATCATCCTGCTTGCGGCAGTTTTTCTTCTTGCAAGAACAAGCTACGGAGCAAAACTGTCTCTGATGGGAATTCAGCCCTCTGAGGTTATTAAAATTACCTTTGTGTTTTTTACAGCCTCTCTGTTTTCCAGAGCAAACGATTTTCGCACGGTTGTGCAGGCAACTGTAGTGGCGGCTCTTCATGTGGGCATCCTGGTGCTTTCCAGAGATCTTGGAAGCGCGGTGATCTTTTTTGCCGCCTATCTTGTAATGCTCTATGTTTCCACAAAAAAGCCTCAGTATCTGGGACTTGGACTGGCGGGGGGAAGCCTTGGGGCAGTGGTGGCATACTTCCTTTTCGGTCATGTGCGCCAGAGAGTCAGCGCATGGAGAGATCCGATGGCTGTTTATCAGAACGAGGGCTATCAGATCGTCCAGTCACTGTTTGCCATCGGAACAGGCGGTTGGTTCGGCATGGGACTTTGCCAGGGTTCGCCGGAGTCTATTCCGGTTGTAAAAAATGACTTTATTTTCAGCGCTATCTGTGAGGAACTGGGCGGGATTTTTGCAATCTGTCTGATTCTGGTATGTATGAGCTTTTTCCTGATGATCGTAAATATTGCTCTCAGGATCAAAAATCCGTTTTACAAACTGATTGCTCTGGGACTGGGAACAGAATATGCATTTCAGGTCATCCTCACTATTGGCGGAGCTACCAAGTTTATTCCTATGACAGGCGTTACCCTGCCGCTGGTAAGTTACGGAGGAAGCTCTGTAATGAGTACGATCCTGATGCTTGCCATTATCCAGGGACTGTATATTTTAAGAGAAGACGAGGACGAGGAATTTGAGAGACGCAGAAAAGAAGCAGCGCAGAGAATTCGAGCAAGAGAGGAAGCGCGCAGAGCGAGAGATATCTAAAAAAAGACGTGCCAGAAACAGAGAATATACATTTGTATCCTGGTTTTTTGTGGCTGTTTTTATGGCAATGATCGGATATCTTGTATATTTTAATGTGGTAAAAAGCGAAGACTTTATCAACAGTCCGTACAACACCAGACAGGACACCTTTTCGGACCGGGTGGTAAGAGGACAGATTCTTTCTTCTGAGGGAGAAATTCTTGCCAGGACGGATGTTTATGATGACGGTACTGAGGACAGGATCTATCCCTATGCAAATGTGTTTGCCCATGTGATTGGATATGATTCCAACGGAAAAAGCGGACTGGAGTCAGAGGCAAACTTTCAGCTTCTGACCTCTCATGAGTTTTTCCTGAACCAGATGAAAAATGAATTTCTGGGAAGAAAAAATATGGGAGATACCGTGATCTCCACTTTGAGCGCAAACCTGCAGACAACCGCCTATAATGCTCTGGGGGACAGAAGAGGGGCTGTGGTTGCCATGGAGCCTTCTACAGGAAAGATACTTGCCATGGTCAGCAAACCGGATTTTGATCCCAACTCCATTGAAGAAAACTGGGAATGGCTGGTCAGTGATGAGACAAACTCCAGTCTTTTAAACAGAGCCACCCAGGGACAGTATCCGCCGGGATCTACCTTCAAAGTGGTGACAGCTCTTGACTATTTCAGAAAACATGGAAGCTTTAACGGATATTCCTATGTCTGTGAGGGAAGTATTACAAAAGAAGATCATACCATTCAGTGCTATAACGGGACAGTCCACGGACAGGAGGATTTTTACTCGGCCTTTGCCAGCTCCTGCAACTGTGCATTTGCGCAGATGGGGCTGGATCTGGGAGGAGGATCTCTGCTGGAAACAAGCGAGGATCTGCTTTTTAATAAAAAGCTTCCCCTTGCCTCCTACAAAAAAAGTACCTTCAGCCTGAACGGAAAGTCAGGAATCCCTCTTACCATGCAGACCTCCATCGGTCAGGGAAACACCCTTGTTTCCCCTGCCCATATGGCAATGATCACCTGCGCTATTGCAAACAACGGAGTGCTTATGAAGCCGTATCTGATTGACAGAGTAGTAAACAATACAGGAGATCAGGTAGATGAAACTGCTCCGGAGGTGTATAAACGTCTCATGACAAAAAATGAGGCAGTGATGCTGGGAGAGCTGATGAAAGATGTTGTAGAATACGGAACCGCCTCTGCTCTTTCCGGACAGGGCTATACGGCGGCAGGAAAGACCGGTTCCGCCGAATATGATGAAAACGGCTCCAGTCATTCCTGGTTTATCGGATATTCCAATGTGGATGATCCGGATCTTGCGGTTGCAGTGATCGTTGAAGGAGGAGGTACCGGAAGCGAGGCTGCTGTGCCGATCGCCTCTCAGCTTTTTAACGCTTATTACTACAACTGACCGGAACAAACAGTTGCCAGCAGAGGCAAAAAGAGTTATACTATATCCAGTTTGAAATATCATTCACACGCATTACAGGAGGGACTTGCAGATGATAGAAGCAACGAGCTGTGGCGGTGTGGTAATTTATCGTGGAAAAATACTGGCTTTATACAAATCTTACAGAAACAGATATGAAGGCTGGGTATTGCCAAAGGGAACCGTTGAAAAGGGAGAGACCCATATCCAGACGGCGCTTAGGGAGGTCAAGGAGGAAGCAGATGTAAACGCTTCTATTGTAAAATATGTAGGCAAAAGTCATTACAATTTTACAGTTCCCGAGGATATGGTCACCAAGGAAGTTCACTGGTATCTGATGACGGCTGATAATTATCATAGCAGACCTCAGAGAGAGGAATTTTTTGTGGACTCCGGGTATTACAAGTTTCATGAAATTTATCATCTTCTCCGTTTTTCCAATGAAAAACAGATTGTGGAGAAGGCGTATCAGGAATATCTGGAAATGAGGAGTCAGGGACTCTGGGGCAAAAAATAAACAGGGTTGTGTTTTACGCAGCCCTGTTTAGATTTATCAAAAAGGGGGAATCCTTTAAATGCTGAAATGGCATGACCATTATTACGTAGGAGAAAGTGTACGTGATGAAAGCGCAGTCCGTGAGAAGCTGGATGCAGGAAAACCTGTGCCCGGAATTTATCTGGTGACTTTTTCGGACAACCCTCATAACATTCTGGAGATCATTCCGGCTGTGACCCTGTTCCAGAAAACTGCTGCCAGACTGTGTCCTGAGATCGTAGGCATGGCAAAGGGCATGGATGAAGCCATGGAACTGGTGCAGATGATCGTACAGACTGTGTATGAGGAGACAGGGGATGTCCTGGTGGAAAAATATTTAAAAAACAGGTGAAGGCATGTTACATATCTTATGGATGCTGATAAAATTGATATTGATCCTTCTGGGAACGGTTTTGGGACTGGCAGTGCTTGTTTTGCTGCTGCTTTTGTTCTGTCCTGTCAGATACAGCGCCGAGGCTTTAAAAGAAACGTCCTCTTTTAAGGAAACCGAAGCCGCAGTTCGTGTAAGCTGGCTGTTCGGAGGCATTTCCTTTACTTTCAGAAGGATACAGGGAAAAAATACTCAGAAACTTTGCGTTTTTGGGATTCCGGTTCTGAGCCTTCTCCAAAAACGGAAACAGAAAAAGGCCGCTGCCGGGAAAGTGCAAACGGCAGAGAAAAGCCCTTTGTCTGAACAGCCGACTGAGAAGCCGCTGCCCGAGACAAAAATATCCCTGCCTGAGACAGAAATATCCCTGCCGCAGGAAAAGAAACCGGATATTCCCTATGGTTCTGCCGAAGCAAAACAGAAAAAAGATCCGGAAACAGGCACTTCTGATCTCAGTGAATCAGACGAGAAGATCCGGACTGAAAACAAGAATAAAATATCAGCACTTCCGGACAAACTAAAAGAAATCATGGACAGGCTTGCGCAGCTTCCTTCCATGCTCAGCAAAATTCCGTTAACAATCCGGAGGATTTATGATAAGATAGACTGGTACAGACAGTTTTTTGAGCATCCCAGGACAAAGGAGGCAGTGAGTCTGGTTCTTGACCGGAGCAAAAAACTGATGCATCATATTTTCCCAAAAAAGATAAAGGGGAAGGTGACTTTTGGAAGCGAAGATCCTTCCATAACCGGAACCGCTCTTGCAGTTCTGGGAATGACAATGCCCTTCCATAAAAACAGAGTGGAGATTGTTCCTGTTTTTGACAATCAGAATATTCTGGAGGGAAATATAAAAATAAAAGGCAGGATCTACGGCTTTGTACCGGTGAAAATGCTGGCAGAGCTTTATTTCAATAAAAATATTAAATATATCATCAGCCGATGGAAGCATAAGGAGGTCTGAAAATGGCAAACGAAAATAATTTTAAGGACACGGTAAATTCCCTTTTTAAAGGACTGGACACATTTATTTCAGCAAAAACCGTTGTGGGGGAGGCAGTCCATGTAGGCGATACCATCATCCTTCCGTTGGTAGACGTTACCTTCGGCGTAGGCGCGGGAGCCTTTGAGGGGGACAAAAAAAGCAACGGCGGCGGTGGAATGACCGGAAAGATGACGCCGAGCGCTGTGCTGGTGATCCAGAACGGAACTACGAAGCTGGTAAATATTAAAAATCAGGACGGACTGACCAAGGTTCTTGATATGGTTCCGGATTTTGTGGACAGATTTGCCGCAGGAAAAAACAGCAGTGAAACAACCGGCACAGAAATCTGATTTTATCTTTTTATTTGTGTTCCCGGAAGTATTTGCCGCATAAGATAGTATAGACCAAAGAGAAGAGGTTGTGCGATGTGGGAAGACTTCTGGGACTGATGCTTTTTTGTATAGGGATTGGAATGGTGATCGGAATGCTGATCGCGGAAAGTGTGATTATTGTGATCGCAGCAGGTCTCTGTCTGCTTTGCGGATATCATATGTTTTGCAGATAAAAAATTCCCCACGCTTTTGCGAGGGGAATTTTTAAGTTTGAGTTTTATGCTCTTTCAACTTTTCCGGATCTCAGACAAGAAGTACATACATACATCTTTTTAGCTCCGCCTGTAGCAGTTTTAACTTTTACAGACTTTACGTTGGATTTCCACATTTTATTGGATCTTCTATGGGAATGACTTACATTATTTCCGAAGTGAGCACCTTTTTCACAGATTGCACATTTAGCCATGATAGCACCTCCTTGACGCTTTTTTTCAACAGATTTTATTTTAACAGATGAAAAAGGCTTTTGCAAGCAAAAAAAGGAAAAATATAAAAATAATATTCCTTTTTCCGGGAAAAAAGGTTATAATACATACATATTAAAAAAATGGAGGTACCTATATGAATGGACGTATAGATTCCGGACTCGGACAGATAGTGATTGACACCGATGTGATTGCAACCTATGCAGGCAGTGTGGCAGTGGAATGCTTCGGCATTATCGGCATGGCTGCAGTCAGCATGAAGGATGGTCTTGTCAAACTGCTCCACAGGGACAGTCTGAAACATGGTATCAGTGTGATCATTACAGAAGAAAATAAAATCCGTCTGAATTTCCACGTGATTGTGGCTTACGGTATCAATATCAGCACGATTGCGGACAACCTTGTCAGCAATGTCAAATATAAGGTAGAAGCTTTTACCGGCATGGAAATTGAAAAGATCAACATCTATGTGGAAGGCGTACGTGCAATAGACTAAGGTTATGAGGAGGAACTTGTGGTGAGTATAAAAACCATAGATGCAAAAACACTGGCCAGAATGTTTCTGGCAGGAGCCAGAAATCTGGAAGCAAA
>OHHV01000618.1_pt1 | contig 12590 bp, 10 predicted proteins | sample 1568141 | NCBI WGS metagenome assembly OHHV01 (sample SAMEA3879589, study PRJEB24766) | human gut metagenome | biome: human-associated habitat; feature: feces | place: USA | collected 1985/1987
TGCGCTCAGAGAGGCCTGCGACCGGTTTGCACAGGTCACCAGGACCCAGGACGCAGTAAAGATAGCGGAAGCCGACGTTGCGCTTCACGATATTATTGTACAGGGGAGCCGGAATGAAAAGCTGGCCCAGATGGTGGGAAACCTTTCCCAGCAGATGTACCGCTACCGCCTGGAATACATCAAGGATGTGAGCCAGCATGTAAGGCTTATTGAGGAACACGAAGAGATTTACAGATGCATCAGCAGCCGGGACAAGGATGCGGGTGCGCGGGCTATTAAAATGCATATTTATAACCAGGAGCAGTCCATCATGAACCAGATCCAGCAATATAAAGGCTCCTCCAGGGTATAGGATGCCGGGATGCTGTCAATACTTTCCAATATAACGGACCGGAGGAAAGTGACAGCATGAAATATAAAGAAATTATCAGGGACATTGCGGCGGCAGGGCTGATAGCATTCAGCTTTTGGAGTGTTTTTTATCCGGAATTCACCTTTGCCACGGATGCCTATCAGAAAATAGAGGATGGAACGCCTGTGGAAGCCGATGGAAACGTGGCGGATTATTATGAAATTCTGGAAGCGGGAGAGGGCGAGGTAACGATCCGATTCAGCTTTATGGAAAAGCTCATGCCGGAAAAAGCGGATGAGGCCGTCAAACAGACGCAAGCGCAGAAGGAAACGTCCGCGGCTGCGGTGAACGGAAAAATGAGCGCGGCAAAGGCCGTCAGGTGAACTCCATCATCGTAAAAAGCCGTGATGAACGGCGGAATCGAGGAAGGAATGGCACAGAATATAAAACAGCTGCAGCATGCGCCCATCGGGGTATTTGATTCCGGTGTGGGCGGCCTTACGGTGGCACGGGAGATTATGCGCCAGATACCCAATGAAAAAATAGTATATTTCGGCGATACAGCAAGACTGCCTTATGGCAGTAAATCAAAGGATACCATTACCAGATATTCCAGACAGATAGTACGTTTCCTGGAAACCCAGGATGTGAAGGCTATAGTGGTGGCCTGCAATACGGCGAGCGCCTATGCGCTTGACAGTCTGGAGAAGGAAATACAGATGCCTATCATCGGCGTGGTAAAGCCGGGAGCCAAGGTTGCGGCCGAGGTAACGCAAAATGGCAAAATCGGCGTTATCGGCACGGAGGGAACAATAGGCAGCCAGATTTACACGGAGTACATACATAATATCAATCCGGATGCGCGTGTCATCGGAAAGGCCTGCCCGCTGTTCTGCCCCCTTGTGGAGGAAGGGCTGTGGCAGGATCCGGTAACGGATGAAATCGCCTCCAGATATTTGACGGAACTGATAGATATCGGCATAGATACACTGATCCTGGGCTGCACCCATTATCCCCTGATCCGTTCCACAGTAGGCAGGATTATGGGAGATAAGGTAACACTGGTCAATCCGGCCTATGAAACCGCCATTGAGCTGAAACGGCTGCTGGCGGAGCATGACCTGCTTAACCCCCAGGCACCGGCGCTGGGAGACAATAAGTATAAATTTTATGTGAGCGATGGTGCGGATAAGTTCAAAACATTTGCCAATTCCATCATCAAGTACGGCATCCTGTCGGCTAAAACCATTAACATAGAAGAATACTGACAACAGACGGGAGGTCTGGAATAAATATGACAAAGGAAGTAATGGTTTCCATCAGAGGGCTTCAGTTCGACCAGGAAATGGACAGTGAAGAAATTGAAACAATCCAGTGGGGCCAGTATTATAAAAAAAATGATACGCACTATATCATATATGATGAGCTTATGGAGGGCTGTGACGAGCCGACTAGAAATATCATCAAGTTTAAAGAACATGAGATGAACCTGACCAAACGGGGAACGGTCAATGTATATATGGTTTTTGAAGAAAACAAGAAAAACATGACCAGCTATCTCACTCCCTATGGAAGCATCCTCATTGGCCTGGACACCAGCAGGGTTACGTTTACGGAGGAAGAAAAGGAAATCAGCGTCAATGTGGATTATGCGCTGGAGGTCAATTACGAGTACCTGGCTGACTGCAGGATAGAAATGCATATCCGGCCGAAGGACGGGGAAGGAATCAACCTGCTCTCCTGAAGCGAACGGACGGGAACATAAAAAGATGCCATTGCAGAAGCGCCAAACAGGTTTCTGCAGTGGCTTTTTTTGCATGGAAGGAAAGGTCATAAAAAGACAGCCGGAAAGGATAGTGACTTTTTATGACAAAACGTTTATGATGAGAAAAAGCCCGGTATTAAGGGAATATTCCGCCTCCATATACCACTGAAAAGGAAAACATGTCCATGAATCATGAGGAAATAGAAGAAAAGCTGATTCCCCTCCGGGATTACGAAAAAAGCTGCAGAGAAATCTACCTTGCCAATCCGGAAGCCTTCCGGAATGTGGTTTGGAACTGGGAGGAATTCAAGGAGCGGTTCCGGGCAACGGACAACAGCGGCTATGCGCTTGGAGAAGAGCCGCCTGTTTTTATGGGGAATCTCCTCACCGAACAGGATTGCTTTGAAAATGAGAGCATCGAAGCGGCGGTTATTTTACATGACCGGTATGCGCCGCCCTTTTACCATAATCTGAAATTTATCAAAATTGTGTATGCCCTTCGTGGAGGCTGCCGCTTTTTTGTGCAGGATAAAACCCAGGACAGGGAAACCGTTCTGAACGAGGGGGATTTTGTCATTATCCCGCCGGAGATGAACCAGGCAGTTTTTACCGGTGAGGAGGAGGCGGTTACCGTGAATATTATCCTGAAAAGGAGCACCTTCGGGGATTCCTTTTACAGCCTGCTTCTGGAAAATGACAGTATATCCGACTTTTTCTGGCAGATGCTCTACAGCAAGGGAAGCAACCGGGCACTGGTAGTGCGCTGCGGAAAGGATGAACGGCTGCGCAGCATAGTCCTGGACATGTGCGGGGAGGGGCTTTTATGCCGGAAAGGCGCGCCTGCCGGAGGCAATCTTATGATGAAGGGTTACGTAATGCTGCTGTTTGGCTGGACGCTGAAGGCGCATCAGCAGAAGATGGAGGATGTGGGCAGCATCAGCGCCAGTGAGGCGGTCCTGCCGGTGATGATCCGGTATATCCGTGAAAACTATACTACGGTTACGCTCACCTCGGTAGCAAAGCATTTTGGGAAAAGCGAAGGCTACCTGAGCCGTTATATCCGCAGGGAAACGGGAAAAACCTTCCGTTTTCTGTTAAAGGAATTCCGGATGAAGCAGGCGGCCAATATGATAGAGAATTCCACCTGCAATATGGAAGAGGTGGCAGAGGCGATAGGCTATTCCGATATCAGCTGCTTTTACAGAAATTTCAAGGAAAGCTTTGGATGTACGCCGCAGCAATACAGAAACAAGAGAAACAGGATCAGCCTGTAAAAAGAAAAGGAGAGGATTACTTATGGAATGGAAGGGAAAATGGATTGGACCCGCTCAGAGTATGGGGGATGTCTGCCCTGTGTTTGCCAGGGAATTTAACAAAGGGGATTTTCCGGGGAAGGAAGTCGAATCGGTGCAGCTTCAGGTAACTGCACTGGGGGTCTATGAAGCACAGCTGAACGGAAAGCGCGTTGGGGACTATGTGCTCGCTCCCGGCTGGACCTCTTATGAAACGAGGCATCAGTACCAGTGCTATGATATCACGGAACTGGTGGAAGACAGGAACCGCCTGGAAATCACGGTAGGAAAGGGCTGGTACAGAAGCCCTGTTCCCGGCTGGATTACGGAAGAGGGGAAAGCGCAGCGGGCGGCAATTCCCGCAGGCCTGATTGCGGAAATCAAAATTACCTTTACGGATACAACAACCGCTGTGATTCCCACGGATGAGACATGGCAGGCCGCCGAAAGCAGGATCCGGTTCAGCGAAATCTACGATGGTGAGGTCTATGACGCCAGCTTTGAAGTTTCAGATTATCAGCCTGTGGTGCTTCTTGAGCGGACAACCGGCAATTTGATCCCCCAGCAAGGCGAAAAAATAACAGAGCATGAATATGTGAAGGCAGCGCGCTGCTTTACCGCGCCGAATGGAGAGGTCGTGGTGGACTTCGGCCAGGAGGTAACAGGCTACATACAGTTTACGGTACACGGGGAGGTGCTGGATAAGGACGGTAACTTCTATAATGCCAACTACCGCTCCGCCAAATCCAAGATTTATTATACCTGCTGCGACGGGGTGCAGACCTATAAGCCTAAAATGACATTTTTCGGATTCCGTTATATCCGGCTGGATCAGTTCCCGGGGACTCCCTGTGCAGATCAGTTCTATGCGGTGGCGGTTCATTCCGACATGAAGCGCACCGGCCGTCTCCGTTCCTCCAATCCGCTTCTGAACCAGCTGTTCAGCAATATTATCTGGGGACAGAAGGGCAATTTCCTGGATGTGCCCACGGACTGCCCGCAGCGTGACGAACGCATGGGATGGACGGGAGACGCGCAGGCTTTTGTCAAGACGGCAAGCTATAATTTTGATGTGGACCGGTTCTTTACCAAGTGGCTGGCAGACATGGCTGCGGATCAGCGTCCGGACGGCTCAATAGGCCATGTGGTCCCCACCCTTTATGTGGGAAGCGGCAGCGCTGCCTGGGATGACGCCGCTGCCATCTGCCCCTGGCAGATATATCTGACCTATGGGGATAAGGAAATCCTCAGACAGCAGTTTGACTGTATGAAAAAATATATCGGCTTCATTACCAATAGCACAAAGGATCCGTACCTTTGGACCGGCGGGGAGCATTATGAGGACTGGCTCGGCCTGGACGCGCCTGTGGGGAGCTATAAGGGATCCAGCAGGGCGGATTTTATAGCCTCTGCCTTCTATGCCTATTCCACCTCCCTTGTGGTAAAGGCCGGCAGGGTGCTGGGAGAGGATATAAGTGAGTATGAGAGGCTGTATCAGGGGATCGTGGATACCTTCCGCAAAACCTTCACAGATTACCGGACACAGACAGAGCATGTTCTTGCCGTGCATTTCGGGCTTGCCGAGGATCCTCAGAAAACCGCAGATGCGTTGGCGGAGATGATAAAAGCCTGCGGAAGCAAGCTGCAGACCGGTTTTGTGGGAACCCCCTATCTGCTTCACGTACTGAGCAGCTACGGACATACGGAGCTTGCCTATACCTTGCTTTTGCGCACGGAATATCCTTCCTGGCTCTATCCTGTTACAAAAGGGGCCACTACCGTCTGGGAGCATTGGGACGGCATCATGGAAAACGGGGACTTCTGGAGCACGGATATGAACTCCTTCAATCACTACGCATACGGCGCGGTAGCCGACTGGGTATACGAGGCGGCGGCAGGAATTCAGACGGTGGAGGATGCGCCGGGCTTTGCCAGGGTAAAAATAGCCCCCCAGCCCGACAGCAGGCTGGACTGGCTGGAAGCTTCCATTGAAACAAGGAAGGGAACCGTCCGTTCCCTCTGGAAGCAGGAGGAAGGCAGAATCCGCTATGAAATAACCACACCGTCACCCGCCGAGATAGTAATTGCCGGAAAGACGATGGAGGTGGAGGCAGGAGATTATATTTTTTACTCTGAAATTGCCTGATAAAGTAAGAAAAGCCTGAAACAGGAGACTTATCGTAAAAATGTCGTCAGGGCTGCCGGGCCGGGAGTGCATACTGCAATCCCGGGTCCGGAGGCCCTGTTTTTGGTCAATGGGGAGGGCTGATTTTTTATGGGGACGGGAAAAGGAGGAAACAGCCGGAGGGATCTGTGATACAATAACAGAAGAATGCAAAAACCCCGTATTGTTACGGACAGGCAGGAAACAGACAGGAGGATTACAATATGAGTGACTTGGAAGGATTGAAATTAATACCGCCGCTTCAGGTGTCGCCGGAGCAGTTCCCGGAATCGGGGGAGCTGCCGGAGGGAGTTAAAACAGTGGACTGGAAGGACACCTATGGTTTTGGGGTGGAATTTCTTCCGAATGTGGTGTATGCCAACAGGGGAGGCATTAACCTGCATCTCCAGATCATGGTGCCCAAATCAGGGCAGGAGCCGGATAGGAAATGGCCGCTGATTATGTTTGTGCAGGGATCCGCCTGGCATAAACAGGACGTTTTTGATCATCTTCCAAATCTGATCCGGATGGCGCAGCGGGGCTTTGCCGTAGCCATTGTGGAATACCGGCCCAGTGATATCGCCCCCTTTCCGGCGCAGGTTCAGGATACAAAGGCCGCTATCCATTACATGAAAATCAATGCAGGTAAATATCGCGTGGATGCGGACAGGACCGCTCTGTGGGGAGATTCCAGCGGCGGCCATACCGCGTTGATGGCAGGCTTTACAGGAGACGGGGAACCGGACATGGATGCCTACCGTGAACAGTCTGCGGCCGTAAAATGCATTGTGGATTGGTACGGTCCCACGGACATCGCAAAAATGAATTATTACCCCAGCTCCATGGATCACACACAGGCAGACAGCCCGGAGGGCTTTGTCATCGGCCGCAAAAATGTCCTGGAAAACCCGGAGCTGGCCGATGCCACGGTTCCCATGAATTATCTTTCCCGGGAAAAGGAAACGCCGCCCCTGCTTATCATGCATGGCGGAAGCGACATGCTGGTGCCCTTTAACCAGAGCTGCAGACTGTACGAAAGAATGAAGGAACTGGGGAAAAATGTGGAATTCATCAAGCTGGCAGGCGCCAATCACGGGTTTATGGGATTCAACTGCGATGAAGCGCTGGATGCGGTGGAGGGATTTCTGCGGAAATATATATAATTATACTGACCGGATGTTTTATTGGGATTGGGGTAAAATTACTGCAACAGCAAGATGCTGTCCCGGAAATGAGGGGAAATGAGACGGTATACATTAAAATTTCAGATTGTTCTGCTGTTTTTCCTGATTAGCCTGCCCGCCCTTGCATTGTCCCTGGCTGCAAGCAGAGTCAATATGAAGGAAGCACAGGAGCAGGTGGTTAATGTCAAACAGAACAGCATGAAAATGCTGGTAAAGCAGTATGATACGAGCCTTGAAGCGATTGAAAATTATATTCAGCTTATCCTTTATGCGGATAATACTTATTCTGCGCTTCGTCTTAACGAAAAGGATTCCAGGTATCAGCAGGCAAGGATCTGGCTCAGGGACGAACTGGATAATCTGCTGAAGTATTTTCCATTAGCAGCGGGTTTTTATGTGAGGATTCCGCATAATGAAGATATTTATATCGTGAAACAGCTTGATAAAATTCCATTGGATGCGCAGGAATATCTGGAGGAACAACTGATGCGGAAAGATAATTTCGCCAGGCCTGATATTATTGAGCATGGAAAGACACAGTATCTGTTGAAATCTTACAGTAATCAGTTTGTTGAGATTGGATATATTCTTCAGCTGAACGAATTATGGGAACAATTCAGCAATAATGTGGAGACGCAGGATATTCTGGCGGTTTATCTGCCGGGAAATGGAAAGCGCATCAATTTATCGGATAAGGGATATAAGGATAATGATTTTTCACAATATACGAAGCTTGAAGCTGGATTTTCCCATGTGGATGTCAGATTAGAGCTTTATCTGCCCAAAAACAGTATGTCGGGCAGAATTTCCATAAGGGACAGATTTATTCTGTACTGCTCTATTTTAATGCTGGTGCTGCTTCCAATTTTTATGCTTCTTTTGAGAAAGCTCTTTTTGATACCTATGAAAGGGATTTCCTGTGCTATGCAGGAAATCCTTAAGGGAAATACAGAATACCGGATTCAGCACTTTTCAAAAACACAGGAATTCAGTGAAATTGAACAGGCTTTTAACAGCGTGCTTAATTACAGTAAGGATTTGAAAATTGAAGCATATGAATTAAAGCTGGAAAAAGAAAAAGAACAGCTGATTAATTTAAAGCTGCAGATAAATCCGCATTTGTTATTAAATTCGCTGAATACTATCTATAGCCTCACAATGAATAATAAAATAGCAGAAATTCGGGAATTTTCTTTAAACTTGTCGAAATACTTCCGATATGCGCTGCGGAATACTTCGGAATTTGTAACGATACAGTCGGAGATTGATTTTATTAAGGTATATAGTAAGGTACAGAAAATACGGTATCCAAATGCCTTTTATATTATGTTTGATGTGGATGAAGAGCTGATGGAGGAAATGATTCCGCCTCTGATTATACAGAATTTTGTGGAAAACAGTACAAAATATGCATTGGTGCCCGGAGAAGAGATAGAAATTCTTGTAATTATTAAAAAAAATGATTCCACTCTGCGGATTTCAATATGTGACAGCGGAAGGGGTATTGATGAAGAACTGCTGGAACAGATATCTCAGGGACAGATTATCTGTGACAGCCGCGGAAGGCATGTGGGAATATGGAATTGTGTGAAAAGGCTGCGGAGCTTTTACGGACAGGACGCACATTTTCATATTACTTCACAAAAAGGTGAAGGAACTCAGGTATGGATGGAGTTTCCCTGTCATTTTGCGGGAGAGGATGGAAAGGAAATGAAAGATGAATCTGTTGATAATAGATGATGAAATAGAAATAATCAATGGAATTATGGCAGGAGTCCGGTGGGAAAATCTGTGTTTTCAGACTGTTTATCAGGCGACATCCATTGAAGAGAGCAAGAAGCTGTTTTACCAGGATACGATTGATATTGTTTTGTGTGATATTGAAATGCCTGACGGCTCCGGTTTGGATCTATTGGAATGGATTAGGATGCAGTATCCGAAAACAGTGCGTATTATTATGACGTGTCATGAAGAATTTGATTATGCAAGACGGGCAATAGCGCTTGACTGCAAGGATTATATTGTAAAGCCGATGGTTTATGAAGAGCTGGAGGAAAAACTGCTTCATATAGCAAAAGAGATAAACCGTAACTGGGAGAATGACAAATATCAGGCATTCGGAAGGGAATGGATGAAACAGATTATCAGGGAAGGCGAGGTACAGGAAGGCCCGGCTTCCAGGGAGGAGATTGTCAAACAGGTGAAGTCGTATATTACGGCAAATCTTCAGGAAGAACTGAGGATCGAATTCCTTGCAAAAAAATTCTTCCTTTCTGCAGATTATCTGTCCAGATTATTTAAGAAGGAAGAGGGGATTGGAATCGGGGATTTCATACTGGAGGAAAGGATGTTCCTTGCCAGGGAGCTTTTGAAGGAAGGGCGTCTTTCCATTGCAAGAGTGGCCTATGAATGCGGATACGACAATTACAGTTATTTTACCAAAATATTCAAAAAAAAGTATGGTATGACGCCCCGGGAATATGGGCAGGCATTGAAGGAAAAAGAGAGTGCGGATTAGTGCTATTTGTGTTCGGATATTTTCTTTTTTTATTCTTCAAAAATTTTTATAATAAAGTTGTCATTGAGGTAAGGCCAAAATGACAGCTTTATTTTTTGAATTAAAATTGGAACGGATGGGTGCTTATGAAAAAGAAAAGGCATATGAACTGGAAAAATGCGATCCCGATTTATGTAATGATGCTGCCGGGCATAATCTATCTGCTGATTAACAATTATGCTCCGATGTTTGGTCTGGTTATCGCTTTTAAGAAAATTGACTGGAATAAGGGAATTTTGAGAAGCGACTGGGTGGGGTTTGACAACTTCAGGTATCTGTTTGCTTCCTCCGAGGCATGGATTATGACCCGCAATACCATTCTGTATAACCTGGCATTTATTATCCTGGGAACAATAGCCGCAATTGCCGTGGCCATACTTCTGAACGAGATAACATCCAAGTTTTCAGTAAAGGTATATCAGACACTTATATTATTACCTTATATGATATCCTGGGTGATTGGCAGCTACCTTATTTATGCGATGCTCAGTTCGGAGACGGGACTGATTAATCAGGTGATTTTCAAAGCGCTGGGTATAGAACCGATAGTGTGGTATCAGGAAAAAAAGTACTGGCCGTTTATTCTTATAATCGTAAATTTATGGAAGAGCGTAGGATTTTCCATGGTAATTTACCTGGCAAGTATTGTGGGAATCAATAAGGAATATTATGAGGCTGCGAAAATAGACGGTGCAAGGAAGTGGAAACAGATTACCAATATTACGCTTCCGCTTTTAAAGCCTACAATCATTACCTTGATCATCATGAATATAGGCGGGATTTTTTATTCAGATTTTGGCCTGTTTTACCAGGTTCCCAGAAACTCAGGGGCTTTGTTTGATGTGACCCAGACGATTGATACATATGTATATAATGCTTTGATGCAGCAGGGTAATATAGCGCTTTCTGCTGCTGCCGGTTTCTATCAATCAATAGTAGGCTTTGTCCTTGTAGTTATAGCTAATGCAATTGTGCGTAAATACAGTAAAGAAAGTGCATTATTTTAATTGGGAGAGAATGGTTATGGTAGGAAAAAGTGAGGTTAGAATTCGTATAATTGCACATATAGTAATGATTTTGTTAAGCATATTTGCTGTTCTTCCATTTGTTTTGTTGATTTCCGCGTCACTGACAGAAGAGAAAGCAGCGCTGAATTACGGCTTTAATTTTATTCCTAAAGTATTCAGCATGGATGCATATGTCTATATTATGCGTCAGCGGAATATGATTTTCAGGGCATATGCCATAACGATATTTACAACCGTTATCGGTACCGGCGCGGGGCTGGTTATTACGGCTTTGCTTGGGTACGGGCTGACAAAGGATATTCCGGGAAAAAGATTTTTTGATTTCTTTGTGGTATTTACAATGCTTTTTCATGGAGGTTTAGTTCCCACTTATTTAATCTATACCAAATATCTGCACATTGCCAATACGATTTGGGCGCTGATAATTCCTTCACTTCTTGTAAATGCTTTTAATGTTATGCTTATGAGAAACTATTTTTTTACCAGCATACCGGAATCTCTGTTGGAGAGTGCTAAGCTGGATGGGGCGGGAGAAATGCAGATTTTCCGCTTGATTGTACTTCCATTATCAAAACCGATTATGGCGACAATCGGGTTGATGACAGCGCTTGGATATTGGAATAACTGGACGAATGGGCTGTATTACCTGGATGATACTTCGCTTTACAGCATCCAAAATGTATTGAATGCCATAAACAATAATATAACGGCGCTTACCTCAATTGCCGGATCCGGCCTGTCCATAAATAAATCGGATATTCCTGCATTGACGGCGCGTATGGCGATTGCAGTAGTAGGGATACTTCCCATGTTATGTATTTATCCGTTTTTCCAGAAGTATTTTGTAAAAGGAATCACAATTGGCGCGGTTAAAGGTTAACGCATAAATATTTTTTTTAAGGCGAAAAGTTCTTCCAGGATATTTAAGTCCGCTTTACTTTTGCGGACTGCCTGTGCAGGCTTTATCGTACAGACGGGGGGAAAAATGGAAAGGACGTATCTGGAGCAGCTGCGACAGCCGGCTGCAGCAGCAAGGGGAAAAACCAGATGGTGGTGGTATGGCTGCCGGGTGGACAAAGATAATATTTCTTATCAATTGGATCAGATGCAGGAGGCCGGAATAGGCGGCGTGGAGATCCAGATACTGTATGCCCTGGAAGCAGGAAGCAGGGAAAATCTGGAATATTTCTCCCCGGAATTTTTTGATATACTGAAGTTTACGGGTGAAGAGGTACATAAACGGGGAATGACAATGGATCTTACATTAGGATCCTCATGGCCTTTTGGCGGCCCGTTCGTACCTTTTGTAAAAAGTGCGCCGGTCGTATACCCTTATGCGATTGATGTCAGAGGCCCTTCAGTTTTCAGCTACGATTTTACAAACCGGATGGCGGGTGAAATCGTGGGAGGAATTATGGGACGGATGGAAGACAGTGAGATGCTTCCGGAAACCATTCAGGATATTTCATCGTTGCTGGAAGAAAAACTATTGTTCAGCTGGCCCTGGGGGACACAGTTGAAAAATCTGGAGGTACCGGAGGGAAACTATAAGATAGTTATTTTTCTGGCAGGACAATTCCGGGAACATGTGTTAATGCCTTCCAGGGGAGCACAGGGGTATGTAATTGATCATAATGATGCGGAAGCATCCAGATTTTTCTTTGCACAGGCAGGGACTCCGTTGGTGGAAAGGCTTGGCAGGGGAATGGTTCAATCCTTTTTCTGTGACTCGCTTGAGCTTTTCGGACATAATTGGACCGGAAAAATTTATGACGAGTTTGAAAAGAGGAGGGGATATTCTCTTAAGCCTTATATATATGCACTGTGGGGAAAAGTGAAGGGAATGACGGAAGAAATACGATATGACTTCCATAAAACCATGTCCGAGCTGACAATTGAGAATTTTTTCAGTGTTATGACAGAGTGGTGCCATGAAATGGGGTCAACTTCAAGAATCCAGGCGCACGGTACCTGGGGAGATATTCTGCAGGCTTACGGCGCAGCTGATATACCGGAAGGGGAAACCTTTTCAGAATGGGATAAATACAGTGTCAATACGGTACACAGAAGGCTGGCAAGCTCGGCTGGTCATGTATATCACAGACATATTATATCTAATGAATCTTTTACCTGGCTTCGTTTCCCGCGGTTTACGGAAACACCGGAGCAAATTAAGATTGCCGCCGACAGTATATTTGTGGACGGGATGAACCAGATAGTAAACCATGGTTATACCTATTCGCAAAAA
>OHHV01000619.1_pt1 | contig 12578 bp, 9 predicted proteins | sample 1568141 | NCBI WGS metagenome assembly OHHV01 (sample SAMEA3879589, study PRJEB24766) | human gut metagenome | biome: human-associated habitat; feature: feces | place: USA | collected 1985/1987
CCCCGTTTTTCTTCCGGCACCGTCAGCTTATCCCGCCTTTCCGACAAATACTCTGCAGCCTCCGTCTCCAGCCGCATTCCCTCCTCTGCCGACAGCGTTAACCTTACTGCATTACTTATTTCTTCTTTTTTAAATACATTTCGTTGCCCATTCCGGGAAAGGAAACTTACCTTCCCCCGATTGCATTCCTGTATTCCCAATCTGTTGTGACAGCGTTCCAGCACCACATCCCATGCAGCCTCCAGCAGGACTGCAGCTTTTGTTTCCGCAGAAGAATTACCAAGCCTTATCAGATAGCTTCCCTTTTCCAATATCCAACAGGCTGAGGCCTCATCATAGACCGCCAGTTCTCTCCAGGGAATACTGATTTCCAGCCTTTGCTCTTCTCCCGGCTGCATAAGCCCGGTTTTGGCAAATCCCTTCAGCTCCTGATATGGCCTTTCTGTCTTCGTTACAGCGGACAGGTATGCCTGCACAGTTTCTTTGCCCGCACAATTTCCCGTATTATGTACCTGTGCCCAAATGCACAGCCCTGCTGTATTCTTTGCCGCCTGTATGCCGCTGATGGTAAATGTGGTATAAGACAGGCCGAAACCAAAGGCAAACAGAGGCTTTTTTTCAAAGCTGTCGAAGTAACGATAACCTGCGTAGATATCTTCCCGGTATACCGTTACCGGGCTTTTGGTAAAGCCGATGCTTCCGTTTTGCTCCGCATCAAGCCCATAGCTTTCATAGGTAAGCAGCTTCTCCGGATGATCCTTATCCCAGGAAAAATGGCCGGCCGCCGGATAATCTTCATATCGGCGGGCTACGGTAACAGGCAGCTTGCCGGAAGGGTTCACCTCCCCGGCCAGAATCCCTGCCAGCGCCTCAGGCCCCTTCTGTCCCGGTATCCCCAGAAACAGAATGCTCTTTATGGCAGGATATGACTCGGTCCAGCCCAGATCGATCAAACCGTTGCAGTTTAACACCAGCACTACCCGTGAAAAGCTTTTGCATACTCCGTCAATCAAAGCTTTTTCTGTTCCGGTCAGTTCATAATCCTCTTCCAGATGGCGGTCACACTCTTCCCCGCCGGAATTCCGTCCAAGCACCAGCACAGCCGTATCCGTAAAATCTGCTGATTTTCTCAACAGCTCCTCCGGCACGGCATATTCCGGGGCAGGCGCATGGTATTTGCCAAAAATTTCATACATCAGCCCGCTGTTGACCAGATCCTTTACCCTGGAGAAATCAAATTCTTCTTCCGGGCGTTCCTCTTCTTCTGACGCCTGCGCCTGATACCAGCATTTCAGTTCCTCAGCAGGACATATGCCTCTTTCCATACAGGCAGCTAAAATATGATTGGTTTCTGCACCCTTCACGGCCCCGGAGCCATTCCCGGAAAAATAAGTGACAAGCTGTGAACGGCCAAAAAAGGCGGCCTTTTGGTTTTTGGCAAAAGGCAGTACCTGTTCCTCATTTTTTAACAGGACTACGGATTCCTCCACAATTTTCTTTGCCAGTATTTCATGCCGCATCTGCACGACTCCTCCATCCTTTTTTCTCATTCCACAGCTGCCTTCGCATAAAACGCCCGATCCTTTCCTGCAACCCATCCGTTTTCCGTTACCTCATAGGAACCGGTCAAACGGATATCATCAGAAGAGCTGCCGATTTCAACCTCAATCGTCCCCTTCTCAATTTTCCAGCGCATATCCTTATCCAGAAAAGCCATCTGGCTGGGTTCGACAGTAAAAACCACAGTTTTTTTCTCGCCGGGCTCCAATCCAACCCTCAGGAAACCAGCCAGTTCCCTTACCGGCCTTGCCATGCTGGCAAAAGCATCATGCAGATAAAGCTGCACCACCTCATCCCCTGCCCTGTCCCCTGTATTTTCTACCTTCAGGGAAATCGTAAGCTTCTCAAAAGGCGCAACCTCATCACTGGATATCTGAAGCTCGGAATAGGCAAAGGTGGTATAAGAAAGCCCATGCCCGAAATAGTACCTGGGGGTATGGGGCAGATCCACATAATTTAAAAACCCGATGCTTCCTGTCTGATGCCAGGACGAATTATGGAAATGGTTGTAATAAACAGGCAGCTGCCCCGCGTGATAGGCTGTTGTTACCGGCATTTTCCCGCCCGGATTATAGTCTCCCAGCAGGACACTCACTACTGCCTCCGCTCCGGCTTCCGAAGGGTTCCAGGCTTCCAGGAGCGCATCCAGATACCGGTCAGCCGCATCACTGGAAACAGGCCTGCCGTTAAAATGAACCCCTATCATAGGTTTTCCCAATTCCGCCGCCAGCCTGATAAAGGCATCCTGGCATTCCGGCAGATTGATATCCGCACCGTCCACGCCTTCTCCCATGGATGCCATGGAACAGGTACCGTGCTTGCCTCCCAGGGTTAAAATGACCACATCCGCTTTCCGCACCGCCTCCAGCGCCCCGGCAAAACGTGAGGTATCCGCTCCGGCTATGGGATAGCCGTAAGCATAAATGATTTCCGCATCCGGCATTTTTTCACGCAGTTCTTCCAACAGGCTCCTGCATCCCGGCTTCTGCCGTTTTAAAATCTCATCAAATTCTTCCGTTTCATCAGACTGGATGTTGGTTCCGGGAACTGTAATTATTTTTTTATTGTCCACATTTTCGCTGCCGCTGACACCGGCTATGGAATTAGCAACCGCATAGGTGGATTCCATCATACACATCTGGGTATAGCCGCCGAAAAATTTCCTCGCACAGTCGGCATGAGGGCCGATCAACGCAATTTTTTTCGTATCCCTTGAAATGGGAAGCACCCCTTCATTTTTTAAGAGAACCATTGATTCTTTGGCTGACTGCAGGGATACCTCCCTGTCCTTCTCATGGGAAAACGCCTTCCGCAGTTCCTCCCCCTGCAAAGCAAAGGGATGTTCAAACAGCCCCATACGGAATTTTGCAGTCAGGACACGCAGCACCGCCCTGTCTAATAACGCCATATCCGCCTCCCCTTTGGCAAACTGTGCGGCCAGCTTATCGTTATAGCCCGCAGGATTTGGCATTTCAACATCCATGCCGGCTTCCATGCACAAAAGCCCCGCCTCCTCTGCTGTTTCTCCCACATGCTGACAGTTATGCACATTTCCGATTGCGCCATAGTCGCTGATGCACAGCCCGTCAAAGCCCATCTCTTCCCGCAGAAGCTTTGTCAAAATGGTGCGGGAAGCGGATACCGGTTCTCCGTTTAATGTGCAGTAGCAGGGCATAATCCCGCGCAGATTGGATTCCGTAATGGCTGCCTGGAAAGGCTTACCATAGATTTCCTCAAGCGTTCTTTCCGGAGTCATGCTGTTTGCCCCATGGATACCGCCCTCCGAATTATGAAAAGCCAGAAAATGCTTTGCCACACTCTCTGTCCTTCTTCCTGCAGTTTCTCCCTTTTGGATGCCTCTTGTATAAGCCGTTCCCATAGCGGAAGCCAGTACCGGATCCTCACCATAGGTTTCCCCCTGCCTCCCCATGCGGGAATCCCTGGAAATATCCAGAACCGGCGCCAATACATGGGTAATGCCGCAGGCCGCCTCCTGACGGCTGACAATTTCCGCAATTTTTTCAATATCAGAAACTACCCCGTCATAGGTAGGGGAGGTGAGCACCACCGCCTTTGCCTCCGGATACTCCCTCAGGGCCGCTTCCACCTGCTCCGGCAGGATACAGTCCGCTATCCCGTAATCCGGCACCGTCTCCGGATAAAGAAAAACAGGCTCCAGCTCCCGCAGGAAGCAGGCATGATACACGGATTTATGGCAGTTCCGCGCCATGATAATCCTGCTGCCTCTTGGCGCCGCCGCCGAAACCGCAGTAAGGATCCCCGCCGTAGAACCATTTACCAGAAAAAAAGTTTCCTCCGCGCCGAAAACAACCGCCGCCTTTTCCTGCGCCTCCTTCAGAATCCCATCCGGCGCATGCAGATCATCAAAACCCTCTATTTCCGTAATATCCAGCCCCGCAATTCCCTGAAGCGCCCCAATCTCCTCCGGCATGTTCCTTTTATGCCCGGGCATATGAAAGGGATAATACTGAGAAGCCCCGTATTCAGTTAATCTTGCAAGTAATCCTTCCATTTGCCTCCTGCATGCCGTCGGTTTTATTTTTCTGCCGCCTTTATTTCTTCTGCTGCCAGCTCCCCGTTTTCCTGCGTCTTTGGCTCCTTTTCTTCGCCACCGCTTCTGCGGGGGAGTGTCGTCCAATGCCTGCCCAAATGCTTCACAGCCTTCAGCCGTGGCTCCACCGTTTCCAGAAATGAACAGTACTTATCCGCCGCCGTCACGATCCATGCCTCTCTGCATAAAGGCGGAACAATAGTAAGCGGCCACATATGCTTCTTGATAATATCCTGCTCCCTGGGAGATAGCCGGTACTCCCTTCCGGCATTTTTCAGCGCCGTCCTGGGATGGCTGAAGCCATGCATATTCCACAGCCCCCTGTCATGCTTATGATGATGCCAGTCATAAAGGAAATAATCGTGAAGCAGCGCTCCTCTGATAATATCCTTTTCCTCGCTCTTTATCCCCATTTTCTCCAGTTTTTCGTGGATTGCCAGGCTGCAGCCCGCCACGCTGATGCAATGGCTGTGCACGGAAATAGTCCCGTGCTGGATACTTCTGCGCGTACTTTTAAAATTATCGGACCGCAGAATATCCCCTCCATTTTCAGCAATTCTCTCCATAAATTTCCTGCGCCTTGCGATCCGGCGCTCCTGTTTTTCCCGCTGCCTGGGCGTCAATTCCTTATTTCTCATGATTTGTCCCCCAAACCAATTCCCTGTAATAGTTCAGACAACTGAACCTCTGCGATTCCATCTGACATTTTGCAGTTAATAATGTAACTGTCCAGCACTTTCAAAGTCACTCAATAATAACAGATCACCGGAAAGTTCCGTTCCATATATCCGTAAATTTCCTCCGCCTTATCACGCGGCAGATTGATACACCCATGAGAACCGTTCCTCATATAAATATCTCCGCCGAAGCTTCCTCTCCAGGACGCATCGTGCATACCGATATTCCCGTTAAAAGGCATCCAGTAATCCACATGCGACGCATAATTCTCACCGGTCAGCGTGGCATTCCTCTCCTTGTAGGTCAGCCCGAAAACACCGGCCGGCGTGCCGTATCCCCTGGAAATATTCCCGGACACGAAATCGCTTTCCAGAATCAGCTCCCCGTTCATATAAAGATATAAATGCTGGTTTCCCATATCAATTTCCACATAGGAAGCCCCAATATCTTCTCCCGGCGCCCCGGTGGCATAACCTCTGGCAAAATAAAGAGGCTCCTTCTCCACCTGCTCGCCCTTCCTGACAGACTCAAGAAGCGCGGCCGTCTCTCCCGCCCGGTCCGTCCACCAGCCGTAAGAACCGCTCTTCAGCAGAATAGTATTCCCTATTGTCGTGGTAAAATTACGATCCCTGCCATAAGTATCATGTTTTCTGGCCAGACCGTTCACATACTCCCGGGCCGCCTCTTCATCCAGCATCACATCGTCATCCGTAATCGTAATCCACTGGCTGATCACACTCCCATCAACCACTTCCCTTTCGCCGTTCCAATCATAGGTTATGACAGCGCCCACATACCGGTTTGCCTTCTCAAGCGCTTTCCTCAAAGCCTTATCATCCGACTTCACTGCCGCATTCTGGTAAAAACCGCCCGCATCCAGATCCAATGTTTCCTGAAGCCTTTCAAGCGCCTCCGCCACCGCATCCTTCACCCGGTCAAAATCCGCCACAGTACCCGGATACTCAGGAACAATTTCATATCCCCTGCCCTCAATATAACCGCTTATGTACGCATCCTCCGGAGGGTGGATATTGGCCTTCTTAAAAAAAACCGTCTCACTCAACCGCTCCGCCAATGCATCGTCACTGTACGTCACCGCCTTGGGAAGCTCAAAATCTCTCCCTCCAAAAAACATCATCGGCCACTTCAGCCCTGTAAGCTGCGCATTGATCCGATCCAGCGTATTATCATAAACATAGGTCATCCCCACCTGATCCGGCTTTACAATATCCTGCATATCCTCCCGGCCATAAATCTGCAGCTCATAAGCAACGGAAGGATTCAGAATCTCCTCCCGCACCTGCTCTTTGGAACGAAAGCTGTAATCCGTCCCATCTATCTGTGTCCTCCAGTAATAATGCCCAGCAAAAAAGAAGGCGCCTGCAAGATAAGCAAGAGCAAGCACCGCCGCAGTTATTCCCACGGCAATCATTGCCCTTCCGTATGCAGTCCCCCCTCTTTCAACCTGCGTGTCATTCATTTTTCTTTTATTCATCCGACAAATTCCTTCGTATAATCTCTCTCCCCTATTGTATCACTTATCCGTCAAAAGAAAAATAGATAAATAATGTATCGGTTGAGAAATACAGGTAAAATCGCAACAGCCCGGATAGCCGGACTTCTGCCTGCAATCCGGTTACCATCCGAAGCCAACACAGGTCCCTTACTCAAACTGTGCCAGGTACATCTGTCTGTACAGGCCCTCCTGACATATCAGCTCATCATGAGTACCCTGCTGAACCACGTCTCCGTCATTCACCACAAGAATTATATCGGCATTCCGTATCGTAGATAATCTGTGGGCGATAATAAAACAGGTTTTCCCCTCCATCAGCCTGCGCATCGCCTCCTGGATTTTCATTTCGGTACGGGTATCCACATTGGAAGTCGCCTCATCCAATATAAGCATCCTGGCCGGAAGAAGCATCGCCCGCGCAATCGTCAGCAGCTGCTTCTGCCCTTTGGAAATATTCGTCCCTTCATCGGTCAGTATCGTATCATAGCCCTGAGGAAGCCTGCGTATAAAACCGTCAATTCCCGCAGCAGCAGCAGCTTCCCTGACCTTTTCCTCTATGGCTCCCTGCTCCATGCCGCTAAGGCTCCCATAAGCCAGATTTTCATAAATGCTTCCCTGGAACAGCCAGGTATCCTGTAGAACCATAGCATAAGACTGCCTCAGGCTCGCTCTCGTTATCCCTGAAATATCCGTCCCATCCACACTGATATTCCCACTCCGGATATCATAAAACCGCATCAGTAAATTGATTAACGTTGTCTTTCCTGCGCCCGTCGGCCCCACAACCGCTACCATTTTACCGGGTTTTACATGAAAACTCAAGTCATGGATAATAGTTTTAACACTATTGTAACCAAATTTTACATGGGACAGCTCCACATCCCCTTGTGCATCCTTCAGATCCACACAGCCCGGACTGTCCGCCGGCTCCTCCTCTTCATCCAACAGCCGGAAAATCCGCTCCGCAGCAGCAATGGAGGACTGCAAATCACTGATGATATTCGCCGCCTCATTGATTGGCCCTGAAAACTTCCTGGAATACAGCACAAAGGAGGAAATATTGCCAATACTCATCTGCCCGAACAGATAAAGCACCGCACCAAACACACTAATCAGGGAAAGCGAAAGATTATTCACAAAATTCACCATCGGCCCTACAATACTACCGTAATATTCCGCCCTGTAATATGCCTTCATGGCATTTTCATTTCTTTCCTCAAACCGGTCAATCGTATTTTCCTCCTGACAGTACGCCTTCAGCGTCTTCTGCCCGGATACCATTTCCTCCACAAAACCGTTCAACGCTCCCAGCTTTGCGGATCTCTCCCGGAAAAGAGGCCTGGTTTTCCCCGTCAGATACCTGGTAATACAAACCGACAGCGGCAGCGTAAACGCAAATACCAGCACCAACCTTGGTGAAATCAAAACCATCATAACAAAAGCGCCGCTCACCGTTATCACCGTCGTCAGCAGCTGTACCACATCATCTGATAGCGATACATTTACCGTATCTATATCATAGGAAATCCGGCTGATGATATCCCCGCTCTGATGCACATCGAAATACCCCACCGGGAGTGAAAGCAGCTTCTCAAACACATCCTTCCTCATCCGGTAAACCACCTTCCGGCTTATGGCAATCATCAGCACCTGCAGCATATAGGAAAAAATTGAAGAAACCACATAAAATCCCGCCATCCAGGCCGCAAAATAAAAAACCCTTCCAAAATTTACCTTCCCCGGCCCCGGTTCAATCGCATCCACCGCATACCCGGAAAGCATCGGCCCAATCAAGGCAAAAAGATTGCTTCCCACCGTAAGCACCAATGCCGCAGCCAGATACCATTTATAGTGAAGCAGATAACCCCCCAGACGGATCAGCGTACCTGCCTTCCCCTTTTCTTTTTTCATAACCTCCTCTTTCCCCCTCCTCTCCATGTCCGTATTCCACTCCAAGTCTGTGCTCCGCTCCGGCTCCGTATTCCGTTCCAGGTTTGTAATCCGCTCCGACTCCATATTCCACTCCAGGTTTGTAATCCGCTCCGTACTCCTCTCCAGATTTGTACTCTGCCCCGGTCTGTGAACGACTTATCTCCTGATAGATTTCACAGCTTTCCATCAGTTCCTCATGCGTTCCATATCCTATCATTTCCCCGTCCTCCAGCACCAGAATATGATCTGCATGCATCACCGAACTGATTCTCTGGGCTATCATAATAGTCGTAGTATCCCTGAAATGCTCCTTCAGCTGCCTGCGCAGCCTGCTGTCTGTCCTGTAGTCCAACGCACTGGAGGAATCATCCAGTACCAGAAAATCCGGATGTGCCGCCAGTGCCCTGGCAATCAGGATACGCTGCTTCTGTCCGCCGCTCAGATTGGCCCCCTTAATATCAAGCATAGCGCCCTCACTCTGCTCCTTCTCCCTGGTAAACTCATCCGCCTGCGCATATACAAGTGCCTTCTCAATATCCTCCTCACTCAGCTTCCGCCCCATCCCTACATTTTCAAAAATGGAGTCCTCAAAAATAGTATCATTCTGGAACACTACCCCGAACTTCTCTCTCAGCTCCTTTTTTTCAAAACTTCGCACATCCCGCCCATCAATCAGGATTCTTCCCTCATCCACATCAACCAGCCGCATCAGAAGTGCCGCCAACGTAGTTTTTCCCGAGCCCGTTGCCCCAATAACCCCAAGCATTTCCCCTTTTTTCACCGAAAAGGAGAGGTTCTTCAGGTTTGCTTCCGTTTTATTATAGGAAAAGGTAACCCTGTCAAATACAATTCCTTTATTCCCGGCCTCCGTTTCATTAACAGAAGCTGCCTTCATACCTTCCGTCACAGTAACCATATCATCTTCGCAGTCTAATACCTGCTGTATTCTGGCTCCGGATGCCACCGCTTTATTTATAATGACAAACATTCTGGAGATCGACATCATCGCATTCAAAATAATGGTGAAATAGGTCATAAACGCCAATATTTTTCCAACCTCAGACGTTCCCGCATTTACTCTGTAGGCCCCTGCCAAAATCACTCCGACAAGACCCAGATTCAGAAGCATGTTCATTGCGGGGTTCAACACTGCCATTGTCTGCTCAGCGTTCCGTTCGCAGGTAATAACCATCTGATTGACGCCATCAAACTTATTTTTCTCATAATCCATCTTTGAAAGTGCCTTAATTACACGGATTCCCGCAATATCCTCCCTCACCAGACACACAAACTTATCCGCCGCTTCCTGCAGCTTCCGATATAAAGGCATTCCCTTCCTGGAAACCGCCGTCATAACAAAAGCCAATATCGGCATTACCAGTAAAAGCACCGAAGCCAGCACCGGATCCAACGCCATAGTAAAAATAATACCCCCCACAAGCAGAATCGGCGCCCTTACACCCAGTCTCTGAATTCTGCCTATCATCTGATTCACATTATAGGTATCTGTCGTCAGCCTGGATATCAATGACGGCTTTGTAAAGGAATCCGTCTGCCTGTCAGAAAGGTACATTGTTCTGGCAAATAAATCATGCCTGATAATCTGAGTCGCCTCACTGGCCACCCTGGATGCCATCCTGTTCGCAATAATATTAAAAGCCACCGCCAGCAAGGAACAGAAAACCATAACCCCACCCCATAAATAAATCTGCTTCAGGCTCCCCGCCGGAATTACATTGTCAATTACATATGCCAGCACCCATGGGATGCACAAGTCCATAACTGATCCAATAAACTTAATCGCAAACCCAATTCCCATTCGACCATAATAAGGCTTCAAATATATAGATATAATCTTTTTCATTTTTGTTCTTTTGCAAGCCCTTCCTCAATAAAGCTGTCCAATTTCTCAATTAAATACGGCTGAATATCAGGATACGTCCAAAACTCCCTCTCTTTCGGAAGCTCATCAAAGCACTTCACCTCTGCAATCTCATAATCCGGCAGAATGCCCAGACTCTCGATCTGCGCAAAATACAACATACCGAAGCTCGCTTCTCCTCCATTTCTCATACATGAGTAAGCACACACCGGATGCAGCACATACGTCTCCGCTCCTGTCTCTTCAAACAATTCTCTTTTTGCCGTATCTTCAATCCTTTCCCCAGCTTCTCTATGGCCGCCGGGACATTCCCATGTATTCCGTTTTCCGTGTCTGCATAAAACCCATTTGCCGTCCTTTATCGCCCCTATTACTGCAAATTTATATACCGAATCCTCTGCCCGATCATAAAATGCTACCTGTACCATTTTGCTCCCCCTAGATTACACCAAATATTGCACCACTATTTCTCACATCGTTAATAAACTCAAAATCAGTACCCAAAAGCTCCTGTTAAAGACTCATCATTCTCTATCCATTCGCTCACCATAACCTCTCGAAATTCATCCTTTGTATCCCTTAAGTATACCTTTTCAATACCTGCATTAATCACCAAACGCTTACACATAGAACAACAGCACGAATTTTCAATATAAGAACCGCTGTCCACTTCAATTCCCACCAGATATAAACTACTTCCGATCATTTCATCCCTCGAGGCGCTGATTATGGCATTGGCCTCAGCATGAACACTCCTGCACAGCTCATACCTCTCGCCTCTCGGTATCTTCATCTTAGTCCGTATACATTCTCCTATATCGGAGCAATTCTTCCTTCCTCTGGGTGCCCCCACATACCCGGTTGATATAACCTCATCATTTTTTACGATAACCGCCCCATAATGTCTTCTGATACAGGTACACCTCTGTGATACAACCTCCGCCAAATCCAGATAATAGTTTACCTTATCCCGTCTTCCCATAAATGAATTCCCCCTTTTCATCGCAATTACTTTAAATTATATAACACTTTTCTGCACTTGCAAAGTTCCATCAAAAGTTTCACATATAAAAAAAGACCTCAGTAATCATAACTGAGATCAAAAAATGAAGCACGGGGGATTCGAACCCATTATAATAGGTAGAAACACATCCCGTATTTACGGGGAATGGCGTAAATGCGGGATTATGCATTGTATTATAATACAGTTTTTCGCATTTTAATCGGCTTAATTATATTATAATACCATACTATGCAACACGAAATGCAACACGAGTTATTCAGTTTTTAAACTTATTTATTTCGTATTATTGATTATTATTTTTGTTCTTTTTTAATTGCTCTACAGGTATCCCTCCCGCAGGCCAAACACATAAAGAAAAGCTTTTAAATAAACAACCGCCCCAGGTATTGGGGGACCCCCAGAGCGGCTACGCCCTGTCTGGTTACTTATACAACACCAAACTACTTTTTTGCAAAAATCAGCATATATCGCCATATGCAGACAAAAACATATAAATTGTTAAAAATTTTAATAAATAGAAAAAAAATTAATACACTATTCATTGATTTTTACATATGATAGGTTATAATAAGAATACAAAATAATATGCATTTTAGTAACATGTGTATTATTTATGGAAACGATGCTTGTAAAGGAGTGATTATATGAAAATCAAAATAAGCAAAAATTTCCTTGATGGGTATGTCAAAGTTCTAGATTTAGGTGGTGTTGGAAAAACATGGCCGGATCTTTCTGGTAATAAGCAAAAAGACTATGATGCACTAAGGAGTGATTGGGAAAATGTCGGAAACGCAATCCGAAAAGGCACAGGAAGTTTTAAGCAAGCCCGCAGCTGATACTAAACCGGAAGCCAGCCTTCAAGTAGATGCTGAAATGGAGGAGGAACAAAGAGAGCAGGTTCGCCAAGTTGTAACCAGTGTAATGAGTGAATTTAGTGGCCCGCTGCCTCCTCCCAGTATCATGAAGGGATATGAGGATATTGTTCCTGGTTCAGCAGACAGAATATTATCAATGGCTGAAAATCAGGCAAAACATCGTCAGAGTATGGAAAAGAAAATAATAGATATAGAATCAAGAGATAGTCTATTAGGCATTTTATTCGCTTTTTTTCTAGGTGCAAGTTGTATAATTGCGGCTATAATTATTGTTATTCTTGTCCCTGAAAATAGTGGTGCAATATCTGGTTCAATACTTGGAATGGCTGGAATAAGTTCGGTTATTGCTACTTTTATTAAAGGTACACGTAGTGCACATACCAAAACATCTAAATCAATTTCTGAAAAGGATGATTAATCTACATAAAAAAGAGGGGAAACATCCCCTCTTTTATTTTAATTGTGTAGCATCGCACGTCATTCCAATATGTTTACTCGCCGGAGCTCCGTCCGTATCCCGCTCTGAGCCAGCATCTGCC
>OHHV01000626.1_pt1 | contig 12505 bp, 9 predicted proteins | sample 1568141 | NCBI WGS metagenome assembly OHHV01 (sample SAMEA3879589, study PRJEB24766) | human gut metagenome | biome: human-associated habitat; feature: feces | place: USA | collected 1985/1987
GCTTCCAGCGCTCAAGCTGCGCCAGCCATTCCCCGGTAGGAAGCGGCTCTGCCTTTTCCAGCAGGGCGGAGATTGCGCTTTTTGCATCGGCCACAACAGGGATATCTACGGAAATGTTCCTGGAAATGGAAGCGGCGTCAATATCGATGTGGACAATGGAAGCTTCTCTGGCAAAAGTTTCGGTCCTTCCGGTAATGCGGTCGTTGAACCGGGTTCCGATGGAGAAAAGCAAATCACATTTGCTTACGGCCAGATTAGCGGCAAAGCTTCCGTGTATGCCGATATTTCCCACATACAGGCGGTGACCGGAGGGAACGGCGCCCTTTCCCATGATGGTGGAAACGACGGGAACCCCTGTCAGTTCGGCAAGCCGGGTCATTTCCCTGCCGGCCCGCGCGATATTGACGCCGCCGCCCACCAGGAAAAGGGGGCGGGCGGAGCGGTTCAGAAGCTCCAGCGCTTTGCGCAGCTGACCGATGTGTACAGAAGGCTTCGGCCGGTATCCGCGGATTTCCACGGTGTCGGGATAGCTGTCACTGCCCATCGCCTTCTGGATATCCTTGGGGATATCTACCAATACAACGCCCGGTTTTCCTGTGGCGGCAATGTAAAAGGCCTTTTTGATGATGCTGCCAAGCTCTTCGCGGCTGCGTACCGTTACGGCATATTTTGTAATGCTCCTTGTAATGCCCACAATATCCACCTCCTGAAAGGAATCGTTTCCTATCAGCCCGGTGGGAACCTGCCCGGTAAAGCATACGAGAGGGACACTGTCATAGTTGGCGGTGGCGATTCCCGTTACAAGATTGGTGGCTCCAGGCCCGCTGGTTACCAGACATACTCCTGTTTTCCCGGTAGAACGCGCATAGCCGTCCGCAGCGTGTACCAGACCCTGTTCATGGCGGGGCAGGATAACCTTGGGTACAGCGGCTCCATACAGCGCATCGAATAAATCGATTGCCTGGCCGCCGGGATAGGCAAACAGGGTGTCCACCTGCTCCGCCTGCAGTGCTTTTACAAATAGTTGGGCTCCGGTTATCTGCATTATTTTCAGCCTCCTTTATATAAATTTATATGAATGCATGCGCTCGCTTGCATAGCGCTGATAAAAGTGCGCCGCCTGCATACAGGCAGCGCTGATTTGTTTCGGTAACAGCCGCAGTCCGGGGACTGCGGGTACTAATTATTTCCGCGGGCGACGAGCCGAACGGATGCACTTTCCAATTAGGGGCAGCCGCGAGAGGTGCTATGCGCCAGCGGCATATGTTTTGCACCGACCGAAACGGAGCGTAGACCAAATACCCCGCTGTTCACGGCGTTTCAAATTTGATGCCCCGTTGCTTGCGGTGTGGAGTTTGACTGTCCTGTCATCCAGATATAAAAATCTCTTTCCCATCCGTTTTGCTTAACAATGGGGAATTCCGCTGATAAACAATTCCACGCTTTTGCGTATGAATCCGTCCTTATCCTCCGGCGACAGCTTCTGCTCAAAGGATGCCTTTAAAAAAGTAAAACCAAAGGTGGCGGAAAAAATTGTCATGGCCAGGCTGGGGAAGTCCAGGGAAGGAAGCTTTCCTTTTCTGTGCATTTCCTGGAAATATTCGGTCAGGGCGGATAAAAAGGCCTGCGGGACCTTCATAATATAAGGGGCCGCCTCTTCGTAAAGCTGCGGCGCGCGCAGGCCGATGGAAAGATTGACGAAATCCGGCGTAATCCGTTCCATATAAGCCCTCATGAACATTTCCAGATCGGGCTGCAGCTCCCATATCACATCCTGAAAAATATCCCGGGAAATATTCCCCCGCCATTTCTCCTGCCCAATGCCGGTCAGGGCGATATCCTTTTTGCTGCCGAATTTCCGGAAGAGGGTACATTCGTTCACACCGGCCAGCTTTGCAATATCCTTTGTGGTGGTGGCCACATAGCCCTTATCCCGGATCAGGGTCATTGTTGCATCAATTATTTTCTGACTTGTTTCGTCCATCCATTCCTCCATGCAAGTACATGCTTTCATTTGATTTTACCTGATAAATCCGATTATGTCAATAAGTAACAGCAGGAGCTTATCGGGAAACAGCAGAAGGCTTACCGGAGTTTTTTTGTGCGGATTGACGGATTCTTTATAGTTTTTTTATACTTTTTTTCTAAAAAAAGAATTGTATTTCAGGCAGGGAGAGACTATAATCTTTAACCAAAGCAACTATTAACAATGTTAAATATTGCAGCTGCAAACAGTCGCGGAAAGGAATGGAAATGACGACGGATGAGATGCGTATTGATTTGCTGAGAACAACATTTCGGTACGGACGGGTGAATATGGGAATAAGGCTTGGAAACATTACCCATGGAGAATTCACGGCTCTTCAGATGGTTCATATCTATATGAAGAGGAATCCTGACGCCAGCGGAATCGGTGTATCCGAGCTTGCCCGCTGTTCCTTTATGTCGCCGCCCGCCATGTCAAGGACATTGAAGTCCATCGAAGAAAAAGGGCTTGCAGAGCGGATGATTGATTGTAAAAACAGGAGGAAAACCTATGTCCGTTTAACGCAGGCCGGAGAACAGGCCCGGCAGTACGCCTGGGAGGTATCCACCGAGTATATCAACCGGGTGATGGAGGAGATGGGGGAAGAAAAAATGGATGCGTTCCTTGCCTTGTGGAAGGAGCTGGTAGACATCATGGAGAAAAACATCGGAATGGTTTCGGAGAATCCTTCTTAGAGCGTGCCCCGGAATTATGGAAAAGTAATTTCAGGGACGTTTTTGAAGGAATGGCACAGAAGGAACAGCAGAAAGGAGAAATAGGAAAGAATGTGGAAATTGTTTAAACACCTGGGCGAGCATAAGGCTGCCGTCCTTTTAATCATTCTTCTTTTGGTAGGTCAGGCGTATTGCGACCTGGCGCTGCCTTCCTACACCTCGGATATTGTGGACGTGGGAATACAGCAGGGAGGTATTGAAAATGCCGTCCCTGAAAGAATGAGAGAGGAAACCTTTGACAGCCTGTCCCTGTTTATGACGGAGGACGAAAAAAACGAGGCCCTTCAGGCTTATGATCTGAAGGACGGCATTTACGAACGGAATACCTCGGATAAGGAAACGATTGACCGCCTCAACAAGGATTTCGGAATGCCTATGGTAATACTCAGTTCCATTCAGGAGTCCGGGCAGACGGACATGGCCGGCCTGAAGGAAATGATGGCGGCAAAGGGAATTGACGATACAAAGCTGCAGGAAATGAAAAAACAGGCTGCTGAGGAAATGGGAGATATGAGCGATTCCATCATCACCCAGAAAGCCATTCTTTTTATTAAGGCTGAATATGAAGCCATGGGAATGGACCTGAATGATGTGCAGATGAACTACCTGCTTTCTACCGGCGCCAAAATGCTGGGCCTGACGCTTCTTATGATGGCGGCGGCCATACTGGCGGGCCTTCTGTCCTCCAGGACGGCGGCAAAAATAGGTATGGATCTGAGAGGAAAGGTTTTCACCAAGGTGGTTTCCTTTTCCAGCAATGAACTGAATAAATTCTCCATCGCTTCCCTGATAACAAGGAGCACCAATGATATCCAGCAGGTACAGATGGTAGAGGTCATGCTGCTGCGTATGGTGCTTTATGCGCCTATCATCGGTATCGGCGGCATAGTTAAGGTAGCCAGTACCAGAACCGGGCTGGGCTGGATCATCGGCGTAGCAGTTGCGGCAATTTCCGTGGTGGTTTTGATCCTGATGCAGATAGCCATGCCGAAGTTTAAGAAAATGCAGTCCCTGGTTGACCGGCTGAACCTGGTATCCAGGGAAATACTCACCGGCGTGCCCGTTATCCGCGCCTTCAGCCGTGAGAAATTTGAAGAAAAAAGATTTGAAACAGCTAATAAGGATCTGATGAGAACCCAGCTGTTCACCAACCGGGTTATGACCTTTATGATGCCCCTTATGATGATGATCATGAACTGCATTACCGTTATGATTATCTGGTTTGGCGGAAAGGGGATCGATGCGGGAAACCTCCAGGTGGGCGATATGATGGCGTTTATTACTTATACCATGCAGATTGTCATGGCCTTCCTGATGATTACCATGATTTCCGTCATGCTGCCCCGTGCCGGCGTGGCTGCGGAACGTATCCAGGAGGTGCTGGACACCCGGCCCAGTATCCATGATCCTTCCGCTTCCAGGGACGGTGAGCTGGAAAAAGCGAAGGGCGAGCTTACCTTTGAGGATGTGTCTTTCCGTTATGAAGGGGCGGCGGAGGATGCGCTGGAGCATATCAGCTTTACGGCAAAGCCGGGAGAAACAACGGCGATTATCGGAAGCACCGGCTGCGGCAAATCCACGCTGATCCACCTGATTCCCAGATTTTACGATGTGACGGCGGGCCGGATATTGATTGACGGCGTGGATATCCGGGAAATTTCCCAACATAAGCTGCGCAGCCTGTTAGGCTTTGTACCCCAGAAGGGAAATCTGTTCTCCGGGGATATCGCCTCCAACATCAAATACGGCGGTTCCCATATTTCAGATGAAAAAATGATAGAAGCGGCGGAAATCGCCCAGGCCACGGAATTTATAGACAGCAAGCCCGAAGGCTATGAAAGTCCCATTGCCCAGGGCGGAAGCAATGTATCGGGCGGGCAGAAGCAGCGTCTGTCCATCGCCAGGGCCATCGCCAAGGATCCCAAGATATTCCTGTTTGACGACAGCTTTTCCGCGCTGGACTACAAGACGGATATGGTTCTGAGAAAAGCGCTGCATGAAAAAATTGAGGACGCCACCATTATCATTGTGGCGCAGAGAATCAGCACCATCCTTCATGCCAATCAGATTATCGTTCTGGATGACGGCAAAGTCGCCGGCATCGGCACCCATGAGGAACTGCTGGCAACCTGCGGGGCGTATCAGGAAATCGCCCGTTCCCAGCTGTCTGAGGCGGAGCTGAAAGGAGGAAGCGCATCATGAGTGAAACACAGAGAAGACCCCCCAGAATGCATGGCCCGGGCGCCCGGATGGGCGGTGAAAAGGCCAAGGATTTTAAAGGCACCATAAAAAAACTGGTGAAATATATGGGCCGTTACTGGCCTGCCTTTGTGGCAGTGCTTATTTTTGCGGTGGGCAGTACCATATTCGGCATCATCGGCCCCAAGATTTCGGGGAAAGCCACCACAGAGCTTTTCAACGGCCTGGTTGCCAAGGTTTCCGGCACCGGCAGCATTAATTTCGAACGGATAGGGCATATCCTCCTGCTTCTGTTGGGACTGTACGTGCTCAGCGCGGTGCTCTCCTTTGTACAGGGGCTGATTATGACAGGTATCTCCCAGAAGCTGGCCTACCGCTTCCGGCAGGAAATCTGTGAAAAAATCAACCGTATGCCCATGAAATATTTTGAGAGCAGAACGGTAGGCGAGGTCCTTTCCCGTATTACCAACGATGTGGATACGCTGGGGCAGAGCCTGAACCAGAGCATCACCCAGCTGATTACCTCCATCACAACCATGATCGGCGTCCTGATCATGATGCTGAGCATCAGCCCCCTGATGACTCTGATTGCCATAGTCATCCTGCCCATTTCCGCAGGCCTGATTGGGATTGTGGTAAAAAAATCGCAGAAGTTCTTCGTGGCGCAGCAAAGATATCTGGGCGAAATCAACGGCCAGGTGGAAGAGGTTTACAGCGGCCACAATATCGTGAAAGCGTATAACAAGGAAGAGGATGTGGAAAAGACCTTCCATGATACCAATGATATTTTGTTCCAGTCCGCATGGAAATCCCAGTTTCTTTCCGGCCTGATGCAGCCCATCATGACCTTTGTGGGAAATCTGGGCTACGTATCCGTGGCGGTTCTGGGAAGCATCCTGGCCGTGAGGGGAACCATTACGGTAGGTGATATCCAGGCATTTATCCAGTACGTAAGAAACTTTACCCAGCCTATTACCCAGCTGGCGCAGGTATCCAACATGCTGCAGTCCACAGCGGCCGCGGCGGAGCGTGTTTTTGAATTCCTTGAGGAAGAGGAGGAGGAACAGCTTGCGCAGAATCCGGTGCACCTGGAATTCCCCAAAGGCAGGGTGGATTTCCAGAATGTGGTATTCGGCTACAACCCGGATAAGGTGATCATCCATAACTTCAACTGCTCCGTGAAGCCCGGCCAGACCGTGGCTATCGTAGGCCCCACCGGCGCCGGGAAAACGACCATGGTGAAGCTGCTAATGCGTTTTTACGATGTGAACAGCGGCGCTATCCTGGTGGACGGCCACAATGTAAAGGAATTCAACCGGAGCGAGCTGCGTGAGATTTTCGGCATGGTGCTTCAGGATACCTGGCTGTTTAAGGGTACTATTATGGAAAATATCCGGTATGGACGGCTGGATGCCACGGACGAAGAGGTTATTGCGGCGGCCAAGGCGGCCCATGCACACCGGTTTATCCAGACGCTTCCCGGCGGCTATCAGATGGAGCTGAATGAGGATGCCAGCAACGTATCCCAGGGCCAGAAGCAGCTTCTCACCATTGCCCGCGCTATTCTGGCGGACAATAAAATCATGATTCTGGACGAAGCAACCAGCTCCGTGGATACCAGGACGGAACAGCAGATCCAGAAGGCTATGAATCATCTGATGGAAGGCAGAACCAGCTTTGTCATTGCCCACAGGCTTTCCACCATCCGTGATGCGGATCTCATACTGGTGATGAAGGATGGCGATATTATAGAACAGGGCAATCATGAAGAACTCCTTGCAAAGAACGGCTTTTACGCGGAGCTTTACAATTCGCAGTTCGTAGATGCCACTGCGTAATGCAAGAGGCTGCAAATCACAGTTACAGGACAGTACAGCAGCCTTGCGGCAGCAGAAAAGGAGACGGAAAAATGGCTCATCTGAGAACAATTACAATTGAAAGACAATATGCCAGCGGCGGCCGTGAAATCGGGAAACGGCTGTCGGAGAGGCTGGGCATCCCTTTTTATGACGGGCAGCTTCTCATGCTGGCGGCTGAAAAATACGGCCTGAACCCCGGCGTGGTCAAAGCAAACGATGAAAAAGTAAATAAAAGCCTTCTGTATACTGTGGCGTCCGCCGTGGAAAATTTCCGGGGAAATGAAAGAGGCATGATGCCTTACCGGATTTACCAGGCCCAGGCGGAAACCATACGCCGCCTTAGCATGGAAGGGCCCTGCATTTTTATCGGCCGCTGCGCGGGCGAGGTGCTGCGGGGGAAATGCAGAAGCCTGAATGTGTTTATTTATGCCTCCTCTATGGCGGAGCGTAAAGAACGCGCCAACCAGATTGACAATATCGCCATGGTAGAAACGGAGGATTACATTCGTATGAAGGACAGACAGCGCAGGGATTATTATAAACAGTATACGGACAGGGAATGGGGAGATCCCATGAACTATGATCTGTGCCTGAACAGCACAACGCTGGGATATGACAGATGCGTGGAGCTGATTGAAAGGGCGTTGTAAAAAGACTTGTTTTTCCATAGGGGAACCAGAACCAGCGGCATCCGGAATCATCCTTGGGATGGAGGAGGCGGCTGCCGCTGGTTTTATTTCTACGGACAGGGAGTTTCGGTCAAGTACCTGCCCGTAAACCACTCCTTTGTATTTTTCTTTAAACAGAATAAAGCAGGAACTTAACCAGCGTTTCCAGCCTTTTTGAATCAATCAGCTCCAGGGTGTCGTTTTCTGTGTGGAGCACGCTGTCCGCCAGCGCGAATATTCCGGCGGAGGTAATGGAGATTGCAGGAACGCCGGAAAAAGAAAACAAGGTATGATCTCCCTGCGGCCACGGTTCTGTCTGTTTAAAGCCTTCCGCCTTCTTTGCGAAACCGGAAATACTGCTTGTCAGCTGTTCCGGGCATTCATAAAATGAGTACGCAAAATCCTGTCCCTTTACGCCCGCCCCGTCAATATTAAACGCGCAGACGTATTCCGAGGGTGATGAAAGATAAGCGGCAAGATATGCCATTTCTCCCGGATTAGAATAATGGTCCTCACCGTTAAAGAGGACAAATTCAATGCGGTAGGGCAGCTCCCTGCCCGACAGCTCCTCTGCCATCGCGAGTAAAACGGCTACGCCGGAGGCATTGTCCAAAGCGCCCGGGGTTCCCGGTTTGGTGTCAATATGCGCTGAAAAACATACCTTATGTTTTCCGCTGCCATAGACGGCAATTACATTGGCGGCCTTTGCAGGGCGACGTTCCGCGTTCAGCGTAAGGGCTGCGGGAAGCCCGCTGCATAGCCGGGGCAGGCTTTCCGGAAGAACCACGGCGCAGGGTACTTCAAAGTCCCCGTCCTCAATGACCGGCACAAAGCGTTCCGGAGAAAGACTGACAGTAAGCACCGCCTTTACGCCGCCGTTTTCCAGCAAGGAGATGATTTCCCTGTGTTCCTCCGGATTCCAGAAGACAAAGCCTTTGGGCATCAGCGGTTCCGATGCCAGCTCACCGCAAAGCAAAACGATTTTCCCGGCGACAGGCGCGCGCCGCAGCTCTTCCCGTGAACTGACGCAGAGAAGCTCTCCCTGCACGCTGCAGGGAAGCGAATAAGGTGCGGCTGCCATGGGGACGGCCTTGCCGCCGACAGTGAGTATGCCGCCGTTGCCCACCCAGTCCATGCAGTCAAATTCCTGCCGCAGGACGTCCAGGCCGGCGCGCTCAAATTCCCTGCACGCATACTCAACCGCCGTATGATTTGCCTCTGAGCCAGTGGGCCTTGCACCGATTTCCTTACAAAGTACGTTCAAATGCCTTTCGATATTTTCTCGTGTTTCCATGTCTTTTTCCTCCTTTATTGCGGGCTTTTTTCGTTTCTGGAATAAGCATAGCAGAAGGAATGGGAGGGTACTTGACTTTCCTTGTGATGTTTTCAGGGAAGCTCTCTTACCGGCCTTGCTTCAATATAGCCCCGCCATCCCTGCGGATCCAGCTGGAAACGCGGCGCGGCTTCATCCGCCCATTCATAGCCGGACCGGGTGGGGTCATAGGCGTCGATGATCTGCGACAAATTTAATATCGCTTCCTCAAAGTGAAGATCATCATAAGGAGCGCTTTGAAACATCATCATTTTACATTCGGGCAGATCAATGAGATCAAAGCCCTCCGGGATCGTTCCTCCGTAGTCCTCCGGCAATTCAACGCCCTGTGCATAGCGTGAGGTACCGGGCGGACGCAGCGTGTCAGGAAGCCACAGGCCGACTGGTTCATACAGCGCCTCCTTGACGCTGCACAGCAGGCCCCATACATCGCAGCCATTTTCATTACTGTAGGAAAAATAATCATCCGACGACACGCCGCGTTTTAACAGCAGCTTTCTTTTGGGGAAATTGCGCACCTGTATAAAAAAGTCCCCGGAAAGCGGCGGTGCATCCTCCTGCATATCCCTGAGCCAATAATAATATTCCCGTATGGACCAGGGATGAAAAAGATAAATCGGCGGCGTATTTTTCTTATATTCATTCGGACTCATGCCGAACTGCCTGCGGAAGGCCCTGGTAAAGCCCTCATGGCTGTCAAACAAAAAATCCATCGCAACATCAACAACCTTAATATCATTGTCCCTCAGCTCCATGGCCGCTTTGGAGAGCCGGTACATACGGATATATTCAAACGGCGCCTTGCCGGTAAGCTCTTTGAAAATCCTGGCGCAGTGCCAGGGAGAATAGCCTGCGCTCTTTGCAAGCGCATGCAGCGTAATCGGTTCATCCAGATGTCCTTCGATATAGTTTTGCATCTGCCAAACCGCATTAATCTGTTCCCGGCTTTCCATGTGGTTTTCCTCCTGTTTCCCGTTATAAAGGGCATGGTTGTGTTATGAAAATGTAACTGTTTAGAGTTTTTACTGTTTCATTTAATTTATCATGTGCATTTATGTTTGTCTTGACGTTGTTTGCCAAAATGGCGGCTGGATACTTAAGGACCGGGAGATATATGTTTTTAAAATGCGGATGCCGACGGAGGAGAGTCGGGGGATGAAGCGGAAATGGCCATACCGCCCAGAATTACGGGAATAAGAAATTTTTTCCAATTACTGTATAATTTTGAAAGCACAGGGGAAAACTTTAGCTACAATACCTGAAGGGCATTCCGGCGCCGGAAACGGCGTGGAATGAAGAAAGAAAGGAATTCAGCATGGAATCAATAAAAATTCGTTTTGGAAATGCGGATGAAGTTTGGAAATTTGTAAATACCATCAGAAGATTTAACGGGGAATATGATCTGGCGGCAGGCAGCTATACGGTAGATGCCAAATCCATTCTGGGCGTATGTGCGCTGGGAACGGGAAAAGCGCTGGATTTAAAGCTGGTGAACCCTAAAGGAGAAGAACAGCAGCTTCTGACGGCGCTGCATGAATACCTGGTGAGTAAATAGACTAGCCGGCAGGTTCCGGGTGTGGGGCTTGGGGACGGCTACATAGGGAGAAGATCGCAGAAAGAATACCGACTTATCATAAGAAAATTGAAATGCTGGAAAATATAGCGTCCAGAAAATAAAAATAAAATAAAAAAGCCAATTGCCAGCAGAATTACCCTGCTGGCAGTTTTCATGTCTTTTATCCGCATTTACCCCTTCCACTCACTTTTCATGTATTCATAGACAGATTTCCAGAGAGAATGTTATAATAAAATGCCTTATTATATATTTTAAATTAAGTCTTCGCATATGCCGGATATCTTTTGCCCCGTTGTTCAGTAAGCTTCCGGCGCATGCGGAGTCCGAACTGCGGAGGAAATGCCATGCAGGAACAATTCACAAGAACCGCCCTTCTTCTGGGAGAGGAAGGAATTCATAAATTAAACCGATCCCGCGTTGCCATATTCGGCATCGGAGGCGTGGGGGGATATACCGTGGAAGCGCTTGCAAGAAGCGGTGTAGGCCATTTTTTGCTGGTTGACAACGATAAGGTGGCGCTTTCCAACCTGAACCGCCAGATCATCGCCACCCTGGACACCGTGGGCAGATACAAGACGCAGGTGATGAAGGAGCGGATTGCAGATATTTGCAGGGAGACCGAGGTAGTGACTTATGAGTGTTTCGTATTGCCGGAAAATCTGGAGGAGATCTTTCAGGAGCGGCCGGATTATATTGTTGATGCCATTGATACGGTAACGGCAAAGCTGGCGCTAGCAGAAAAGGCAGAAAAGGAAGAAATTCCGATGATCAGCAGTATGGGAACTGGCAATAAGCTCCACGGGGAAATGTTTACGATTACGGATATCAGTAAAACATCCGTGTGCCCTCTGTGCAAGGTTATGCGCAAAGAACTAAAAGCGAGAGGAATTTTCCATCTGAAGGTTCTGTATTCTCCGGAGAAGCCGATAGATATCCGGGGAAAAGAGACGAAGGAAGAGAAAGGGAACCGGCGTCAGATTCCAGGCAGCGTATCCTTTGTTCCGCCGGTAGCGGGACTTTTGATTGCCGGAGAAGTGATCCGGGATCTTTTGGCGTAGAAGAAAGCTTTAAAAAGACAAAAAGATAAGAGAAATTCGTGTAAAAGAAAGAGGTACAACCATGGATTTGTTTGATTATGTGAGAGAAAAAAATATGGAAACAGAAGCGCCCCTGGCATCGAGACTTCGTCCGGTAACGTTAGAGGAAGTGGTGGGACAGCAGCACATTATCGGAAAGGATAAGCTTCTCTACCGGGCGATTAAAGCAGATAAATTAAGTTCCATTATTTTCTACGGACCTCCGGGCACAGGAAAGACGACCCTTGCAAAGGTGATTGCCAATACGACCAGTGCAGAATTTACCCAGATCAATGCGACGGTTGCCGGAAAGAAAGATATGGAAGAGGTCGTGAAACGGGCGAAGGAAACGCTGGGAATGTACCAGAAGAAGACGATTCTGTTTGTGGACGAGATTCATCGGTTCAATAAGGGACAGCAGGATTACCTTCTTCCGTTTGTGGAGGATGGAACCATCATTTTAATAGGAGCAACCACGGAAAATCCATATTTTGAAGTGAACGGGGCTCTGCTTTCCAGGTCCAGTATCTTTGAATTGAAGCCGCTGGAAAAAGAAGATATCAAGGTTCTCTTGAAACGGGCAGTTTACGATATGGAGAAGGGAATGGGAAGCTATCAGGCGGTGATTGAGGAAGAGGCGCTTGACTTTCTGGCTGATATCGCAGGCGGTGATGCAAGAAGCGCACTGAATGCGGTGGAATTAGGTGTACTTACGACACAAAGAAGTGAAGACGGTAAAATCCATCTGACACTTGACGTTGCATCTGAGTGTATTCAGAAGAGGGTGGTTCGTTACGATAAGACAGGGGATAATCATTACGATACGATTTCGGCATTTATTAAGAGTATGAGGGGATCTGACCCCGATGCGGCAGTTACAGCGTGGTATTCATGCCAGCCAGCTCGCACTGGGAATACAGGAGCCTTCCCATGGTTTACTTCCAGAAAATGCCCCTGTTCAGACCAGCTTATCCCACGGCACAGGTGTCCTGTCTGCTTCGGGATACCAGCCACCGCAGCGTTCTTTACAAAGA
>OHHV01000630.1_pt1 | contig 12493 bp, 7 predicted proteins | sample 1568141 | NCBI WGS metagenome assembly OHHV01 (sample SAMEA3879589, study PRJEB24766) | human gut metagenome | biome: human-associated habitat; feature: feces | place: USA | collected 1985/1987
GCTCTGGCGCGGCTCCACCGTAATGCTGTTCACCGGGCTGCTCTCTCCGGAAGGGGTGAAGCTCACCGTCCAGCCGGCAGGCGCATTGGAGGAAAAGCTGTAGTTCTGCTGGGACGCGCTGTTGTTCACCAGGGAAGCTTCAAAGCTGAAGCTGGCTCCGGATGCGCCCTCTTGCTCCGGATACTGGGATTCGAAGCTGCTGCTTCCGATTTCCTCCGCCGCAACCTTCAGCTTTAATGTAAGCGTATCCTCTGCTTCCGCGCCCGCAAAGGCCCGCAGCACCACCTCGTAATCTCCGCTGGCCGCATCGTCCGGGATGGACAGGGAATAGGCGGCCGCCCCCGCATTGTCGCCGCTCTTTACATAGACCTGGCTCACTTCGCTTCCATTGCCTGTAAAATAACCTTCCCAGCCCTCAGGAAGGGAAACCGTTTCCAGTGATACCGCCATCCCCGCTCCCGTGGTATTGGAAAAATCCAGGGAAAAGCTCAGATCATCCCCTGCATTTACCGTCATGCCCGGATAGCCCGTGCTCATCTGCAGCCCTCCAGCGGCGGATGCTTTCCCTCCGGCGGTAAAAAACAGGACAGCCATGATAAAAAGGGCCGTTATTATCTGCGCTGCTGTTTTGTTCTGCGTTGCTGTGATAGCTTTCATAATTCTCTCTCCTTTTCCTTTCGGTTTATGAAACGGCGGTAAGCCGCCTTTTCTTTGCTTCCGATTATAGCCCGCGAAGTATAAATGAACTTAAAAAAAGATCCCGCAGACCGCCCTGGTCCGCAGGATCTTATGTGAAAGTTTTGTGAACTACTGCCTGGGGAGCGTCACTGTAAAGCAGACGGTCCCGTCCTCATATTCCGCGCTGATTTTTCCCTTATGCCCGTCCGTCACCGCCCTGGCAATGGACAGGCCGATGCCGTAGCCCCCGCTCTTACGGGAGCGTGAACTGTCGGCCCTGTAAAAACGGTCAAACAGGCGCGGCAGCTGGGAAGCATCCAGATCCGCACAGGGATTGGAAACCCGAAGCATAAGCTGGCGTCCCTTCTTTTTCAGCGTCAGCCTCACCGTTCCTCCGTCATCGCAGTATTTTACCGCATTGTCCAGAAGCACCGTCAGCAGACGCAGGATGGCCTCCTGCTGCCCCTTCATATAAAGCTCCGGCTCTATTGCGGTTTCCAGCTGTTTACCCTGCGCCTGCGCCGACGTACGGAAGGTATCCGCCGCATTCCGGGCAGCTTCACTTACGTTAAAAACCCGCAGCTCCCCGGCCTTCCCCATTTCCTCGGACTTTGCCAGCTCAATCAAATCCCTGATCAGGCTGTCCAGCCGCCTGACCTGGTTCTGGGTGCTTTCGATCCATTCATCCTTTCCGTTTACGATTTCCAGCACTCCCATGTTGGCGGAAATGATGCCCAGGGGCGTTTTCAGCTCATGGGAAACATCCGTGATGAAACGCTTCTGGCGCTCCATGTTTTCCGCAAAGGGACGCATCACCCTGCCTGAGAGAAGCAGCAGAAGGAAAAAAACAATGGCCACACAGCACAGGAACACCAGCAGGGTTACCTGCAGCACGTTATGGGCCGACTGGAGCTGTAAAAAACAGTTCAGCACCACAATCGTATTTTTGTCCGCCTCTTCATAGACCCGGTAGCGGTAATAGCCCACAAAACCGCTTTTCTTCCCTTCTTTTACGATATCTCCCACCAGCTCCTCCACACGATCCCTATCCAGGGCCGCAATGTGCTCGATATCAACCTCTATCACCTCTCTCTTTTTTGTGAGGTAGACGATGCAGTAACGAGTCTCAAAGGGCGTCTCCTCCGTAATCTGGAACCCCCCGGCCACATTGGGGACAACGGCATCCGGCAGAGGGAAGGCGCCGCCATTGCGGTAAAGCAGCTCAATGGCAGTATCCGCCAGCCGGATAATCCGGAACAGGTTTCCCAGATTAATGGCAATCCCAATCAAAAAAAGCGTCCCCATCAGGGAAAGCATTGCCGTCAGAATAAACCTTCTGCGAAGCGTCTGTATCATTTAAAATCCTCCGTTAATACGCCGTTAAAATCCGCAGCCCTTTTATGTCTTCCTCCGCCCCTTTGGCTTCCTCTGCCCGGCCGGTTCATTGTCCGCCCTCCGCCTCCAGCATGTACCCCCGCCCGCGGCTGGCCGTTATTTTCACATCGGCTCCCAGGGAGGCAAGCCTCCTGCGCAGATAGGAGATATATGCCCATACCACATTGATTTCACTGTCGCATTCGTAGCCCCAGATCCGCTCCATAAACTGTTCTGTGGAAATGAACTGCCCCTGACGGCGCATCAGAAGCTCCATCATCTGAAATTCCTTGTTTCCCAGCCGCACGGCTGTCCCGCCGCTGCTCAGCTCAAAGGTGGAACGGTTGAGGCTTATATTCCCAACCGTAAGAATCTGCGGCGTAAAGGTGCCGCCTCTGCGGGTGAGCGAACGCACCCTCGCCAGGAACTCTCGCACATCAAAGGGCTTGGGAAGATAATCATCCGCGCCGCAGTCCAGTCCTGCGACGCGGTCCTCCACCTCCCCCTTTGCCGTCAGAAGCAGCACCGGGGTGGAAATGCCGTTCTCCCGCAGCTTCTTCAGGACCTGAAGGCCGTCAAGCCCCGGCATCATGATATCCAACACAAGACAGTCACAGCTCTCCGCCATGCCGTAATCCAGCGCCGCCTGTCCGTCATGGACCGTATCCACCGAATAATGCTCATGCTTCAGGATCGCAGACAGCGCCTGCGTCATTTCCTCTTCATCGTCCGCTATCAATATACGCACCGTTTTTCTTCCCTTCTCTTCCGTAATTATCTTTCTTCCCATTGTAAGGTCGGCGCATTTTTCTGTCAATGCCGCGCCTGGCCAGGTATGGCAGCCACAGCCCCGGCCAGGCATAACAGCCACAGCCCCGGCCAGGTGTAGCAGCCTGCACAGGGCAGGCGTATGCTGTAACAAAGCCTTGACTTTAACACCGTGTCGTAGTTTATACTGCATTTACAGGGAGGTAATAAATATGGAACCCATGACTATCAGCCAGGTATCAAAAATCCTGGGGATTTCCACAAGAATGCTGCGTTATTATGAAAAAGCCGGATTAATCGAAAGCCGCCGGAAGGAGGGCTACGCCTACCGCATCTATGATGAAAACACCGTCTGCCGCCTCCGCCGGATTCTGCTGCTGCGCAAGCTGCGCATTCCTGTCCGGCAGATTAAGATTATCCTGCAAAATCCCAATGCCGCCACAGCCGTGGAGATTTTTCAGAAAAACATCAACGAACTGGACGAGGAAATCACCGCGCTTTCCACCATCCGTGAAATTCTCAGCCGTTTTGCCAACGAGCTTGCCAACGCCACAGGGCTTCCGCTGCAGAGCCTCCTGGAAAAGGACGATATTCTGCTGGAATCCATCGAATCCCTTGCCCTTGTCAGCATTAATTTTAAGGAGGATCAGACTATGGAAAAATTGAATCAGGCCAACATCAGCCTGTCGCAGCCCACAGATATACGGGTCATCTACCTGCCCCCCGCCGCCATTGCCGCAGCCCACTATGTGGGGGACGAGCCTGAAAACCACGTAAATACCCTGCTTGACGGCTTTGTAAGGGAAAATAAGCTTCATAAAATCAAGCCCGATCTGCGCCGCTATGGCTTCAACCATCCTAACCCGGTTGACGAAACAGGCTATCATGGCTATGAAGCGTGGGTAACCATTCCCGAGGATATGGAGGTTCCCGCCCCGCTCATCAAAAAACATTTTGCCGGCGGCCTGTATGCCGCCCATATGATTGCCTTCGGCAATTTTAATGAATGGGAACAGCTCTTTATCTGGGCAAATCAGAGCGAAAAATATGAATTTGCCGGGGATATGAAGGATCAGGAGCATATGTGCGGCATGCTGGAGGAGCATCTGAACTATGTGAACCATGTGGAGCTGGAAAACACGGAGCCGGAAGATTTCCAGCTGGATCTGCTGCTGCCGCTTCGTGAAAAACAGCCCTGAGGCCGGGCAGCCTATTTCAGCTGCCGGCAGAGTCTTCCGTGAATAAAGAATATCTGTGCTTCCCCAGCCTTTTTGCCTGATACATGGCGGCGTCCGCTTTTTCGTAAAGCGCCTGGTAGGTATCGCCGTCCGCTGGAAACGCGGCGATGCCGATGCTGACCGACATTCCTTCTCCTAATGCGGGAAGCCTGGCCAGGAGCGATTCCGCCTTCTGGCAGGCCACCGCGGCGTCCCCGGTGTCGGGCATGAAGATCACGAATTCATCGCCGCCGATACGCCCCGTAATATCTTCCTGCCGGAATTCCTTTCTGATCCCCTCCACAAGGCTGACCAGAAGCGCATCCCCTGCGGTATGTCCCCTGCTGTCATTGATTTTCTTGAAATCATCCACATCCAGCATGAAAAGGAAACCGCAGCGCACATGCGTCAGCAGCTCTTCAATCCGTTCCTGCGCCGCCCTCCGGTTCAATGCGCCGGTCAGGGCATCCGCAGAGGAGCTTTCAATCAGCTCCTGCTCCTTGGCTTTCATTTCATGCACATCCGAAAGCTTCCCCACCACGGAAAGCGGCTTGCCGTGCTTATCCTGCAGCAGCTGCCCCTGGCAGCGCTTGGGGATTTGGTAGCGGCTTGTGATATTCGGCGTAAACACAAGGTTTTTGGCGGCGCAGTCATAAATAAAGAGCACGGTGTCGGAAAATTCCGCCAGAAGCTCATACCTGGCCTGGCTGTGCAGGATTTTTTCCCGCTGCCTGGCATACACGCACCAGCCGCCGCCAAGAAGCAGCGCCAGAAAAATAAGAAGCACCGCCACCAGCAATACCGTATTCTTCATAATGGGCGCCGCATAGCCCCTCACCTCATTGGAATGCGTGATGGACAGGAGCATCCAGTCATTATAGCCCAAAGGAGATGTCAGCATATAAAATTCTCCCTGCCGCGGGCTTTTGAGCACCACCAGCCGCGTCTCGTCCGACTGCATGGCATCGCGCACCAACTCTACCTTTGCCACCGGAATTTTCATTTCCTCCAAATCGTCATACAGGTTGTAAAGTCCCTCCACATAGTCACTCCCGTCCAGTATCAGCTCACCGCCGCGCCTTAAAAGCATATTGTCCGCATGATCGTACTTCTGTTTTTCCGAGGTCCACAAAAGCAAATCCGCGTTCAGATAGGCGCAGAACACCCCTGTGAAGCTGCCGTCCCTTTCCGCCGGTGCCAGAATGGAAAATACATAGACAGGCTCCTTTCCGCCATGCAGGAAAATATCGCTTACCACCGTCTCCCCTTTTTCCAGGCGATTCCTGATTTCCCGGCCGCCCTCCGTTAGTCCGGCCGCCTTCAGCGCCTCCTGCAGCCCCTCCGCCGGGTAATAATCAACCTCATACAAATATTCCAATTCCCGTATGGCCTCCAGATAGGCACCGCTTCCTCCGCCCTCCGCCGTATCTGCGTACACGTCGGCCAGCTTCTCCAGCAGCCCTCCCGTTTCCCGGATGATTCCCCTGATGTCCGACGCCTGTCCCTGATGGGTGGAGGTCAGGTTTTCCTCTATTAATGTGCGGAATATTTCTTCATTCTTGTTCTGATATATATGCAGCAAAAAAAAGACCGCCAATCCCATCACGGCCGTTCCTATTGCTATCAGCACCATTCCCCGGTTTCTCACTGCTTTGTGCAGATCCTTACCCTTCGTTTTGTCCATATGCTGCCTCTCCTGACCCCAGCGCCCTATCCTACCTATTTTATAACCGTTCAGTCTCCTTCACAGTTACCATAATTTTCTGCTGATTTCAGGGCTTTTATTTATAAAATGATTCTATTCCTTTTTCCAGGACTGCGCAATCCCTTCCTGTCCGGAATAATATTGTGTGCCCGGAATAATATTGCGTGCCCGGAATATTTTTATCTGCCCGGAATATTTTTATCCGCCCGGAATACTTTCATCTGGATCCGCAGCGGCAGTTTTTTATGTACACGGCAGTTTTTTGTGTGCGTTTCTTTCTTGACACGAACGGTTCTCCGTATATAAAATAAAAACTATGATAAGATGCGCACGACACTCCTATAGATGCCGCATCGGAAAGGCAGCTTTATGAATCTGATCCTGACTTATATCCGGCGGCATATCGGTATGTTTGCCACGGCTCTTTTTTTCCTGAGCCTGGAAACGCTGGCGGATCTGATGCAGCCCACCTTCATGTCCTACATCGTGGACAACGGGGTTAAAGGACAAAGCATCTCCAAAATACTGATGTACGGCGCAATGATGCTGGGAATCGCCGCCCTGGGCGCCCTTGGCGCCGTGATGCGCAACATTTATGCCAGCCGCACCTCCCAGCAAATCAGCATGGAAATGCGCAGCGATATTTACAGGAAAGTCCAGACCCTTTCTTTTGAAAATATTGACCGGCTGCAGCCATCTTCCATCATTACGCGTATCACCAATGATGTGACACAGATTCAGAATTTCATCAACGGCAGCATGCGCATTATGATGAAGGCTCCCATTACCTGCATCGGCGCAATCGCTCTGATCATTCTCCAGACACCGAAACAGATTCCCATGATGATCTTAATTTTATGTATCTCCTTTCTGCTGATAGCGGCCAATATGGGGTTTGGCTATCCCAGGTTTGGGCGGCTGCAGCGTAAGCTGGACCGGCTCAATGAGGTCAGCCGCGAATTTTTATCCTCCGTGCGGGTGGTCAAGGCCTTCTGTGCCCAGGAGCAGGAAGGGGAAAAATTCCGGAGTGCCGCAGAGGATTTTGCCGGCGCCGGTGTATCCGCCATGCGGGTGGCCGCCGTATTTTCGCCGCTGATTAACCTGACGGTAAATGCGGGCATCGTTGTTCTGCTCTGGCTGTCCGGCAGCCAGGATAACGGACAGATCGGACGGCTGATGGCTTCGGTCAACTACATGACCCAGGTGCTTTTCTCCCTGGGCATGGTTTCCAATATCCTGAATACGGCCGTGCGCGCCGTGGCTTCCGCCGGACGCGTTCAGGAAATCCTCATGGAAGAGCCCGCGCAGAAGCAGGCGCCCCAGGCCAAGTCCCCCTCCGGGGAGGGCGGCGTTTCCTTCTGTGATGTAACCTTCTCCTATGCGGGTACGCCGGAGCCGGCTTTAGAGCATGTGACCTTTACGGCCATGCCCGGAGAAACCATAGGGATCATCGGGCCTACAGGCTCCGGGAAATCCACACTGGTAAATCTGGTTCCCCGTTTTTATGACGCTACCTCGGGAACGCTGTTTGTAGACGGCGTGGATGTTACGCTGCTGTCCCAGGAAAAGCTGCGGGCTGAAATCGCCGTGGTTCCTCAGAAAGCGCTGCTGTTTTCCGGAACCATCGCCGAAAACCTCCGCTGGGGGAAGCCGGATGCCACAGACGAAGAAATAAGGCGGGCGGCCCAAATCGCCTGTGCGGATGGCTTTGTGCAAAGCTTTCCCGACGGTTATGAGACGAACCTCGGCCAGGGCGGCGTCAACCTTTCCGGCGGGCAGAAGCAACGGCTTTCCCTTGCCCGCGCCCTTTTGAAAAATCCGCGAATCCTCATCCTCGACGACTGTACCAGCGCCCTGGACGCCACCACGGAGGCCTCTGTGCTCTCCATGCTGCGGAAACAGTGCTCGGGCATGACAGTACTGCTCATCAGCCAGCGGATTTCCACGGTTATGCGTACAGATCGGATCCTCTGCCTGGAGGACGGCAGGGTCATGGGCTTTGGAGCCCACCGGGAGCTGCTTGACAGCTGTCCGGTATATCGGGCAATTTATACTTCACAGATTGGAGGTGACCGGCATGAGTAAGGAAATGGCGCCGCCGCCCTCCTCCTTCGGAAAAGGCCAGCGCGGCAAGCCGGTGGTAAAGCCGAAGGATATGAAGGGAACCCTGCGCAGGCTGTGGGAGCTGACACAGGGCCAGCGACAGGGGCTTGGATGGCTGATGCTGCTTTCCGCAGTTGCCAGCGCGTCAACCATCCTCTCGCCTCTGCTTATCGGAACGGCCGTAACCGCCATTGATACGGGTAACCCCGCGCTGCAGCTTCTGATACTGCTGGCGGCGCTTTACCTGACGGACTGGCTGGTACGGTTTTTACAGCAGTTTTTTATGGCGGCCATCGGGCAGAGAATCATTCTTCATATCCGCAGCACGCTGTTTGAAAAAATGAAAGCACTTCCGCTTTCCTTCTTTGACAGCCGGCAGCATGGCGAGCTGATGAGCCGTCTGACCAATGATGTGGACAATATCAGCACCACCATTTCGGATTCGCTTACGCAGCTGATGACATATGGTTTTACGATTATAGGCATACTGTGCATTATGCTGCGGCTCAGCCTGCCATTGACCTGTATTGCCTTTATATCCGTATGGCTTATCTTTCTGCTGACCCGCACGATTACAAAGCATACGAGGAAGCTGTTTGCCCAACAGCAGCAGATTCTGGGAAAGCTCAACGGACAGGTGGAGGAAAGTATTTCCGGACAGAACATGGTAAAGGCCTTTGGCCGGGAAGCCGAAATGACAGAGCAGTTTGAGGAAAGCAACGCCAGGCTCTGCCAGGTGGCTACAAAGGCACAAATCTGGTCCGGTTTCCTCATGCCACTCACCAATGTAATCAACAACCTGAATTTCGTCATTGTGGCGGTCGTCAGCGGTATCCTGGCGGCTTACGGCCGGATCAGCGTGGGGCTGATTTCCAGCTTCCTGCTGTATTCCAGGCAGTTTTCAAGGCCCTTTGTTGACATTGCAAATATTTACAATAACTTTCAGACGGCTGTGGCAGGCGCGGAACGTATCTTCGAAATATTGGAGGAGGAACCGGAGCCTGCGGATGCGCCGGACGCGTTGCCGCTTACGGCTCCCCGCGGGGAAGTGGAATTTTCCCATGTCACCTTCGGCTATCAGGCGCAGGAACCTGTCTTAAAGGATGTAAGCTTCCGCGTGCCCGCCGGAACCCGTGTGGCGGTGGTCGGATCCACCGGCGCGGGAAAAACCACGCTCATCAACCTGCTGACCCGTTTTTATGATGTCAACAGCGGCAGCATCCTGTTAGACGGCCGCGATCTCCGGCAGTACCGGCTGCAGGATCTGCGCCGTACCTTCGGCGTGGTGCTTCAGGATACGGCGCTGTTTGGCATGAGCGTCCGGGACAATATCAGCTACGGTAATAAGGACGTTTTGCCGGAACGCATCCGGGCCGCAGCGAAAACCGCCGGCGCTGATTCCTTCATCCGCCGCCTGCCCCAGGGCTACGATACAATACTCACCCAGGGCGGCGCCGCCCTGAGCCAGGGGGAACGCCAGCTTCTCACCATTGCACGCGCCGTACTGCAGGAGGCCCCGATTCTGATTCTGGATGAGGCCACCAGCTCCGTGGATACGGTAACGGAGCAGCGGATCCGCCGGGCCATGCTGACAATCACCCGTGGGCGGACTTCCTTTATTATCGCCCACCGGCTTTCCACCATCCGGGATTCGGATCTTATCCTGTTGATAGAAGATGGCCGGATCGCCGAGAAAGGCACCCACGAAGAGCTGATGGAGCTCAACGGCAGGTATGCCGGGATGTACCGGACCCAGATGGGGGAATAGGAGACGTCTCCCCCGTCCGGGAATCCGGCTGCCATAACGCACCTTTCCCATTATAATTTATAGGAAAAATATTTCGCTTTTTCCGGAAACGCTTTGTCTCCTTTCAGCTTCAACGCAAACTTCTGCACAACAAAATTATAATCATCCCAGGAACCGGAGGATACCATATAAACAATCCGTCCATCCTCAGTCATCCATTTCACAGGAAAGTTGGGCTGATAATCTCCATAGCTGCCCCACCGGTCATCCCGGTAAAACAGCTTCCAGGGTCCCCAGGGCTCCGGCGCTTCATAAAGCGTCAGCTGGCTGTAATGGGATTCCGGATAGCGCATTTGATGAATCGGGCGGGGATTCAGGTTCTCATCCACAAAGCTGTAATTTCCCATCAGATATCTTTGTATGCCCGCATTATAGGCCACATGATTGGCTCCGGTCATTTTATAATAGGAAAATACCGGTACGGCCAGCTCTTCTTCGCGGCTCCATGCCGGATGCAGGGAGTCCTTCCCGCAATAAAATTCCCAGGAATCCCGCACAGTCAGTTTTTCTTTGGGAACCCGTCCCAACAGCAGCGCGTCGTTATTTTCCCAATAGCTGCCGCCATCCTCCAAATCACAGGGAAAATAAGCATATACATAACTGTCCCTCGCCCCCGAATAGCCTCTTCCAAACTGCAGGAAATGGCAGGAAGACAGCCTTCCCCGGAAAAAATCCCGGGGCGTCGTTTCCGGATCAAAGCTTCTGCCGGCGTCCGTTGATCTTACAATCCAGCCATGAAGATTTCTCTGTCTGCAAAAATAAGGGTTATCCCCATAATTCTGAGCTTCAATGCTCAGATAGAGGGTTCCGCCGATATCCAGAAGGCCGGACGGCTTCACATAAGGAGCCGCGGGCGTGCAGTATTTATTCAAATCCACCGGCTTTTCATTGATTACATCCATACACCAGTGTCCCGTGCAGGTCAGCTTTTCCGGTAAAAACCGGAGCGTCTTTATTCTCCAGATATTCATAGGGCAGCCCCGGTTATCCCCGGCGCCGCCGTAAATCATATCATCCTCTGCCCAGGTTAACGGCCACATATCCCCATCCCCGCTGTGATAACGGAAACGATCCGGGAGCACCTGCTCGATATAATCTGATTTTTCATATGGAGGGACTGCCTTCGGGTACAAATAATAATCTCTTCTGTCACCATCTATTCCTGTAATTTCTCTGATTTTCATACATTTGTCCGTGCAGGAGAGCGGCCGGAAGACACTGCCGGCGCTCTCCTGCTCCCTTACTTTAGTTTAAAATTTCTGATCCAGGAAATCCTGATACCACTGCAGCCAGGCGCCATACTGCATCGCATCCAGCTGTTTCAGGTGGGCCTCCCAGGCCGCATCATCGATTCCCTCCAGAATACTTGTGGCAGTAAAATTCTTAATATAGGAAAAAAGCTCCGTTTCCATAAAAGCTCTTTCACTCGTTTTGGCAGGATCCACGAACCGGATTGGGATCTGATCTTCCACCGGTATACAGAAATCATGGACTTCCTTCACACATTCGATCCGATACCAGGAGGTCCATGCAATATCCTCCAGTACCTCTGCATTTTCGTCCTTCCTGATCAACGGGCCGTAATCCACCATGCCATAGGTATATTTATAATTTTCAATAGTAAAATCATCTGTCAGGCTGTCGGGAAGCTTTTCGAACACCTGCCCGTTTTCATCCACATCCCAGGCCTCGCCCTTCGGGCCGAAACGGGAGATATATTTCAGTTCTGTGGTGCTGGATATATAATCCCACCACTCCAGCAATTTGGGCACATCCTTACATGCGCTGGTAATGGTAAAGCCTGTCCGGTTGGCCGCAAATTTATCCTGTGCACCGGTCTTCTTGTAGCCTGGTCCGTCCTCTGCCCTTATTTCTCCCACAGGCACATAATTGGCGGCTGCGGCATCGCTCATGTCCCCATTGGGAGTCCAGGTATAATAACAGCCTACCACTCCTTCGTTCAATTTCGCATGGTATTGTTCCGAGGTCTGTGAAAAAGCTTCCATATCCAGCAGCCCTTCCTCGATCATCTGATGGGAAAATTCCAGGAAGCTCCTGAATTCATCTGTGTTGACGGTTCCCACCACTTTGCCGTCCTTTACCATCTTATAGGCTTCTTCATCCCCGGAATCGGTTCCTGCAATTCCCCAGGGATTTGCCGCATTCATAATTTTGGAGCACCAGTCACTCTGGGAAGGCTCAAAAGGAATTTCATCTGCAGGATCTCCATTGCCGTTCATATCCCCATCCCGGAAGGCTCTGAGCACATCCATAAATTCTTCTGTTGTTTTCGGGATTTCCTTTCCTGCTTTGTCCAGCCATTCTTTGTTCATAAACATAATGCCCATAGCGTCGTTTTCATAGCTGGTCTGTCTGCCTGTCATGAGGGAACGGATGGAGCCGTCGGGCCAAGTTACCAGGTCAAGGCCGCCCGGAATCGTTTCATAGTCTGAATACACATGGGGCGCATAGTTTTTCAGGACATCGTCAGCTGCCAGATCCGCAAAAGAATCCATATTATTCGCAATCTGGTTCTCGCCTATCAGACCGAGAAATGCATCCGGCAAATCGGAAGCCAGCATAATATTCACCTTATCCTCCGCATCCGAGGAGGCAATGGGAATCCACTCAATATGTACGCCCGTGGCTTCCTCTGCTTTTTTGTAGATTTCCTTATTATTAAAATCCTCATCTTTGGTCAGGGGATGGAGCACCACTGCAATCTTAAAGGTGGTTTTTTCCTCCTGCCCTGTCTTTTCACCGGACGCCGCATCGGCTCCGGTCTGCGGCTGGGCCCCCGGATCCTTTGTTTCCGACGGTGCCGCGCCGCCGCAGCCAGCC
>OHHV01000647.1_pt1 | contig 12214 bp, 12 predicted proteins | sample 1568141 | NCBI WGS metagenome assembly OHHV01 (sample SAMEA3879589, study PRJEB24766) | human gut metagenome | biome: human-associated habitat; feature: feces | place: USA | collected 1985/1987
TCAAAGTGCTCCGCGTTCCCGGCTACTCCCCGGAAGCCGTTGCCGAACACGCCATGGCTCTGGCTCTTACAGCCAACCGAAGAATTCATAAAGGCTATGTCCGTGTGCGGGAAAATGATTTTAGTCTGGGCGGTATGCTGGGCTTCAACTTCTATCAGAAAACTGCTGGTATCGTAGGAACAGGACGAATCGGAGCCGCCATGGCAAGAATCTGCCGCGGATTCGGTATGAAGGTCATCGCTTATGACACCTTCCAGAATCCGGACCTGGACTTTGTCACCTACGTTACCATGGACGAGCTGCTGGCAAAAAGCGATCTGATCTCTCTTCATTGCCCGCTGATGGATGAAACCTACCATCTGATTAACCGGGAAACCATCCAGAAAATGAAAGATGGGGTCATCTTGGTAAATACTTCCCGTGGTGGACTGGTAAAAACAGAAGATCTGATCGAAGGCATCCGCGCCCGCAAGTTCTTCGCTGTAGGTCTGGATGTCTATGAGGAAGAGAAGAAGAACGTTTTTGAAGACCGTTCTGACGATATTATGGAGACCTCTGTTACCGCCAGACTTCTTTCTTTCCCCAATGTGGTCATTACTTCCCATCAGGGCTTTTTCACTCAGGAAGCGCTGGAAGCGATCAGCGAAACAACCCTGAATAATGCCAGAGCTTTTCTCCATGGAGAGACCACAGGAAATGAAGTAATCTGATCGGTAACACCGTTGATAAAATAATTTCCTGAATTTTTCAAAAAAAGCTTGCTTTTTCCAATTCCGTATGCTATTATAAATCTCGGTTCTGATAATTGAATCAGCCGATGTGGCGGAATTGGCAGACGCACTTGACTCAAAATCAAGCGGTTAACAGCCGTGCCGGTTCGAGTCCGGCCATCGGCATTATATGAAAACAAAAAAGAAGCTAACGGGAGATTCCCGTATAGCTTCTTTTTTGTTTTCGGGCGACTGTCTACCTCACTTGCATATTTCTTGATATTGTCGAAATGATTTTTAATATAATTTTCGCTCATTACAAGGTAACCCGTTTTATCTATATCCCCAAAGCCTACAATAACTTCATCTTCGACAGCAATTATGCTGTAATGTTATAGATTATATCGAAAAATAGCTCCTAAAAATCTTTTATTTTTCTGAAAATTTTGTTATAATACTGTTAAATACAAAAAGCAGTTCTCGGAAGGAGGTATCTTTATGAGCAAACGCATCATTACCATCAATCGTTTATACGGAAGTAACGGAAGACAGCTGGGACAAATTCTGGCGCAGGAACTGGGCATTCATTATTATGATAAAGAACTGATTCGGATTGCCAGCGAAAAAAAGGGGATTCCCTATGACGAATTATTAAAAGTGGATGAAAAACGGGCAAGCCAGTGGCGTTACCCGGTAGAAGATCCCATGCAGATGCAGCCTCAATATCGCTTTTTTCCTATGAATGATGTGCTGTTTCAGACGGAAAGCGAGATTATCGAATCTCTGGCAGAAAAAGAGGATTGCGTAATCATCGGGCGCTGCGCAAACCATATTCTGAAGGATAAGTGCAGCAGCGTTTTTATTCACGCTCCTTTTGAATACCGGGTCAAAACTGTAATGAACCGACTGGACCGTACGGAAAAAAGCGCTCGCGCCATGATCCGAAAGATTGACAAAGAACGCCGCAGCTACTATGAATATTTTACAGATGAGCGGTGGCTGGATATGAGTCAGTATGATCTGTGTATTGACAGCAGCCGTTTCACACCGCCCCAGATCGTGCGGATGCTGAAAGCCATGTACGAAGAAATGAACTAAACCTTATTTACACCGGAGCTGTCGCTTTCGACATGTCACAGAATATTGATACACTTTCAGCGAATTCGTCGAGCACATCTTTGAGACCTTAGGCTCAAAGTGAGCGCAGACTGAGCGCAAAAGTGTATCAATATTCTGAATATGCATTTTTTATTAGTGATCACTTCCTGCCAATTCCCACATCGCTGCTCCCGTTAATTTCAAAGATTCCATCAGTGTTTTCACCGAGATGCATTCATTCGGCTGGTGAACCGTCTCCGGATCTCCTGGAAACGCCGGTCCAAATGCCACCATATTTGGAAATGCTTTGGCATACGTACCTCCTCCAATCGCCAGAGGCTGCTCTTCTCTTCCCGTAATCTCATGATATACGTGCATCAGCTTCTGAATCAACTCGGATTCTATCGGCATGTACAGCATAGGCGTTGTCTCACACTCCAAAACTTCCAGTTGATATTTCTGCGCTGCTTTTCTTACCTGCTCTTCCACCTCTTTTGCTGATCCATTTTTCGGATAACGAATATCTAAAGACAGTTCCATTCCCTCCGGGCTGTACTGTACAACGCCCAGATTTACCGTAGTCTCCCCCGTCTGATCGTCCTTGTAATAAATTCCCAGAGTTTTTCCATTTGTTTCTCTTCCCAGCATCTCCAGAATAAAGTCTTCCATCTGCTGAAAATCTCCTCCAAAGTTCATATCCGACACTGCCTCTAAAAGTTTAACTGCCGCATTTTCTCCCAGCTGCGGCGTACTTCCATGTGCGGAACGTCCCTCTGCCAAAATTTTTGTTCTGCCCGCTTCTTCGGTAACCGTAATGCCCGGTGTCTCTGACACCTCTAACGTTCCCTCCACCAGCAAAGTACACTTTGGCGTCACCACATTCGCTGCGGTACCTCCCTGGAAGAAAAGAACCTTACTGTTTCCTCCATTTACCATTTTTTTCCCCAGACGAAATCGGCTCATTCCTTTTTCACAGAAAATGCAGGGATACTCTGCATCCGGTGTAAATCCTGACGCTGGAATTTCCTCTCCCTGCTCTTTGTAATATTTCACGCAGGAAGAACCATTTTCCTCATCCGTTCCAAAAATCACCCGGATTCTTCGTTCCAGCGGCAATCCCAGTTCCCGAATAGCTTTCAGAGCGTAAAATGCGCCAATCGTAGGGCCTTTATCATCTGCCACCCCTCTGCCGTACAGTACGCCGTCATGAATCTCTCCTCCCAGAGGCGGATAGATCCAGCCCTGTCCCAGAGGCACCACATCCAGATGCCCCAAAACAGCAACCATCTCCTCTCCCTCGCCGTACTCAATCCATCCCACCCGGTTTCCCACATTCTTCGTGCGAAATCCCAGCTTTTCTCCCAGCGCCAGCGCATGTTCCAGCGCCGCCTTCGGTCCTTCTCCGTAAGGCGCATCTTCCTTCGCTTCCCCTTTCACACTGTTGATCGCCACACTCTCCTGTACGGCTTTCAAAATCTCCGCTTCCATTTCCTGAATCTTTTCACTCAATTTCTCGTAACGCATCTTTTTCCTCCAAATATTTTTTTAACTGCTCAAAGGAGCTTGTCCGGCGATACTGTACCGTACTTCTTGAGATATTGAGCTGCTTTCCAATTTCTATATCAGTCAATCCCTCAAAGTAATACAGCAGTATAATTTTGCGCCGTTCTTCGGGTAAAGCCCGGATAGCTTCAAGCAGAAGTTTTGGGGTTATTTCTTTTCCTGCCATTTGATAAGACGGCTCTGCTTCTTCGTCTTGAAAATACTTATCGACGGTATAAAGCTGCCGTTCCTCATGCAAGGCAAGGTCGGAAAAAGTGATCTCCTTAACTCTGTGCCGCCGGATTTCCTCATGGGCGTTGCAGGCTTCGTTATGCAACACCCGTTTACAGAAACTTTGAAAAGCACATTGTTTCTGAAATTCCATGCGATTAGGTTCCATGTTCTCACCTCCTTTCGTGCCGAAAGGCGGGTAGGACTTCCGATAATACAGGCGATTTTTTCAAACGCCGAATGACAGGTAGATTTTTTTGAAAAAATCTTTTGGAAAAGAAAAATGCGCCCGTCCGAAAAAACGGACGAGCGCAAAGGAATTGTAAACAGTATTCAGATGGTTTGGCGTTTACGTCAGCGGTTATATCCGCTAATGATTATGGTTATCCTTATTCAAGCTGTTTTTCGACTTTTGCAAAAAAGTCTTTCGTTTTGAAACCAATCATGCACAAAATTATTCCTGTTGGAATTAAAATAACGTAAACCATGTTTGCAAACGTATCAAATAACAATCCATAAATGATTTGTCCTAATGGTTGCGCACATAAGGAGAACGTCGCCGTATATGCCATCACTTTACCTATCATATTATTTGGAGTTAATTGCTGAATAATTGATAAAGCAAATATAGAAAAGACACAAGCCACAATTTGAATAATGGCAAATGATAGCATTAATACAGTATACTTCATATAAACACCAGTTGAAATTATGAAAATAGCGCCAACAGGTAACAAACATATTCCGACAGAAAACAAAGTTAAATATAATTTCCTTATTTTAAATTTTGAAACTATCAATCCAGAAATGACGCTACCAAGAATAACAGTAAGTCCAAGCATACTTTCTGTTGCACCATAAAATTTCGCATTTAGTCCCAGTATTGTTCTAACCATATATGGTAATCCAACTAATGCAATTCCTTGAATAAAAAAGCCAATAACAGCTACCAAAAGCAGTATTTTTAAAATAGCTGTTTTTTCCTTACAGATAAATTTTGTACTATCTTTTAAATCTTTTTTTACTATTTCCAAAACATTTTCAGTCGTCCGTTCCGGATGATAGTCAAGTTTAATAAAGCACTCAAATACTGCTGTTATGAAAAAACAAATGACACCTGCATACATAACTGGTTTTAAGCCAAAAGCTGTATATAACAGGCTTCCAATAAAAGGAGCCGCAAAAGCAGAAACAGCACTAATTTGATTTACAACTGCATTCCCCAAAATAATGTTATCTCCTGTTTGCATTTGTGGCACACACGCTTGAACTGTTGGCGTTTCAAAAGCCCCTAATATTGACTGTATAACAAGCGTTAAACATATTATCACCAAATGATTTTCCGAGTTTATGAAAACAGCAGCTAATAAAACTATTACCCCTGCCATAAAATCCAAAATCACCATAATATTACGCCTGTTTGCTCGGTCGGCAAGAATACCCCCTAACGGAGATAATAAAATCGTTGGTAACATTGCAAGTGCTAAAAAACTTGCGAAAATTGTTGCCGAACCTGTTACCTCTAAAACATACATTGATAGGGCAAAATCTAATATACAGTTGCCAAATAAAGAACTTGTCTGGCCTGCTATTAGTAAAGAAAAATTTTTGTGGAAAAGTTTGTTGTTCATACGTCCTCCTATTTTAATCTAATTAATTTGATGTGTATCTAATATGTGCGGTAAAAAAATAATCGCATTGCGATTAGAAGTACATAATATATGTTACAGTAAAATTAGATGTTTGTCAAATGCTGAATGAGAAAAATTTTATCCTGCCTCAAAAATCAAAGAGAAAAAATAGATGAAATCTGATTAGTCAAATCTCGTAATGTCTCTTTAGAAATCGTGTAATATACTCGTCCGTCCTTTTTTTCTACGTTTACTAATTGATTTGATAGTAATACATTCATGTGATGTGAAACAGTGGCAGCGGAAAGATTCAATTTTTCCGCTAATTCCAAATTATATTTTGGTGCTGTCAATAAAGTAAGTAGTATGTCAAATTTACTGCTGTCACCAAGGGCTTTTAATGCAGGAAGAAGTTTTTTTTGAGAACTTCTTACTTTCTCAATATGTTTATATACATCTTTTGCAAACAGACCCACATAAGCAGTACGTGAGTTTACTATTTCAATGGCAGGATATATTAAAATAGGGGTTGGATTAACATCTTTTAAAATATTTTTGCTCATATAATTACCATTAGGAAAATCAGTAAGCAATTTATCCAAAGGCTTTTTAATAGCGTCTATCGCTTTTTGATATGCAACAATATTCTGTTTAATAAAGTTTAATAAACTTTCCATTTTCTTTTTAGGTGACTGTATTAAAACCATAAGTTTCCAACATATATTAGTGGAATATTTTGTACTTTGCAATAAAGTGATTATCTCATTTAATGGTGGAACTACATCAAACTCTTTTCCTTCAAGTAACTCATTGATAATTGCTAAAATAATTGTATCGTCAGTCACTCCGCTAAAATCATTATCGAACCACTCTGAATTATCTGCGCATATAGTTTGTAAAAGTATGAGGAAATCGTCATCAGCAAAAAAGAAGTCAAAATCTTCACACTTCTGAAAAGTCATATTTTGGCGGAAGATAGTAAAATATTTTTTGTGTATAGCCCCAAATTTATTAAAAAGCTGTGTACCATCAATGCCATACTCCGCTGCGGCATTTTCCCACAACTCTTTTTCTATAAAATTAGTATGATTGCACCCATATAACAAGCCGATTATTTCAAAATATTTATTTAGATTGCTTCCAGTTGTTTTTTCCATGTCCATTCCTCACTTTATTTACAAAATCAAATTAGATGTTATTCAAACACGATAGATATATATTATATCCGTCTCGAAAAAATTAAGCAAGCATGAATTATATGCTCTATTTCTGTCAATGCTATGATATGTGTACTCATATGCCGAAAAAAGGTGAATTGTTAAATGTAATAGGGTGAAATAATATGAAGCAAAGCAAAGAAAAATACGATTTTAAGGCTTTTGGACAAGCCATAAAAGCCGCAAGAAAAGCAAAGGGAATATCGCGCAATCAGTTAGCCGATACGCTGCACATTGCCCCTCGGTATATTGCTTCAATCGAGAACAGCGGGCAGCACCCCAGTTTACAGATTTTATATGAGCTTGTTACCCTGCTTGATGTATCAGTAGACCAGTTTTTCTTCCCGAAAAAAGAAATGGAGAACTCTACGCGCCGCCGTTAGCTTGATACCATGCTTGACGATATGAGCGAAAAGGATTTGAAAATCGTGTCTGCCACCGCAAAGGGAATTGGGGAAGCCAACAACGAAACGACGGAGGAATAACGCCCCCGTTGCTACATATATAGAGCCTTTTTAAGCGTCGCAAATTGCAGCGTTTTTCTTTTGAGCTCTTTTGGCAAAACGGGGCTTTCCGTTGTAGTAGAGATAAGGAAAAACTTTCGTAGCAAGCATAGGAAAAGGGTACCCTCTTCCGAAAAATGACTTATTGGAAAGTATCGTCCCAAGCCCTCTTTAACCTCTGTGAAATTAGTACCAACTGTAATGTTGACATGAATAGCAGATAATATAGTATAATACTGGAGGAAAGTAAGAAAAGCACGAGGTGAATTTATACCTTGGGAGGAGAATTGTGAAAGAGCAAAGACGATATTATGAAGCGTATGATGAAAGATATAAGCAAGTTCATCAAAAATCTTTACAATGGTTTTCGAGCCTACCATCCAAAATTGTTGAGGAAACTATAACTGAATACGGAATATCAAAGATATCAAAGATTTTGGAAATTGGATGTGGTGAGGGTAGAGATGCAATATATTTGATGAAAAATGGATACGATTTACTCGCAACAGATGTCTCTCCTACTGCAATCAATTATTGTAAGGAAACATTTCCATATGTATCTCAATCTTTTAAGGTTTTTAATTGTTTGACTGAGCGAATAAATGATAAATTTGATTTTATCTATGCGATTTCCATATTACATATGCTGGTATTGGATAAAGATAGAAATTTATTTTATCAATTTATTTATGAACAACTAAAAGAGAACGGCATCGCGCTAATTTGCACAATTGGAAATGGTTATGAGGAATGGAGTACAGATATATCAAAGGCATTTGAGTTGCAGAAAAGAACTCATGAGGTCACAGGGGAAGAAGTTCATATTGCGGGTACATCATGCAGAGTGGTTAGTTTCGATACGTTAAGCAGAGAGATTGACAATAACAATCTTATGTTGTTAGACAGTGGACTAACTTCAATTGAACCTGATTTTCCGACTATAATGTTTGTTGTTATTAAACGTAATTCTACCAAATGAGAAATCTGCACAATAGGTAGCAGAGCCAGCCGACCTTATCAGTGGTAAGATAAACGGCTGCGTCACCATTGACGAGCACGTCTGCCCCGCTTATGCGGCAATTGAGAGTGCGAAAGCAACAGATCCTTTTGTTCGCTGCTCTTAGCCGGGGCAGCATGTACCCAAGTAGAGCGTCATAAATGTAGCATTCATGCGGTTGTGCAGGCGTTGAAATAAGGTGACCAGGATTTTATATTCTGACCTCTCAAAATGCCCTTTGACTGCGTAACAACACATTACTACCTGACGCTTTTTTGACGCCCGTGTTTACAACGAAAAGATATAAAGAGTTATAAGCGGATTTATGGCGATATGTGAAAAAGCCTGTGTAAGCGATGGTACGATGGTTATCTTTTCGGCAATACTGAAGTATATAATCCGTGGAGCATGATTAATTATGTGAAAGAGGCTGAGAATGACATTAACGCACTGCCCCGACCATATTGGGCGAATACTTCATCAAATGATATCATTCGTGATATGATAGAGAAAGCGGATGCCGGTGTCAAGCAGGAACTGGAAGCGCTGATTGCCGGAGAATACATTGAAAAACCCGTGCATGAGGATATCACCTATGAAGACATACACTGTTCACAGGATAATCTGTGGAATTTCCTGTTCTTTACAGGCTATCTGAAAAAGGTCGGGGAACATATGCAGGCGGATACCATTTATATCGTATTGGCGATTCCCAACGCGGAGATAAAATATATTTACCGGAATACGATTATGGATTGGTTCAACCGTCAAATCCGGCAAAAGGATTTTTCGGCTTTATATAAAGCCCTGCTGAAAAAAGACACCTCTTTATTGGAAAAGGAGCTTTCCAGGAATCTGATGGAAACAGTCAGCTTCTTTGACTATAAGGAAGATTATTATCACGGCTTTACGGCAGGACTTCTGAAAATGATGGATGGCTATCTCATACAGTCAAACCGGGAAAGCGGGCTGGGGAGACGTGATATCATCATCCGTTCGGCACCTTATGAAGGGGTGGCGGTTATCATAGAAACAAAGGTGGCGGATACGTATGCACAGCTGGAAGAAAAGGCCGCCGAAGCGTTTGCCCAGATTGAAGAAAAACAGTATGATGCCGAGCTGCGGCTGGAGGGCTACCATACCTTTATAAAATTCGGAATCGCTTTTTTTAAGAAATTATGTAAGGCGGTGTCAGATTAATACAAAATAATTCCAATGGATAAAAATCAGCTCCGCAGGACAGAAAGGCCTGTCGGAGCTGTTTTTTTATCTTGCACAATTAAATGAACTTCACTCAGTCAATCAAATACCCCGCTACGAGCAGGGTATTTGACCCTCGCGGCAGTTGCCAAATAGCCATGCTTGCATGGCTGCCTGACTCGTTGCTCGCGGGAATAAAAATATCAACTGATATCAGTCAATGCAAATCAGCTCATACTCCCTGCTTCCCACACCAATTTCCGCCGCCGCTTCCACCGTATGCACACCGTTGCGGGATTCAATTCTTTCAATTAAATCTTTTTTACCGGGATCCTCGGAACTATAAACAAGATCCAGACACGCCTGATCCAGGGCTACCGGGTCGAGAGAGGAAAGGATACCGATATCCGCCATTTTCGGATCTTCTGCCACGGCGCAGCAGTCACAGTCAACAGACATATTGCACATAACGTTGAGAAAGGCGATATGGTTCTTTCGATACGCCACGATTGACTTGGCAGCATCGGCCATGGCTTCCAGGAAGGAATTATGATCTGCGGTCCACATGGCCTCCGGATGGCCTGCGCCGTGGATATGGGCTTTGCCGTGAGAAGAGGCGATTCCGATGGAAATATTCTTCAGGGCGCCGCCGAAGCCGCCCATGGGGTGCCCTTTAAAATGGGAAAGCACCAGGATGGAATCATAATTTTGAAGATTCGTTCCCACATAATTGACGGAAATCTGTTTCCCGCCCTCCACAGGCAGCTCCAGTTCCCCGTCCTCATCCATGATATCCACCCGGAAATGCTCCGTCCAGCCATGCGCCTTCATGGTTTCCCAATGCTCCTTTGTGGTATTCCGCTTTCCTTCATAGGCTGTATTGCATTCCACAACGGTGCCGTTTACGGCTTCTATTACCTTCTTCATAAAATCCGGACGGATAAAATTCTGGTTCCCCATCTCTCCGGAATGCACTTTGACTGCCGTTTTCCCGGAAAGCCCGTTTCCCAGAACCCGGTACATGCGCTCCATTGCTTCGGGGGTAAGTTCTTTTGTAAAATAAACCTTTGCTTTTTCCATGCTGCATCCTTCTTTCTTTGTGTAAATTTTATCAGGCTGATAAAAAGCATACCCCATTGAGTCAACTCTAAGTCAAGATTTTTATGCTGAAACAGCCTAAAATGTTATAGTTAATTCGTGATTCACCATTTAAATTCGTGCTTGACGATTTTAGTGTTACACGTTTCATGGTATGATGTTCCTGGTAAGTGGATTCCTCCATCAAAGGAGGATTTTTTATGTATAAGAAAAAAACATATGACCAAAAGCACCTTACGACAAGCCAAAGAATTCATATTGAAAAGGGGCTAAATGATGGGCTCTCATTTGCAGCCATTGCCAGAAAACTTGATAAGCATCCAAGTACAATTGCCAAGGAAGTGAAGAAATACCGCACCTTTCAAAAACGAGAGGTTGATCCAAGACATCCTCTTCGATGTGGCAGATTTAAGGATTGTTCCTTACGTTTTCTTTGTGACAAACCGAATTGCGTAAAAGTCTGCAAATACTGCTATAGCAATAAGGAACGTATTCCTGCATGCACTGCCTTTTGTCCGGAATATCTGGAACCACAATGTGAAGCTATCTGTAAAGCCCCTTATGTTTGCAATCATTGTACAAGACAGCGTACCTGTAATAAGAGCAAAGCTTTCTATATTGCACAGAATGCAGATAAATCCTCCCAGGATCTGCTTGTTTCATGCAGACAGGGAATTAATCAGGCTCCTGTCGATATCGCACTCCTTGATGATCTTATATCTCCGCTATTATTGCAGGGGCAGTCGCTGGCACACATTTATGCCTTTCACGGACATGAAATTCCCTGTTCCAGAAAAACGTTGTATAACTATATTGATCAAGGTGTTTTTACTGCAAGGAATATCGATTTGCGCCGCAAGGTCAGTTACAAATGTAAACCCAGGAAAACCGTCACAAGGGTTAGTCTTTCTGCAAAAGAGTTCCGCATCGGCCGTACTTATGAGGATTTCCAGAAATTTATTCAAACGTATCCTGATATTCCGATTGTTGAACTCGATACCGTGGAAGGTGGCCGGGATAACAGTACGCAGGCTTTCCTGACGATTTTCTTCCGTAACTGCTCTCTTATGCTCATTTTTGTGTTACAAGAGAAGTCACAGGAGCAAGTCATAAAAGTATTCGATTATTTAACACAGAAGCTTGGCATCAAAGTGTTCCAGGAGTTGTTCCCCGTAATATTGACTGATAATGGTGTGGAATTTCAGTTTCCGGGGCGTCTGGAATGCGATAAAAATGGTGAAATCCGTACCAGAATATTTTACTGCAATCCAAACTCCTCCTGGCAAAAAGGCCGCATAGAAAAGAACCATGAATATATCCGTTATGTGATTCCCAAAGGCCAAAGTCTGGATTCCTATAAGCAACGCGATGCATGCATACTTATGAATCACATCAACAGCGAAGCAAGAGACAGCCTGAACGGCTGCACTCCATTCAGGCTGTCTAAGATGCTTTTGAATAATAAGCTCCACAGACTTTTATGTCTGCAGGAAATCTCTGCTGATGAAGTCAGTTTGAAGCCATCATTACTCAAAAAATAGAACGATAATCAAGACGGAATCCACTGCCGAATTTAATCCTACAAAAATCTGGTATGTGGAATTTAGTCTTGCACACTAATCCAGATGCTTGTTTGCCATGCTTGCACACATGAAAACAGGCTCCTGGAAATTCATTATAGCTCTATTTTAGCCACTCGTAAACCAAAACAACGTGAATTAAGTGTTGCAAGATCAAGGTTTTTGGTAAATCACGAATTCACTTTGAAATTTTACCTTATGCTGAAACAGCTGAAACAGTAATAAAAAGTATGCTAGGAAGATATTTACATGAAATCTCCGAAATTGCTTACCATAGTATTAGGATTTGATTCGCTCAGAAAGGCCCTGAAGCAGAATGATTAATGAAAATAAGCGAAGGAATAGCAGTAAAAACAAAAGAAACGGCAGTAATAAAATAATGCACACCACAATCCCCGCCCTGAAAA
>OHHV01000648.1_pt1 | contig 12206 bp, 11 predicted proteins | sample 1568141 | NCBI WGS metagenome assembly OHHV01 (sample SAMEA3879589, study PRJEB24766) | human gut metagenome | biome: human-associated habitat; feature: feces | place: USA | collected 1985/1987
CCTCTAATTGTGGATAACTCTCGTTATTTTCATTTTTTTGTTTCGCAATTACCTACTGCATAATTTTGAATTATACCACAAAAGGAGGCGATAGTCGAGATGCCATACCATAATAGGAGATAACACCTGCATCCATTTTTTACAGCTGCTTTAGATATCTGTTTCATAGTCTAATTTCAATCCATACTCCCGCCGGGGAATGACCCATGCTGTTTCCCGCAGGCTCACGGAGAAAAAAATTTCAACTCACACTCCTGCAAGGGGAGTGACTCTACAGATGCGCCGGTTTTCGCAAGCTCCTCGTAATTTCAACCCACACTCTCGCGAGGGGAGTGACTATTTCCCCTTAGCCATCTGCATCACTCCAATGCTGATTTCAACCCACACTCCCGCAAGGGGAGTGACTTATATCCGGCTGTGGATGCAGACCAGGAATTCAGATTTCAACCCACACTCCCGCAAGGGGAGTGACAGGTGTGGACTGTATGGAGCATCCATCCAGGGGAATTTCAACCCACACTCCCGCAAGGGGAGTGACTGCCGGGTAATTTTGATAAGAAAGGAATTAAACTATATTTCAACCCACACTCCCGCAAGGGGAGTGACATGATTTCCTCCCTCTTGTGAATCGATATCCCGATTTCAACCCACACTCCCGCAAGGGGAGTGACTCAATGTGGGCCACGCAGGGGCAATATCACCAGGATTTCAACCCACACTCCCGCAAGGGGAGTGACCTCACCAAAACCGAAGGATTTCGCCATTGCCCCATTTCAACCCACACTCCCGCAAGGGGAGTGACTTTTGCCATGTCTTAACTCCTCCTTCTCAGCCTGAGATTTCAACCCACACTCCCGCAAGGGGAGTGACCGCCTCCGGTCTAGGTCTACACTTGACCTGCATGATTTCAACCCACACTCCCGCAAGGGGAGTGACTCTTTTGTTCGAATTCTCAACCCGTACTGCGTCAATTTCAACCCACACTCCCGCAAGGGGAGTGACTCTGTCCATGGATGATTTTTCACAATCGTCTCATCCATTTCAACCCACACTCCCGCAAGGGGAGTGACTCTTTTTCTTTTCGGGCGCTCGCTTTTTTTATCCATTTCAACCCACACTCCCGCAAGGGGAGTGACAATTACAGTAAACTATGGAGCGCGAATGATCCTTATTTCAACCCACACTCCCGCAAGGGGAGTGACAATACTGTTTTTTTAGTTTTCAAAACTTTTTGTTAATTTCAACCCACACTCCCGCAAGGGGAGTGACGTATATTTCTCTTTGTTTACTATTTTGAGGCGGCATTTCAACCCACACTCCCGCAAGGGGAGTGACTGTTTCGTATTCTTCACCTGTGATGGATGCATTAAATTTCAACCCACACTCCCGCAAGGGGAGTGACACTTTCACACATATCGCTGTAGATGTATTTAAAAATTTCAACCCACACTCCCGCAAGGGGAGTGACGGTTGCAATTGAGTTATTTGCTGATGTTGTCCGGATTTCAACCCACACTCCCGCAAGGGGAGTGACAAATAGATTCACATCATTCACATACAACCGGATAATTTCAACCCACACTCCCGCAAGGGGAGTGACATTATGAACAAACTACGAACAAAATATTAACATTTATTTCAACCCACACTCCCGCAAGGGGAGTGACTTCTGTATGTATGTATATACTCTATTATATACGCATTTCAACCCACACTCCCGCAAGGGGAGTGACCAGGACAGCAGCTTCCGCCTTTAAGCTGGATACAATTTCAACCCACACTCCCGCAAGGGGAGTGACGAAAAAACAATGGCAAGATTAGCAATGGTAACAAATTTCAACCCACACTCCCGCAAGGGGAGTGACCAAGAATATTGGAAAGAGGTGATGAAATTGCAAATTTCAACCCACACTCCCGCAAGGGGAGTGACTAGCCTCGCTCATCAGGAAGGATGACTCTGTATGCAATTTCAACCCACACTCCCGCAAGGGGAGTGACCATATCAGCACACAATTCACTTCAATTCTACTCAGATTTCAACCCACACTCCCGCAAGGGGAGTGACTCCCAAGAGATATTTTTTCATCAGAATCAGAACAATTTCAACCCACACTCCCGCAAGGGGAGTGACCTGCTTATGCTAGTAATGGGTATAACCGCAAACTATTTCAACCCACACTCCCGCAAGGGGAGTGACTGAGGTTGTAGGTGGTGATAAGAATATTAGTGCTATTTCAACCCACACTCCCGCAAGGGGAGTGACTCTGACCATTCTATGATCATCTCTACCAAGCGCCCATTTCAACCCACACTCCCGCAAGGGGAGTGACGCTTGGATAACAGGTAGTTCACCTTATCTTCCACCAATTTCAACCCACACTCCCGCAAGGGGAGTGACAAGGTAACGACCAATTCCAACAGGTTTATCAATATTTCAACCCACACTCCCGCAAGGGGAGTGACGAGTGCTTAATCGTACTTGGTGTTTCTATAAATTATTTCAACCCACACTCCCGCAAGGGGAGTGACGCTGACACGCCAAGACGCATCAGGCGCTTACTCTGATTTCAACCCACACTCCCGCAAGGGGAGTGACAAAGCTCTCTGGCATCAGCGCCACCTCATCGCAATTTCAACCCACACTCCCGCAAGGGGAGTGACCTTTTTCAGGGCCTCAACGACCAGCTTCTTATCAATTTCAACCCACACTCCCGCAAGGGGAGTGACGGCGGTACTGAAACTCTCTGCTGCCTGTGCGCCTATTTCAACCCACACTCCCGCAAGGGGAGTGACATAAACTGTCGTAAGTCCTTTCCAATTCCCACCGATTTCAACCCACACTCCCGCAAGGGGAGTGACGACGATAGAGGCTTTCTATTTTAGGTATGCAGAGATTTCAACCCACACTCCCGCAAGGGGAGTGACGGTATGTACTACGAATTGACCTACAACGGCGATAAATTTCAACCCACACTCCCGCAAGGGGAGTGACAATATGTGAATGACAACACGTCACACATCACCTTTATTTCAACCCACACTCCCGCAAGGGGAGTGACCAAGGCTTCCGGGGCTATACATAATAGTAAAAGCAATTTCAACCCACACTCCCGCAAGGGGAGTGACTTTTTTCTGTTACTCCAAGGTACTCAGCAAGGTCTATTTCAACCCACACTCCCGCAAGGGGAGTGACTAAAAGCCCCCAGCAAACGCCAGGAGCTAAAGGAATTTCAACCCACACTCCCGCAAGGGGAGTGACGCAGAGTATATCTTCCTGGAGTAATCCGGCAAGAATTTCAACCCACACTCCCGCAAGGGGAGTGACAATGCAGGACGGGGTTCCGTCAAGACCACCAAGATTTCAACCCACACTCCCGCAAGGGGAGTGACTGATGCTCTTTTTCCTTGTCTGCAATCTGCTGCTATTTCAACCCACACTCCCGCAAGGGGAGTGACTGCGCTCTGGATAGCCAGCCGTTTATAAACTTCTATTTCAACCCACACTCCCGCAAGGGGAGTGACAGGGAACTAACATAGGTTTCTTGTATATTATATGACATTTCAACCCACACTCCCGCAAGGGGAGTGACAGCAGGAGCAGCAGAGAATCATGGAGCAGTTACAGATTTCAACCCACACTCCCGCAAGGGGAGTGACAGGACAAAGGGTATTGCCCGATATACGGAAAAGAATTTCAACCCACACTCCCGCAAGGGGAGTGACACCATTCTCGATAGCTTGTCTTTTGATAGATTTGTATTTCAACCCACACTCCCGCAAGGGGAGTGACATGGCCGTTCACCACCTCTACCATGGCAGGTGTTTTATTTCAACCCACACTCCCGCAAGGGGAGTGACTGTAAAACAAACAATTTTCCATTTAAATATTTTCCTTTTTTTTACACAATTTACTAGTTTTTTTCATCAAACATCTCCTTATTTTCATTTTATTTCTTTTTTTACGCAAAATCCTGGTGCGAATCTCCCGGTAGTTTTAATGTCACTTCTGATTCGCACCTGATATGCCCTTCTGACAGCAAACATGAGTCATTTTTACCAGAAAATTTCCTGTTTTTCTGAAGCAATATCAAAATACATAAAAACCGCTTTCTATGCCATCGCAGCATTCTCTTTAAATCATTTTTTAGAAAATACTGGTTAAATCAGCATCTTCTTTACATTTCAGACAAATCTCTCATACCAGCAAAAATCCTAGCCTTCCCATGCTCTTTAGAAACTGGTATTACAAAATCAAAACATCATCTGCAGCAAGTCCCCGCTCAATCCCAACATGCTCCACTTTTGTTTTATAATTATTCCCCAGATAATAAAAGCGCAGACTGTCTCTGCTTTCATCTATAATATCTGTCAGTATTGCCTTTAACTGAACACATTGGGCAGAATCCAGCATACACTCAAAAACTGAATTCTGCACTCTTCTTCCATAGTTAACACATTGTTTTGCAACCTTACGCAGTCTGGTTTTTCCTGCTGCGGTTTCCGTATTTACATCATATGTGATCAAAACCAGCATGAAAATCCCTCACTTCCATAAAAATGGAGGATATTCCTCCAGATCCCCGCGCAAATGACGGGCAAGCAGCATTCCCTGTACAAAGGGAATCAATCCCCACTCCACCTTTTCTTTCAAAAAAGGATGAGTAATTACTTCTTTCTTCTTTTTCTGCCATTCTGTAAGGATCAATTTTCTTGCGGACTCCTTTAAAAGTACTGCCTGATTTTCTTTTTTCTCAAAATCCTTTCCACTGATCATTTTTTTGTTAATCAAAGTGAGTACAAATCTGTCTGCCTGTGCACAACGCAGTTCCTCCATAATATCCAGAGCCAAAGAAATTCGTCCCGGTCTGTCCGTATGCATAAATCCTACATAAGGATCCAGTCCTGTTGATTCCAGCGCTGAAGCAGTGGAATTGGCAAGAAGTGTATACACAAACGACAACAATGCATTTACAGGATCCCGGGGCGGCCGCTTATTTCTTCCCTGAAAAGAAAAATCTTTTTTCTGCTGCAGAATCAACTCATCAAAAACACTAAAATACACGCGTGCAGCTTCTCCCTCTAAACCGCGTAGTCTGTCCTTATTTGTACATATGCGAATTTCAGTCAGAGACACACTTAAAAACTCCGATGCCCTTTTAACACGTTCCTTATCAATCTGCATTCCATGATCCCGGACTGCTCTTTCTAATACCCATCTTGCATTATATACCTTGCCAAGCACGCAGTTTTTTGCAATTAACAGACTCTGTTCCTCATTTTGCGAAACAGCATACTGTGTTTTCCGCAGCAGTACATTTCCTCTGACTTTTCCAGTTACGCGGGCAAGGAAGTTTCCCTGTGGTGTCAGAAAGCACAGGGATACATCCCTTTTCGCACATGCCCCCATAAGAGCCGGACTTGCCCCTCTATAACCAAAGGAAACAATTCCCTCCAGATTATGCAGAGGCAGTCTTCCTAATTCTTTCTCATCTTCCAAAACCACTACATTTTCACCATCCAGAGCAAGATAACTGTCTTGTGACGTAACATACAAAGTATTCTGCAGTTTTTTCATTTTTCTTCCTCCGAAAGCATTTCATTGATATATCCGGAGACACTTCTGCTTTTTCCAAGCTTTGGCATACAGATTTCCTGCAGCGAACAGGCATTGCAGCTCTTGCTCCACTTCACCTTCGGCGTATATCCCCGGGCATAAAGCTGGTGCATCTCATCAAACATTTCCCGAACCTTCTGTCGAAGTTCCTCTGTAAATAAAACGTTTTCTCTTCTTCTGATCTCCCCGTAGAACAGAGCACCTTCCTCGATTTTTACCGAAAACATTTCTTCCAGACACATTGCCTGAGCAGTCAGCTGCAATCTGTCCACATCCGTGCTTTTTGTTCTTCCCCGTTTATATTCCACCGGATAGATCCGATACAGCCCTCTGTGTCCATAAAGTCTGATACCGTCCTCCACCTTGTGAAATTCCACCACATCACACTCTCCCGATATTCCCATATTTTCAGAAGAAACAGGAAGTGCATGAACTACAAGCATATTCTTTGATTTTTCTTTCAGCTTCGGATCATGTGCTCTTCCATGCATCAGTGCACCTTCTGCTGTCCGTACATTTTCCGCCCACTGCTGTTCAATGTGAATCAGTGCCCACTGCCTTCTGCAAAATGCGAAATGCTGGATTCCGGAAAGCATCAGGAAATCATCCTCTGCATATTTTTTCATATTTTCCGAATCACTTCCACAGAATCAGGGATCTGATCCTCGTGAATGGTAACCGTATAGTCCGAAAATCTTCTTGCAGCCCCAACCCCATCTTTTTTCTTGATTTCCACGGAATCGAACAATTTATAAGCAGGGCAGTTTCCCAATTCTGTACTGTGCTTAAACACAATTAATTCCCTGACCGACATATTTCCTCTTGCTGCAGAGTGATCAATTTCAAACATATTGATGATAGCCTGCCACAGCAACTCCAGATCTTCTTCCGAAAATCCTGTCACTCTTCGAGCCAGATTTGCAGAAATATATCCCTCTGTACGATAAAGGGCATAGGGTACAACAGCCTTTCTGCCCATTTCTGTCTTTTTCTCTGCCGCATCCTTTTCCGTTGTAATCGCAACTCTTGTAATCGCAATTTCCTGACTGATAATCGGATCAATACTCCTTGCAAAACCAAGCTGAACCGGTCCTCTAACCTGTCCACAGTTCAATGCCGCTTTTACAAAGGTAGTCATTACGGCACCAAAGGTACGAATATCAAAGAAATTCCGGCACATAAAATCACGGATTTTAACATCTACATCCGGATCTTTTTTCTTTGCATCCTTGATTCCTTTTTCATCCAGACCAAGATACGCGCATGCTTCACTGTCACTTCGATTCAACGGAATACCTTCTTTTATATAAATCCGATAGCCTGCCTCATCCTCCTTCAGGGTTTCAACATAATTTCTGATCTTACGTTTCAGACAAACATCTGTAACAATTCCATACCCGCTTTCCGGATCAATTCTGGGAAGATTTCCTGCATCCGGATCACCGTTTGGATTTCCGTTTTCCACATCAAACAGGATCATAAATTCATATCTGTTTTTAATCGCCTCACTCATCTTACTTCTCCTCCTTTTTTTCAAACCGTTTCTGCTGCTGATGGTAATATCCCAAAATAAACTGCCCCTGCTGCTCCAAAGACAGCATTTTCGGAACTCCATCTGATGGAATCATCCCCTGCAATCGAGTCAATTCTCTTTCATAATAATATTTTCTTCCCTCCGGCAATTTCCTTATATGACTGTTTTTCAGTTTAAATAATACTGGAAAAATCAACGCCGGTGTTGCACAGGCGGAATTAAAATATCGATCCTTGATGGTAGCGTTGATAGCATTGCTTGCTTCCTCCTGAATTGCCTCCAGCACGGAAAATTCTCTTCCGAGCACATATGCAATATCCCTGCACTCCTCATTTAGCTCCACGAAATCCTCTCCTTTCATATTCAGTTCCTGACGGTTTCTCAACAAATATGCCTTAATGATTGCCGCCCTTCCCCTTGTGATTTTATAAGAATGGGCATCTTTATCATCCTGCTCTGCCCGGATTCTCGATAAAACTGCCGAGTACAGACTCTCCGGATATCGTCCTCCTGAAAGAACTGCCTCAAATGTCCTTCCAGCCATTCCGGCATGCGGTTTTTTATCTTTCATTTTCTGATTGATCGTTTCCTGAAGCATCCTCCAGATCCCCAGATATTCCATGCCATCAGTTGCCCTGCGGACGATTTCCATTCTGTCATAATGTTCTTTTATATGTCTTAAAATTGCTCCAAGGCTGTCTGTATAGAAAAATCTGACAGAAAGCCTCGCTGCATTCGGAGACAGACCCAGAATATAAAACTTTTGTTCCAGATTGATATTTTCCTCCACCTCGGAAACCTCAACCATTCTTCCCTTTTCCAGATCTTCAAACACACCCTTTACCAGCTCCTGATTATCTATCGTCGGCTCACTGGCTGCCAAAAACAAATCCTGACAGACCGGTTTTGCATCCTCCGCCCAATAAACAACCGTTGTATCTCCAATCTGTTTCACATATTTTTTCTGGGAAAGAAGATAATTCAATGCTGTTGTATATGCAAATACCGCATAATTTCCAACAGGCGCATTGTTGCTCTGAGTTTTTTCAAAGGACTCAAAGGCCGGAGCATTAAAAGAAACCAGCGCAGCCCCGCTGGACTGTGCCCCCGGTACCCCTTTAATCGGATTATGAATCCGGGCAATCCTGGTCTTTTTCCCGGTGACCAGGCAGATTCCTTCCTCTCCCTCCTCTTCCTCCATATAGATCTGTTCCCACCGATGTTTGACATCCGGATCTTCATGAACATATTTTTCATCCACATAAAAAACTATGTTTCCTCCGGCAGTCAGCTCCTCCCATTTTTCATTTATTTCCTGATTTTCTCTTGCTTTTTCAGGATCCCACACTTCAAAAAATGCCCGAACTGCTGATGCTCTGCCTCCAGAAAGTCCTTCCAGTATTTCCAGATGTTTCTTTTTCGCAGCCATAAAGCATTCCAGGTTCCTTTTCCCTGCCCCGTTGGCATCCACTCCAAGCATATATTTGGAATTATCACAGAGAAAGTTTGCCTTGATACCAGAAGAACGGGCTGTCAGTTCCGGTATAATCAGCTTTTGCGGAACTTCAACTGTCTTCTTTCCCCTCTTCTCCGTTTCTTTCAGCGGAATAATCCCTGCAATACTTCCATCTGAACGCAGATTCAATGCAAATGACACTTTTGCGCTGCACCATCCCGGGCGGGAAACCACACCTTTCTCTGCCAGCTGTTCATAATACCCTGTCAATGACTGCAAAATCATCGAATCACCTCGCAATCTGCCACATCAATCACACCGCGCCGCATCACTGCCCGGAAGAACATCGGTTCTATCACGCCATCTTTCTGATAATCCATATCATACAGCATAAATCCCAGATCCCGTTCCGCTTCCTCCTCGTATGCGGTTTTTACCTCATTCTCCTCAAATAGTTCAAAATTCGCCGGGAATTCCCTTGTTCCAAAATAAGGCATCTGGAAACACTCTCCCCGCTTAAGCCTGCGCCTTATAATATCCTTAAACTTGCCCGGATTATCTGTCTTATTTGCATTTTCTGTCATTTCAAAATGTGCTTCTATCACATATTCCACATCTTTCAAAAGAAGAGAAGCTCTCTGCACAATTTCTTCTTTTGCGGAAAGAGAAAGTTCCTTTTTTCCGCCGTTCATCACATTTAAAATGTTTCCTCCGGAAATCTTGCTTTTTATCTCATTGCGCCTGATATTTGTAAACGTGATTGGACGACATACATAAATTTTATCAATCTTCCATCTAAGGCCCGGGTGCCAATAAACGGATTCCAGAATTCCCCGCGCCGCAGACGGTGTTATCACGTCATAGCTGCAGCGCTCTACCTTCATTTCCGGTCTGGAAAACAACGCATACTCTCCCCAGACTCTCACTCTGATGCCATATCCCATGTCACATCCTCCTTTCAAAAAAACACGGCTTCCCCAAAATCCACATCCATCCTCATCCCCCTGTCTTCCGTATATTGTTCATGATCGCGCAAAACTGCTATTTCTGAATCCAAAATGTTTAAATAGCCTGCCGCCTCCAGTTTTTCAAAATCTTTTTCATAAATCTGAATACTGTAATGGCCAGTTTCCCTTAACAGTTTTCTTGACCGCTCTCCGACAAGCAATCGCTTCTCCAATTCAGCCGCCCTGTCTTCCTTTCCAATCAAAATCGTCTTTGTCCTGTCTTCGATCAGTTTAAAATCCCTGGCTACCGAAGCAAACGGATAATCTGCCCGAAGTGCTCCGCTTTCAAATCGCTCTATCATATTCTTTTCATCCAGCCTTCCATCCTTTAAATAATGAAGCTGCCTGAAATAACTCTCAATCGACTGCAGGGAAGAAATATCCTCGAACTGCTCTGATACTATTTTTGCTGTCTCTGCTGGAAGTCTCTGTTCCGCAGGAAGCTTCATTGGTTCGATTATCTCAAAAACATAGGTTTTGCTTTCCTCCAGACTGCGTTTCCCTTCCCGGTTGCACCGTCCCGCCGCCTGCACCACAGAATCCACTCCTGCCAGTTCACGATATACGGTTTCAAAATCAAGATCCACCCCAGCTTCCACCAGGCTCGTAGCAACAACAATACACCTCTTTCCTTTTCCCAGACGTTCTCGGATATTGGCAAGTACTCTTTTTCGATGCTCTGGATACATATAAGTCGAAAGATGAAAAATTCCATCCCCTTTCAGTCCGTCATAAATTTTCTGTACCCGTTTCCTGTTATTCAGGATACAGAGCGCCCTCTCTTCTCGTCCAAGCCGTTCCAACAGCTCTGATTCAGCAATTTTCCCCAAAGCTTCCACGCTCGTTCTTTTAAAAAATTCAAACTGCTCCTCCACATCTGGACATAGTTCCTGAATCTGAATATTCTCAGGGAAAAACCCCTGCAGACATGGCTGCGTCGCTGTACAAAGAACCAGCGTACTGCCATAATTAACTGCCAGTTCTGCCATCGCCCTGACACATGGTTTTAAATAAGCTGATGGAATCATTTGCGCTTCATCAAAGATAATAACACTGTTGGCGAAATTATGAAGCTTTCTGCATTTTGATGATTTGTTGGAAAATAATGATTCAAAAAATTCTGCATTTGTAGTGACAACCACAGGCTTATCAAAATTCTCCGCCGCAAGCTGCATTGGCTTAAATTCCTCCCGGTCATCATATTCCACGTTGGAATGACACTCCAAAACTGCATCTCCACCTAAAATATTCCGAAAAACCTCAGCATTCTGTTCTATAATACTCATATACGGGATTACATAGATGATTCTCTCCTTCCCATAGGTACAGGCATGCTGCAGCGCGAAAGCAAGAGATGACACGGTTTTTCCTCCTCCCGTCGGAACCGTCAGACTAAATACCCCCGGCATTTCTTTTCCCTTCCGGATACACGCTGACAGAATCTCCGTCCTTCTGCCATTTACCGTTGTCCGATCAGTATTTTTCATCCAGCTTCCCACATATGTCATAAGCTTTTCCAAATGCTTCTCCGAAACAGTTTCCGGCTCCCGCTTTGTATTCCCGTCTTTCATAAACTGCTCTGTGTCAAGAAAATCAGCATCCACCAAACATGAATAAACCATTCTTACAAAAAAGGAGACTGTAAATCCTCCTTTGCCAATCATGCTGACCAAAGGCCTCTGAATCTCCGGAATCTCGATTTCCTTCCGGTAATCTCCGTACTCTGGAACATTCTTTTTCAACCTTTCCTTTAAACTTGCCGTTCCTTTTCCGTCCGCTTTTTCCTCACCATTGGGCAAACCGGCATGGTGCCCTGCTGCACAGTATGCCGCCAGCGCATGAAATCCCTTTTTCCCGTACAGCTCCTTCGCCCCCGCCGTAGAATGATCAACAGGGGGACCTCCTTTCAATCGCTGCTGAAACTCCCGGGAATATTTTCCTGTATCATGAACCATTCCACAGCAGTACCCCCAGGATTCCGCCTGAAAGCGCCCTGCAAATTTCCCTGCCAGCTCTGCAACATTCCGGGAATGCTCCAGCACAGTCTGTTCCCTCTCCCCATCTTCACTGACATGCGCAAGATACTTCATAAGCTCCCCCCTTATTAGTTTTACAGCCTGAATTCCTATATGCTTTTCATTGTACTTTTAATATATCACTCTTCACTTTATGAGTCAATAATTATTTTTAATTTAAATGAAATATAACTACGAATTGTTTTCCTAACAAGTTTCTATATCCAGGGATTCCATATCTGAATACAGAAACAGAACCTATTGACAAATGCCCATATGCCAAGTAAACTATGCTCGTCAGAGGTAACTCTGTGGATTGAAATATTTATATTAACAATGTAGCAAAAGGGGGCTGTGAAAAAACTCGATTGAGTTTTTTCACAGCCCCTTTTTGCTAATAAATTAAAGATACAAAAACCCCTATTTTATACATCACGTCGAAAAATAAATCAAGTTATGGGCGCCGGATTAAAAATACACATATCATTGTGGAAGCCATATTGATCACTGTACGGTTCTTTCAGCCCGCTGGCCACATCCAGGATCATATCGAAAATCTCCTGACCCACATCTGCAATAG
>OHHV01000652.1_pt1 | contig 12125 bp, 7 predicted proteins | sample 1568141 | NCBI WGS metagenome assembly OHHV01 (sample SAMEA3879589, study PRJEB24766) | human gut metagenome | biome: human-associated habitat; feature: feces | place: USA | collected 1985/1987
CCCATCCGTCCTTTACCATGGTTCCATTGGAATTGCCGTAGTACCATGTAGAGCCTACCTGAGTCCACCCGGCTTTCATGTTAACTTTAAAAGTGCATGTTTTTCTTCCAGTATAATTTCCTTTACCAGTGATTGTCATGGTAGCTGTTCCAGGCTGTACATTATTAGCATAGGAAACAGAATAATCTGAACCGGAAAGAGTACGCCCGTTTACATTTATAGATACACTCTGGGTCTGTGCTTTTCCATTGAATATTTTATTGGAAATTCCAGAAACATTTGCTTCTTTCATATCTGCTTTCTGGATTTTGAAAGTCAATTCCTTCTTTCCACTGTAATTCCCGGTTGCTGTAATGAGCACTTTTGCCGTACCAGCATTCACATTATTGGAATAAGAAACAGCGTAATCTGAAATTTCTTTGCCATTAATTCTTACGGTTACAGATGGTTTCTTCTCCTTGCCATCATAAGTAAACGTATCGTTGGAAAGAGAAACTTCTGCATCTTCAAAACTTAATTTTTCGACAGTAACAGTACAAGCAGCTGTTTTATTTCCAACTTTTGCTGTAATCGTAGCTGTTCCAGCTTTATGAGCTGTCACTTTACCATTTTTGTCTACCGATGCAACGGATTTATCCGAAGATGTCCATGTTACTGTTTTATCTACAGTTGTATTGGACGGATTGTATGACACTTTTAATGTCTCTGTTCCATCGACTTTCAGATTCAATTTTTTATGATCCAAGGAAATGCTGTCCAGTGCAATTTCTTCTTTTCCTACAGTAACCTTGCAAGTGGCTGTCTTATCACCAACTTTTGCTGTAATGATCGCCGTTCCCGGTTTATGTGCTGTTACTTTGCCATTATCATCCACCGATGCAATCTCTTTTGCAGAAGAGGTCCATGTTACGGTTGTATCATCTGTAGTATCTTCCGGATTGAAAGTTACCTGCAAAGTCTCAGATGTACCTTCTTGCAGATTCATGGATTCCTTGTTCAAAGTGATACTTTCCAAAGGCGCTTTTACATTTACAGATATAGCACGAGCCTGAGCTGCAACAGATGCAACAATACGGGTACTTCCAACCTTATGCGCAGTAATATTACCATTCTGATCTACTGTTGCGACAGATTCATCCTCGGAATGCCATTTGATTTCCTCTGTAGCATAGTAAGGTTCAAAAGTTGTTTTGATCTTTGTTGTTGATCCTTTTACTGGCTGGATGGACCACTGATCTACCGTAATAGATTTCACTGGGATCACCTTTACAGATGCATCCATACCATCTGTCATGTTGCCATTCTTTACATTGTCCAACACGGTCTGGTTTGGAACATATACATTTCCACCTACCTGCGAAACAAACAATGGTTCCTTTTCTGTATGTTGTTTGATAAATTCTGTATCCCGGATATATACGTCCAATGGTTTTACAGGATCTTCTACCACTGATCCATACAATTCTACCCCTTTCGGAAATACCAGAGTTTCCAGATTTTTCGTATTCAAGAATGCCTGCGAGGTAATGATTTCCACTTTATCCGGAACGACATACATAGCCCCATCCTTATTTGCAGGATATCTCATTAATACTTCTTCATTTTTTGAACAAAGAATACCGTCTACGGAAGAAAGCCAGCTGGAATTTGTTACATGGTATGCTTTCAAAGATGGAAGACCTTCAAGCGCACCAAAGCCGAGATTTTCTGGACCATCCAGATATACTTCTTCCAAATCAGGACAATTACTCAGGAAACTTTGTGGGTAAGAAACACGCATCTTAATGACAGCCGTTTTTAATTTATCACAACCGTATAAATTAGAACCTATCTTTTCAACGCCACTTTCAATTGTGATTTTTTCAATGCCTTCTGTAAAAATAATTGCGGTACTTTCAATCACTTTAACGGTATCCGGAATGATCAATTCTTTGATACCATTATTGAACATAAAAGCCATAGGCTTAATTGTTGTAACAGAAGCAGGTGGAGTATAGACATCCATAGGCTTTGCAGATGGCATATGCACGAGTTCTGTCATGTCTTTGCTGTACAAAATTCCGTCTACTGCTGCATAATGAGGATTGCTTTCTGGAATCGTAATAGACTGCAATGCAGGAAGCTCTGGAACATAATCAAAGGATTCCAATGTGCTGGGGTATTCCAGCTGTTCAATCTTTACCAGAGAGCCCACAATGGAATCTTCACCCCAATAAATATTACGAATTCCTTCACCGAAACTGAAACGAGTCATATTACGACAATTATGTTTATAATCGCCAACATAACAATCTCGAACCTTATATTCATGTCCCTTGTAAGTAAGCGTACCGGGAATTTCACCAACCGTATCATTCATGGTCAAAAAATCAATCATATCAACCACACCCGGCTCTACAACTTCATATTTGAAAATTCCCTTCTTAAATGTATCGCCCACGTTTAATTCTGGTCCTGTTTCTTCAATTTTACTGAAGATACCCTGTTTATTCGCATCATAGTAAAAATAGGGATTGGACTCTGGGAGAATAACTTCAACCTTTCCGAAAGCTGCATACTTGGTTCCGTCTACCAACGTAGAAGTAAGCGCTAATTTTTTCAAAGATACCGGGAATGTTACGGATTTAGAATATCCCCTCCAAAAGTCATCGTAGAAAACTCCTTCAATACCTTCTTCAAAGATCAGATGATCTGTCTCAAGAACTCCTATATCCCGGACATTGATTACAGAATATTCATGATTCTCGTATGTAAGAGTTGACGGAACGATAATCGTGGAGTGGTCTTCGTACATAATGCTATCTAGCATTAAAATATCTACTGTATTTTCACCTGTCACCTCACAAGTTACCTTTTTATTGTCCAGCTCCAGTTCAAACTGCGTCCCAACAGCCGGTTTTGTCGTCTCTTCTGTCGTATCTGCTGCAGTATCTGCCACACTCTCAGACTTTTCATCATTGGAAGGATCTGTATTCTTTTCTGCTTTTGGCTCTTCTGAAACTGCCGGCGCTTCTACTTCTGGTGTAGTCTCCAGAGTAACCTCTTCATCCGGTGCTGTTTCCGGTGCAGCTTCCTCTTCTGCATCCGGTACAACCTCTGGTGTGGTTTCCTGTTCAGAACTCTCTGAATCTGTAGGAGTCTCCTCCAGATGCTCCTGTAACCCTTCTACAGATTCTGTATCCGGTGTTTCCATCAAAGATTCTGTCACTGACTCCTGCGTACTCATTGTTGCTACTGGTCCCTGAACTGTTGCTGCCAATGTAGGAGTTACATTGGATACGATTAATGTAGAAGACAACAACAATGCTGAGATTTGTTTTCTTTTCATTTTGTTTCCCTCTCTTTTCTTTTTTTCTATACCCATATCATACCATACACAATCATCGCACTGATTTTTACAGACAAGATTTTATTCGAGCATGGATGATTCTCTTAGGGATGAAATTCTGCCGACAAATGGTTCGGCTTGCTATGGGTACAGGATATCCTTTTTCTTTTATGACGTGATTTTAGAGACAAGATTTTTAGCAGATTGAAACGTCATTTCATATATTGTACCAAACTACAGTGCAAAAGTATAGCGCTTTCTTTTCTCTTCTGCTCCCGTCACCGTTATCATCATATCATTTTGTATTATAAATGTACAGTAATTATTCAATGCAGATTTGTGTCATAGTTTTATGTGCATCAGAAATACTATAATTAATGTAAAAATAGGGAGAAAAATAGCATTATGGGAAAATTTGTAATAACACCAAAAGAGGATACCTCCGTTACGATGACGATCCGGATTGACCGATCTTTGCAAGAAAAATACAACGAACTTTCTGCCAGAACAAATCGATCCAGAAATGAGTTGATTGGCATGGCGCTGCAATTTGCGCTTGAAAACATGGAAATTAAAGAGAAATGATGCAAAAAAGCGGAACCAGGTTCCATTTTTATACACAAAAAACTGGGTTGAGGTTTCCCCCTTCCCAGTTTTCTTTTATTACTCGTAAGTACATGCACCAAACTGCTCTTCAAATTTCTCCAAAGCGTCTGGTTCTTTGCTGTTACCAATGCCATGGATTTCCACCAGTTTTTTATACAAAAAAAACAGCTATATTTAGCTGTTCTTTCCACCTAGCTGGCGTACTTAAGATACGCTTAATACAAAGTATCAGTTGATAGGTGTATACAGTACATTTCTGTCTGTACTGATATAATATACTTTTTTTATGGAAATGTCAATAGTGTTTGGTTGTTTTTTGAACGCAAACTTTCTTTGTTTTTTATAAAAGAAGTCCATATTCTATTTGCCAAAATATCACTTGCTTGAATCATGTAATTATTGCTTGAATCACAATAACGAATAATGACTTCTACATTCGAATTAAATACATGAGGATGTACAAATCCATAATCAAAATTTACAATTCCATGCTGCAACTCTTCTTTAATAGAATCTCTCAAATCATAATATCCATTTGTAGCTGTTAATTGTTCATCTATATAGATGGATAATGTTACATCTTCATCTTGCGAAATAACACCATCTGCAATCAATTTTTGTAGATTATTTTTGATTGCTCTTTTCAATATGTAATCTTTATATCTACAAATTGATTTCTTATCTGCCAATACATAATCATACAATCTGGAAATATCCACAACAAGTGCTATTGATTCATATTCCTTGATAGAATTATATAATGATCTTTTATGCTTTGCGTTAAGAGTTGCTGCCTTAAGTTCATCCGATCTATTTAAAGAATTTTTTAGTTTTTTCACTGCATTTATATACTTACGTCTAGCAGAATTCAAATCATTTCTGTTCGTAAATACCCATCCGGCATAAACAAAATATCCGCTTTTTTCATTTTTATGTAATACACCCGAATCGTCAAAGAAAAAAATTACTTCTTGTGAAATGACAATCACCTCTAATCCTGTAAATTCTTTTGTGATTATATCATACACATTGAAAATGTACAACAAAAAACTGGGTTAAGGTTCCCCTCTTCCCAGTTTTTCTTTCATCACTCGTAAGTACATGCACCAAACTGTTCTTCGAATTTTTCCAAAGCGTCTGGTTCTTTGCTGTTACCAATGCCGTGTTCATCGACAAATGCCTTGATCTGCTCTACCTCTTCCAGCGTATACTTGTATGTATCGCCTTTCGTTTTCTCAAATGTTGCTTCAATCAATGCCCGGTACTCCGGATCTTTGTACCATACAGAATCCACCCGCAGACCGCCGTTGTGGTTCAGTTCTTCGATCTCTTCTTCCGTCATGCCAGTCGTATCCACGTCCTTGTTCAGGTCGTAGTATTTTTTGCTGATGAAACGGACTTCCTTGCCCTCGTTCTCATCGGGAATTTCCCCGTCTTTTACAACATGAACTTTAAACTGCCGAACCGTTTCCTTCCCTTTGCCCTCCGGTCCGTAGGTGTCCTGCGTATGCAGGGTAATTACCCGATAACCGGTTTCTTCAAAGTGAGTAAACTCTTCTGCATCAAAATCCAACATACAGATTTCTTTGGGATTCTCGCCCGGTGTGCGGAAGGTTCCTTCTTCCTGATCTTTTGCATAAGTTTTACCCTCACTAATCTGAGAATCCAACAATTCTTCTTCGGTGATCACGCCAGCCTGCGCTTCCTTCAAGGTGAAATAACGATCTTCTGCGGTGATCGTTGGGAATTGATTATATTTTACGATTGCTTCCCCTACTTGAGTAGTCACATTTCCGACACTGTCCGTTGCCTGATAGGTAATCTTATGATGTACCACAGCATCCTTTTCCATCTGCATAAACCAGGTGTCCAGAGTCGCATCTGCCGGCATTCCATCCGGAAACGTCTTCACATAAGATTCCTGCGGAGTACCATTGACCAGCTTACCTGCGGAATATTCAATTTTAACAACTTTCAGGCTCTTAACCAGATCCTCATGCAGTCCCGCACGATCATCTTCAAGATCGGTAACAGTTACTCCTTTTAACAGGTCGTTCCGTGTTACTTTGGTACCTTCGTAAAAGTAACGGATCGAAGGACTGGAGTCTGTAGATCCATGTGCATCCTCAACAGAAATTTTCGGTTTTTCATCCCATACGCTATAGAAGGTCACTTTCTGTCCTGTCTCTGTCACTGCCTCCGGAACATTGGAAAAACCGGCTGCCGAGAATGCTACTTTAGGCTGCGCTGCAAGACGTGCAGCCTGCTGCTCCCGAGAGATGCTTTTCAATTCATCAAAAGTAAGTTTATTCGTCTTGCTCTCTTTGAAATACGCATCTTGTTCTTCAACTTTTCTTTCCTTCCACCATCCCATATAGGTATGATCTGTTCTCTGGTATCCCGTATATCCAGTGTTCTTTTTTATAGTGTAAGCTCCAGCCTTTTCCACATCATCGGCTTCGATCACTTCATTTTTTGGTGTACCGCTGGTTGCGCCGTTTCCGTCGTATACAACAACAATCTGTTCCGTCCAGACCGCATACAATACGATTTTGTCATTTGGCTTCGTAGTAAGGTTCACTACTTCCTGTCCCGGCGTATAGGTAGTACCAGAACCATCCGGTTTCGTATTCCATTCTACAAATCGGAAGTTATCCCGGATGAATCCATTCTCCTGGATCTTTCCTGGCTCATCGTAGGTAAGCGTCACACTGGGAGTAACACCGCCGGTTGCTCCGTTACCATTATACTCAATCGTATAAGTAATTGGTGTCCATCTTGCTTCCACGCTTATATTCTTTGCTGTCCTGCGCCGCAGCTGGTAATCCATATCAGCTGCACTTGTAAAGTTGTTTTTCACACCTTCATTGATACCGGTAATTTTGGTATTTGTTTCCACATCATACCATCCCTCGAAGTTATATCCTGTCCGGGTAGGATTACTGAAAGATACGCCATACAAAATAGTATAAGATTTAGGATTGGATTCTCCGCTTGGTAATGCTCCACCATTGAGATTATACGTAATGGAGTAATCAATAGGATCGTACCAATATTCAAATGTCATTTCCTTATTTTGCTGCGTCACTTGGGTGCCAAAAGGATAATCCTTCCAACTTCCCTCTATGTCGTCTGACCGGAATGAATCACGCAATTGAAAGCCCTTTGGAACAGATACAGCTTTCGAATCATCTAAAGTATATTTTCCATTGGGATCCGAAGTAAATGATTCTGTATGCAATCGGAATGCAGTAGCAGCGCCATTATTGCCCTCTCCTTTTTTAAATCCTGATGCCCAGTGTTCGATGGTATTTGTATAAAAAAGAGGCTGCCATCGTGCTTCAACAGTGATATTTCCTGTTGTTCTGGATGCTAACTTGTTATACAGATCCGTTGCACTGGAAAAAGAAGCGTTTGCCCCTTCGTTGATGCCTGTAATTTTCTTCCCGGTAGCCGTATTGTACCATCCCAGAAATGTATACCCAGCCCGTGTAGGATTGGAAAATTTCACACCATACAAAACATTATAGGTTGATGGGTTCGATGAACTATTCGTACCACCATTTAGGTTGTAGGTAATATTATAAGTGTTCGGCCAGTAATCATATTGAAACCACATATCTTGTGCTTTCTGTTTTACGGAAGTTCCCATACTATATCCTGCCCAACTTCCAGAAATAGCACTTGTTCCAAATGTATTACTAAGAGAAAATCCATTCGGAACTTTCGTCTTTCTGCTTGTATCCATGACAAAATTCTGATTTACTGTTCCTTCAAAATTGGTATCCGCTAATTTGAACATTGATTTGTCGCCATTATTACCTTCACCATTTTTGAAACCACCAGCCCAATGACTGATTCCATTATTATAAATCGTTTTGGGAATGGTAAATGTTACCGTCTTGCTGAAACTATAGGTCGCAGAAGAAGATTCTGGCAAAAAGATACCTATGTTCTGGTAATTGCTAAATTGCGGAGTATATACTGCAACGCCCCATTTTTGTGGTACTTTTGCAGTCACCGTAACATTTAGTGTTTTTCCAGTTTTCTGCCACTCCCTGTACTGTGCTTGTGTACAACGTAACCGGAATGGTGCATAAATTGAATTTCCGTTTCTCTCCACGGTAACACCAGAAGGTGCACTGATCGAATAACTATTAATCTGCATTCTATCGTCAAATCCATAATAACTGGTAAAAGTTGGCGTTACCCATCCACCCGTATACATATTGGATCCAGATGCGGACCAACTATTGCTGTAACCAGAAAGACTCAACGAGTTAGTTGCTTTATCAAACCATCCAGCACCATCAAAACTGGTATAGTTTCCAGAAGAGTTTGCTGCATTTACAATTTTGGTAATACGGTCAATCGCCAAGCTCTTTTCTGATGCGGTTGCACGGGATCTGTTAATGGAATTTGTAGCAGCAGAAAGAGAATATTCATTATTCAAAATATGAATTGCTATCTGAGTTACAAAATAATCCATATCCCAATAACCGGTAGAGTATGGAGCATAACGGCAAGTTTCGCCATAATACATCGCACCGTAATAAACTGCATATTCTACTTTTTTGTTTGTCCATGCATTTCCCCAATAATATTGGATTCCTGTTGGGGAATCTTTAGAATATTGAAGACAATATACATTTCTCCATTTTCCTGCTGCATCTGGATGATCACCATCACCCATAATCCATTTAATACCGACTCCCATATTGGGATTGACTCCATCAACTCGGAATTTATCATAACGGCTTCCTGCAATACCCAAGGTGCTACTTTGGCTAAACGCATAAGTTGAAGCACCTTCAGCATTTGCTACTTTATCTTCTGGATCCTCTATAGTGATGATTTCATACTCAGGATGAAATGGATAAGATGAACCTTCTGGTTCTTTTATTTCTGCAATGTTAAAGGGTTTTACATCTTCACTATCGCCCTGCTTTTCTTCCTTGGATTTTTTTGAGTCCTTCTGGTCTACTTTTCCAGTATCTTTTGATGCTTCTTCCTTTTCCTCAGATTTCGGCTGCTTAGGTTTCACCTTTTCCGACTCTTTTGAAGATTCTGCTTTGGAAGGTTCTTTCTTATCTGCTGTGTCCGGATTAGGATTTATAGTCTGCTCCTTCGAATCATCTTCCTTTAATTCTGGATCCTTAGATTCCTCTTTTTCAGGTTTTTCTTCTTTCTCCGGCTTCTTCTGCTCATCAAAACCAAACGTAGCATCAATAAAAGACTTTACTTCTTTTGTGACGGCATCCGTATTTTCTGGGGTTGCATCCCATAAGTTACCAAATTCTTTATACACATTGGTAACATCTAGCTTTGTAGTCGTCTGCAGGTATTCCATATACGTCTTTTGGTCCTGAATCTTTTCTTCATCCTCTAAATCTTTTGTCAGAGATTTTAAGATTTCTTCATCAAGACGTTTGATATCTTCCTCAATAAAATCTGTCTTTTCGGAGTTGATCTGGTTGAATGTATCAACATAAGAGTGCAATGCATTCCTGTCTTCGGAAGTGACTTCTTTCTTTTTGCTGATTTCCACCATTTTATTGACTAACCCGTACTGATATAAGGATTTCAAAAAGTATCCATCCTCTTTTGTAAGATTTTTCAGCAAGTTCGTTTTTTCTTCTTCGCTCATTGCCGAAATTGTAACCAAAAGATCAACACTTTCTCCCAGTTCTCGAACAGGATCAGAAATATTCAAAGGAATATCTTTGAGTTCTTCTTCCAAAGGAACTGCGGGGCTATCTTCTGGTACCGGCGGAACGATTTCAGATAAAACTTTTTCATCCGATGTATCTTCTTCTGTTGACACTTTGCTGTCTTCTTCAGAAGAATTTTCTGGACTCTCAACAGCTGTTACATCGGCAGCATAGGAAAATACTGGTTCACCGAGCGCATTGGTAAGTACCACGGCAGACAAGACTAACGATAAGAGTTGTTTACATTTCATTTATACTTTAGCAAGAAACTTTTATTCAAAGAAAGAATACGTTTCTCGCCCCTCCTTTCGTTGATGTATAAGTTTCCAGTTACCAAGCATCACATTTACTGTAAGATGCTCTTATGCCAAAATGAGACGTATATTCTCTCATCCTCGCCAGAATGTTTGTACTTTGGAGCAAATTGTTTTGATAAATTTCTTTCATTCTCAATTTCTCCTTTTTCGATATTCAATTTTCAGTTTTAATTGCTGCTTTCTGCACCCAAGGGCATCACATCCTTTCTTTTATCTGTGTTTAATATGGGAGAACACGAATATCTTTGTATACGAAAAAAAAAGAGAGGAATCCCTCTCTTTTTCTAAATAGCTGCAAATTTAACAGTATTATTAATTATCAAGCTCTCAATGTTTGCAGAAGTATATATCTTTCCATCTACGTCCGATTTCCAAGATGTTACTCCTACATTCTTCGGAAGCAATTGTGCTGGTATGTGACTTCCTTTTAATACACTGATCTCTTTTACCATTTTTCCATCTTTACTAAAAGTCACTGTACAATATTCGTCTTTTCCGGTGGTTTCGTCAAGTAAGATCACTCTCCTACACGTTACTTTACCTTCTTTAAAAAATTGATCATAGTGCTGTGTTACTTCCGCATCTAAAATTCCTTTTTGTACATCTATGGAATAAACTTTGACATCGTATGTGGAATTTGAATTCATTTGTACCATAGCACTCTGGATAAAATCCAAGGCAAAAGCAGATGCATCCTCAATATCATAATTCTTTTCTAATGTTAAGATTTCCATAGATTGCTGCATTGCCGTACTTAATGTACTGTCAATCTCATTTTCCCGCATTGTCCGACCTTCCACTGTACTGATGGTTGCGCCTGCCAGCAGAAGGACCAGAAGTGCAATAAATCCCATGATCGCATTCTTCATATGTTTTTCCTCCTATCTCGCATATCCCACAATTTCATGTTCCCGTGACTGTCCAAGAATCGGAATCCCATATTTGTATGGGAGTGTAACCTTTGCATATGTAGTATCATTCTCATTATTTTTAAAAATTTCAATATCTAAGCCGGCATATCCGTTTTGAACTGCTTTTGCTTTTTCCGAATCAATTACATTTTGAGCAAAATTTGAATTTTCCAGTTCCTGTACGACTGCTGTATGATAATTTTGAGCCCGCTGGGTACTAAGCGATGCTGTAATATAAGATGTACCCAAAACAGCCATAAATGTCAGCACTACAATACCGATCATTGTCTCAATAGCACTCTTCATTTTTTTTCTCCTTTCCTAATCTGCGATAAAAGTTGTAGTCTTCTCACTTGTCCTTTTTGATGTCTGGTATACTTCCACCGCCTTGTAAGTGACGATATACCTACCCTTTACTGCCTTGAAATTTGCTTCTGGATTTACCATATCAGAGCCATCCGGGGTTCTTACCTTTGTCACGGTCAAGGTCACATTGGAAGTATTTCCATCTTCATTCTCTACGGTTACAAACCGGGAATCTTTGAAATTATATGTCTGTCTTACTTTCATCTTTCCGTCCTGGATAATGATCTTTGGCGGTTTCCTTTTTGAAATTGTTCCAACAGCATCGGAACTATCTTCTTTTTCATATGTGGATTTTCCTTCCGGAATTTTTGAACGGAACGAATCTGCCCCAGTAGTCAGAAGGAACATAAGAATCCCCATCACACATACACCGGTAATAATAACTTTCGCATATGATCCTAAAAACTCTTTCATATTCCCCTCCCATCATGGCATCGTTGACATCAGTAACTTTGTAACCCCTTCATGAACCGGGTTACCCGGTATGAACATTGCAAATAAAAGAGAAATGATGATAACACCTGTAATAGTAGCTCCAATAATGCCGCCGTACTCTTCTAACATCGCCTTCATAGATTAGTCACCGTAAATCTACGGCTTCCTCCTTTCCGTTAGATATTACATACTTTGATGAGGGCAGCCAAAAAACCACCCAATATCAATAATCCAAAAACAGATATGGCAACCAAACCGCCATACTCTTCTAAAAATTCACTCATATCGTTCCTCCTTTGTTACACTGGCATGTTGACCTGCGACAATATGTATCCCATAACCAAAGCAAGATCGGTAAGCATGGTAATTACACCGGTAATCATAGGAAGCAACATTGCAAAAGTAATACCTGCCAGATGATCTTCCATCCTCATACGCTCGGCTTTATCCA
>OHHV01000653.1_pt1 | contig 12125 bp, 9 predicted proteins | sample 1568141 | NCBI WGS metagenome assembly OHHV01 (sample SAMEA3879589, study PRJEB24766) | human gut metagenome | biome: human-associated habitat; feature: feces | place: USA | collected 1985/1987
TCTTCTTTCTGGATCACGATTGGCTTATGAATCTGTTTTCCATTCAAATATGTATGATTTTTTGAACCTTCATCTCTCAAATACAATTTGTCACCGCTTCGGATGATTGCACAATGCACCTTTGACACTCTCAGATCTTCCGGTAATGAAAGAAACTTGTCATAATCTGACGATGCACTGACTCTTCCGATTCCCAATGAATCATAGAAGATAAAACTGTACTGATCCTGCTGGTCCACATCCTCCAGCACGATCTTCCAGCGGCGCTTCGCCGGTGCTGAAGATGTACGGCATTCTGACTGCTGTCTCGCCGGACGGCGTCTTGGCTCTGGTTCATAATCATCCTCTTCGTCGTCATCGTCATCGTAGTCATCATCATAATCGTCTTCCCGTGAATGATATCTGCGTTCAAACTGATTATAGTCTTTTTTCTCTTTCAATAATTTTGAAACTGTAAAGAAAATTACCGCAATGATCCCTACGATCAATACCCCGATAATAATCCAGTATAACATAATTCATCAACTCCTCTGAGGGTATCTTACTATACTTTTTTTATGAGGGCAAGAAAAAGAAAAGAACTTTTCCTGCTTAGTTGATCACCACACCGCCAAGGCAGCTGCCGCCTGTATTTTGCGGAGGGGCAACCTCTGTTGTTCCCTGATCAGATGGAGCTGTGTATTCCGGAACGTATTCCTGCTGCGCTGCCGCCTGAGCCGCTGCTTCTGCTGCTGCCTGCGCTTCTGCCGCTGCCTGCGCTTCTGCCGCTGCCTGGGCCTCTGCTGCTGCCTGCGCGGCCGCTGCTTCCGCCGCTGCCTGCGCTTCTTTCTGTGCTTTCACATTGATTTCCTGCTCTTTTGTGCTCATCTCATCTCCGGATGCTTTGCTTACATATTTTACAAATCCAACCTCATCCTCAAAACAAAGCTCTGCTTCCTTCTTTATATCCTCAAAACCAAAGGAAGTCAACTCGATCACTCGTCCATCCGCCAACGTCAACTGTACACTATATCCGACATTGATTGCTTTATCCGTCTCCGCGGCAGGAGCTGCTGATGTGTCCGGTGTATAGAACAGCTCGACCATATCTCCGTTTTTCCAGACTTCCCCAGATTTCATCATGTTAGCCGGATATTCTGTCTGAGCTGTTGTCTTGACTGTGATTCCCGTAATATCTGCTCCTACACTGTTTTTCACCAGCACATCAAATGCTTCCGCTGACTCCACACCGATCTTCTGATACTCTTTTTTCTCTTTCGTTTCTTTCTGTGCTTCAGTCTTCACCTTTTCCTTTGGTTCCTCACTCTTTCCGCAAGCTGCCGCACTGATGCTCATACATGCGATCAACAGCATTGCCACTATCTTCTTTTTCATCGTTTTCTCCTTTTATTCCCATTTAATATCTTTTGATGCTACAATCTTTGCTTGTCCGCTGTTTTCTGTGATCACACTGATGTGAAACTCTCCCTGAGGCACACTTGTGCCCTTCAGATAAAGCTTATATCCGTTGCCTTTCCCATCCTCTGTGATCTTATAAAATGCCTGATAGGTTCTGGTCTCCTGAGTTGCCATGTCACGCACTGCAACATAAATGTCCGAATTATCTTCCAGATATTTCTCTTCAATCTTTCCTTCCACCGAAAGATAAGAACCCTCTTTTTTCGCCTCTATGGATGATTTTGTCTTCACCTCCGGCGCCATCCGATTCTCTGTTAACGCCCCTTCCATGATTGGAATCCTTTTTGCAAAATCCTGAATATTACGTTCTACTTTTTCAATCACCACATACTGCGGATGCAGTTCTTCTATCTGTGTAAGATTATACGGTACCAGTCTGGAAAAATATCCCTGTCCAATCTCATCCGCTACAAATGGAAGCAGACTCTCTCCAAACGAATCTCGGTACATCAGCATACTTCCGTCTTTCTGTGGGTTGTTCGTCTGTATCCAGGCATCCATATTGTCTTTCACTTCATTGACATAGTCAAAAGAGAACTCCTTGTCGTAAACATATTCCTCCTCCAACTCAAACCCGAACGGATACAACATCTCGTCAATATCACCGACATGACTCTTCTCCAGTTCATACGGAACATTTAAATACGTCTCGTGTTCCCGTCCCAGCTTCTCCATCAGAGCATTGTACGCAAGCACTGCTCCTTTGTTATTCCAGTGAGAATCTCGATGGAAATATAACACTTCCTCTTCATTCTGGAACAACTCTTTTACATCTATAAATTCTACTCCCCGCTCTGTCAAAAGCTCTGTCAGACGTTCCAGATTGCTCGTATCGCCTGGCTTGACGTAATACGGCATCGCCTCGTCATACAGTGTATTTTTATTCGGAATGACCATCAGAACGAACTGGCTTCCATTCTGCTGCACATAATTCTGCATCAGTGTGATGTTATGGATCACATTATACATTTCCCTTTCAGACAACAAATTTCTGCCTCTGTAGTCATTGACAGTTCCTCCAAAATAGAGCCAGTCATCCTTTCCCACAATCACCTGATCCGTTGCACCTGTCTGAAACACATTTCCCTTTAAAAGAGCATTGGCTGTCACAAAATATTGTCGGAATGCGAAATGATCTTCAAAATATTCTCCCGCTTCTTCAAGGTAATCCTGATTCCACGTTCCATCCTCTTTCCACTTCGGCCATTTTGCCAGTTCGGTATTCTCTGAAGTTGTCGTAGTCGGCCAGAATGTCATTCCTGCAAACGGAATGATCAGAATCACCCATACTAAAATGATATAGATCAAATATCTCTTCTTCATACTGCCAGCCTCCTAAAACCTGAAATAGATAAACGGGTTATAAGTACCGCTGGACAGACTCAGCATACTGAGCAAAAGAAGCAGCACACTTCCCACATAACTAAATGGAACAACGATTCGTTTTACGGCCGCTCCTCTTTCCATAAATGCGTGAATGCCCGGCAGGATCGGCATACATCCGAGAATTCCCACAAACAGCATCACCAGATAAAACGGATTCAGCCAGTAAACAGCCACCTGCATAGAAGCACTGTCGAAATTCCAGCCGGTAAACATGGTTCCTATCATCTGGATTCCCTGGCCAAATGTGTCTGCCCGAAACATCACAAATCCGATACACACAACAAGCATCGCATAAATATGTCTGAAAAATCCAGGAAGCTTCCGGATCGGAAGAAACTCTTCGATCAGAGAAAACACACCGTGCCAGATTCCCCACAAAACAAAAGTCCAGCTTGCTCCATGCTGCTCAGGGAAATATGCCATCTTCTCCAGAACTCCTTGATGCTTGCTGAAATATAAGGATAGTTGAAGTTCTCCTGGAAATGAAATCCAAACATATGCCCCATTCCGATTGCCATATCACTGTATCCGCTGAAATCATAATAAATCTGAAGCATATAAGAAATCGCTCCGATCCATGCTGCCACGATGTTGATCTCCCCGATCTGAGAATTGAACACACCGTCCGCTGCAATTGCGACCGTATTTGAAATCAACACTTTCTTTGCCAGTCCTATCGTAAATCTCCGGAAGCCTTCTGCAATTTCCTGAACATCCGTTTTACGCGTTTCAATCTGCTTCTGAATATCGTGGTATTTTACGATCGGACCGGCGATCAGCTGTGGAAAAAATGAAACATACAGCATCACATTGAATACACTTTTCTGCGACTGTACTTCGTCTCTGTAGACATCAATCACATAGGAAAGCGCCTGGAACGTGAAAAATGAAATCCCAATCGGCAATGCAATTTCTGTCATTGGGATCTGTGTACCCGCAAGCTGATTGATCGTCCTTAGGATCATGTCTGTATATTTAAATACGACCAGCAGCCCGATATTAATGACTACTGCGATCAACAGGGCTGCTTTTCGCAGCCCTGCATTTCTTGTATTCATCATTCTTCCAAAGAAGTAGTTCATTACGATGCTGAAAATCATCAGCAGCACATAGGCCGGTTCTCCATATGCATAAAACAATAAGCTCGCCAGGATCAGCAATACGTTTCTTGCCCGCAGCCCCGGCAGTATATAATACAACGCAAATACAACCGGGAAAAACACGCATAAAAATGTCATCGAACTAAAAACCATAAAATACCCTCGCTACCACTTATATTGCAGTACGGTATTTCCGACCGGCTGCATATAGAAATTGTATCTTCCTATTTCATCCTGTGCTTCCGGATCGCAAATGTAGGATGCTCCATTCATGCGGATAATCACCCATCCATGAGGACCGTACCCTCCTGCTGCCATTCCAACCTGTCCCTCTACATACTGCGCGTCATATCCAAGGCCTTTGGCAAGCTGATAAAATGCCGCCGCATACACAAAGCAGTTTCCTCTGTGCTGCTCAAATGCCATAATGGAATACCACTGATCTCTTGTATATCCTGCCGGAGGTGTTACATGAATCGGCAGAGTCTGATAACTGAGATTGTTCACGCACCACCAGTAGCACGCATTCAGATCCCTTCCAACCTGATTATAAATATTATTGACGTGCTTGTTTACTCTTGCAGCCGCACCTGATACCAGATTGTAGGACACAGCTCCGATTCCGATCTTTTGTCCCTGATAATTCGCATACACATGAGTGATAAACTTTCCGCCATCCTGATGTTTATCTGCAGAAATCGTTGCTGACCAGCTGCCATCTCGATTTCTTGTTCCCTGATACCAGACAATATCATCCTGCCCGCCAGTCTCACTCCATGTAGGAAATTCTACACTCTCTACATTTCCACTATTCGGATTGTACACGGTAACCTTCACAGTGGAGGCATCTATCGTCTCTACTGCAATATAATTTTTCGCACTGATGGATGCAGTTGTAGCTCCAACAAATCCCCGAATCCCATTTTCCATTGTTACATAGGCATGTACCTGATACGTGCCAAAGTGATTTTTATGATTTTTCACCTCGACATCTACAGAATATGTGCCATCTGAGTTTTTGTTCGCAGTATACCATTTGATATCACTCTGATCTCCTGCACACCAGACCGGAACTTCCACCTTGGAAACCCCTGCCGGCGCCAAAATATCGGAAATCTTTACGTTAAAAGTTCCCTTTTCTCCATCAATATTGCTCGCCTGCACGGAACTTGCGCCTGGCATGGCATCTACATTAAATGTTGTTCCTTTCAGGAAGATCATATCTCCGTTTGGCGCAACTGCATACGCATGAACATTATATTTTCCTGCTGTTTTATGATTCTTGATCTCAATATTTGCAGTACCGTTTTTTGCAGTGTACCAGACAATATCATCCTGTCCGCCAGTCTCACTCCAAACTGCAAAACAGATTTCCTTTGCTCCACCCGGAATCTCTGCATTTTTTATGGAAGCCTGATATCTCTTCTGTGTTCCATCTGTATCTTTGACACTCAGATCCCCCGCTTTAAACAGCATCTCACACGAGGTACTTCCTTCAAAATTCATATCTCCTGTGATATCCTTGAAATAAATATGTGCAGTATAAGTTCCTGCATGATACTTGTGATTTTTAATGTTGACTTCTGCTTCATAGCTTCCATCACTCTGTCTCGAAGCTGTGTACCATTTAATATCGCTCTGATCCGCTGCACACCAGACCGGAACCAGGACTTCTCTTACGGCACTCGAATTCGTAATGCCAGATACCTTCACTGTGAAGGTTCCTTTATTGATATCCTTGGATGTGATCTCTACATTTCCGGCTTTCGGCGACTGCACAGAAAATGTGTTTGCCTGCAGTATGATCATTTTTCCTGCTTTGTTTTCTGCATAAACATGAACAATATATGTTCCCAGTGATTTATGGTTTTTCAGTTTTACTTCTGCTGTATAACTGCCGCCTTTCTTTTCACTTTCATACCAGACAATATCGTCCTGTCCGTTTTTTTCGCTCCAGACCGCATATTTAATGCTCTTGATCCCTCCTGGAACAGAAGCGTCTGACAGCGTCATTTTCCAGGAATCACCCTTTTCTTCTGCGGAATAGTTACCGGCGGTTTTGCTGACGCTCTTTTCTATACCTCCTACAAAAGACTGGATTCCATTTTCGTCTGTTACATAAGCATGAATCGAATAAGTTCCTTCATTATACTGATGATTCTTCAATTTCACATCCGCATAATACGTGCCGGATGCCGCCTTCTTTGCCTCATACCATACAAGATCGCTCTGATCCTTCTGACTCCATACCGGCACCATCCTTCTGTACCCCACTGACCGCGGAAACTCCCTGCAATTCTACACGGAAGCTTTCATTTGAAGAAATCTCTCCCGCTGACATGTGTTCCATAGTCGGTGCCGAAATAGAAAATGAAGTCGCTTTTAAAAACTGTTGTTTTCCATCTTTGATGCCATATACGTGAACAGCATAATTTCCTGTGGACTTGTGATTTTTCACCGGCACAGAAACAGTCCATGTTCCATCCTCCTGCTTTACTCCGGCATACCAAACGATATCATCCTGTCCGTTCTGCTCGCTCCAGACAGGAAACTGTACTTTTGAAATCTCGCCCTCTACCCCGGATGCCGTGATCTGAACACTCTTTTCAGAAGCATTCACACTCGCTGTAATCTCCATCTGGCTGCTTCTGCTCTCAATCTCTGCTTCCTGCGTTTCTTCCGATACAGGAGCTGCCTCTTCCTTTGCAGCCTCTCTCACAACTGTTGTCTCCAGACGCTCCAGCTCAATCTCTTCTTCTCCTATAAATACAGATGGCTGAATATAATAATGAAGCTCTCCCTCTTTCTGTGGCTCCACATCAATTACGTACTTTTCAATATTCTGACCTGTGAAGTCATAAACCGGCACTGCTTCTTTTACCTCAGCAGCTTTCACATCCTGCTCAGATCCAATCCAAATCTTTCCTGTAAATTTGGTGAACTGATCTGCCATCTCTTTGTCAGGTGTAAAAACAATCCGGAAATTACCGGCTGCTTCGTCGGTCTGTTCCAATGATACATCGACTAAATCATTCACTTCTGTACCAACATCAGTGATTGCCGGCAGTTCTTCCTGACTTGTCTGTAAAACTGGCTCTTCTGCTGCCACTGCAGTCACAGGTGTCACTGTGCTCACTGTCAATGCTGTTGACAACAGAATCGCCAAAACACTTTTCCTTTTCATTTGTATCCTCCTTCCCCGCTTTATCTTCTATCTTTGAATTCTCGGCGGTATCTTCTCCTCCACAGTACATTTTTCCGTCATCCCCCCCCCCCGTATAATTTTGTCAATTCCCAGGTTTCACCATTTCACGAGATCTTTACCCTACTTTGCAATTGTTACTGCTTCCGTCCATCTCCGACTATATATTCTCGTTTTACCTTATATATTTCGCCCTTTTATTTGTAAAAAAAGAGAATGTCCTGAATCATGTTTTTCAGAACATTCTCTCTTTTTTTACAGCAAGTGCACCGGCTGCCAACTCATGATGGAACACTTGATGATTTCTTACGATTACTCCTGTGCAAAAGGAACCCACGGACAGCGTTTTGCAATTTCCTGATTATATGCTTCCAGATTTTTCATCTGTTCTGCAATATGAGGCACATTCATCCGTTCCACAAGAACCTGAATTGTCTCTTTTCCTTCCTCAGCCAGTTCTTTACGTCTTTCTTCCGTAGGAATTGACGGTGTACTCATGTGGTCTTTCGGATCTCCAAAATAATATCCGATCGAACCACTTTGATATGCAAGTGCAAAAATATCATCAAATTCCGCACAAGTCTGCTTCTCCTGATGTTCATATTTTGTAGTCAGCGGTACATCTTCCAATCTGCCCAGCATATCATAAGCGCCCACTGTAATTGCATGGAAGGTATCTGCTGATTTAAAAATATCCTGTCCGTTTTTCATCAGCTGCATGATCATATCCATATACAAAATCGGAGTTCCTGTTTTATCCATAAAATCTCTTACCATCGGACTCACTGTCATATGTGCCGGACCATGTGCACTGATATAAATCTGTCTTTTAAATCCCTGGCGTAAAAGACTTTCCGCAATTCCTGTCAGATAACGAATTCCTTCCTGAATGCTGACCTGAACCGTTCCTCTTCCACTTGCAGTCGCTCCTGCATAAAAATATGGAAGACCAGTTAATACAAGTCCGTCACATGCCTCCGCCATTTTAAGTGCAAACGCTTCACTGACTACGGTTTCCGAATCCAGAGGAAATCCCCCGTGCATTTCCACAGTTCCGACCGGAACGATCACAATATCATTTCGTGTAAGATATTCTTCCACTTCATCATTCAACATCTTCGGTATAATTCTTGTTCTCATTTTTCACCTTTCCTCTTATAACTGAAATATCTTTTTGGCATTCTCAAAACAAATTTTCCGGTAGGCCTGTGCAGATAATTTTCCTTCCTGATACTGCCTGTCCAGCCATTCTCCCAATGGAAATACCATATCCGTATTTACCATATCTGTACCGAACATCAGACGATCCTGAAATTCTTCCAAAAATTGTAAACCAAACTTTTCATCTCTCATAATAGCACATCCACCACTGTTTGCAGACAGATCCGCATATAAATTTTTATAATTTCTCATAAGACAGACCAATCTGCCGCCTTCCTTGACAGGACCTTTTCCCCATTCCATTCGAGATTTCAGATCCGGCTTCGCATCCTGACTGATTTCATGCCAGAACGGCTGACTGTGTCCTATAAATTTTAATCTAGGATATGTTTCTAAAGCTTCTTCCAACATCGGCAGTCCCGGTTCATCGACAATGCCATATTCATATCCCTCCTGCGGACTCATATGAAACAGGATTGGCATTCCCAGTTTTTCCGCCGCCTGAAATACAGCCTGAATAAACGGATGGTTTATTTTTCTGCAGATCATAAATTCACCAATTCCTACAGCTCCCTGCCTTTGATATTCCCTGAGCCTCTCTTCAATGGTTTCTTCACAATTTTCATCCAGATTACACATCCATACATATTTTTCAGGAAATCTTCTGGCCAGCTCTCTACATTTCTGGTTTCCGGAGACAGAAGCCATTGCTCCTTCTGTCTCTCCGGATGACATAACAACCGCTTTTTCAATCTGAAGCTCTTCCAGATGAGCAAGCATTTCTTCGCCTGTTGATATCTTGAATTTTTCTGTTCCCGGAACCGGATCTAACGCTGCATGTAAATGAATATCTATTTTTTTCATAGCATACTCAGCCTCATTTTCTGTACTTTATTTTGCCTTTAATTCTGCATACATCCGTTCTGTAGTCTCTTTATTCAAATTAAAGATCAGGCCCACTCCAACCAACTCTAAAATACAAGTTACCAGCGGAATAATATTAACCAGGAAGTAAATACCATTCACTGCTTCCGCTGTCTGTACTACATTGGAACCGGAAACAAATCCGATTGCTGCTAATCCGAAAGAAACTCCTGTAGAGGCAATGGTCGAACCTATTTTTCTACTAAATGTATATAAAGAATACATAGAACCATCGCTTCTTTCATTAAATTTCCATTCGCTGTAATCCAGACAGTCTGTAACAAGCGCCCAGATCAACATTGTAAATACCGTCTGTCCAATCGTTCCCAACACAACCAATGCAGAATAAATATATACATTTTTAATTTCCATGACAACCGGGATGACACTAAAGATTGTACTGGAAACAATGGCTGCCATTAAAGTTGCTTTTTTTCCAAACTTTGCTACCAATTTCGGAACCAATGGGAAACAGATCACCAAAATCGGGATTGTCGCAAGACTGATAATAGACATTACATCTGTTCTTGCATAGTACTCTTTAAAAATGTAGCTTCTTACCTGGTTTGATCCGGTAATAAAGAGCATACTTCCTAATGTTGCCACCATAACTCCGATCAATGGTCTGTTGTGTACGGTTGCTTTTAATACTTTTCCATAATTAAATTTCTCTGCTTTTTCAGAATTCTGTCGAATACGCTCCTGTGTCAAATTGAGCAGAACAAAATAGCTGATAATACTTAAAACACCGAAGACAACTGCGATCAAAGTAAAACGCTCCGGAAGAATATTGCTCTGCTTGTCAAAGCAGACAACCGGAACGATGGAAAGTCCTACGATTCCCACGATTGTTCCACCGATACTTCTTGCTCTGGAAAGCTTACTTCTCTGAATCGGATCATCACTTACTACACTTGCCATCGCACCAAATGGCATGGAAGTTCCTGTATAGCTCATTCCATACAGCACATATGCAAATGCTACATAAGCATGAAGTGCAATCCCTTCCAATGGAACATTAAAAAAGCAAAGCACACCAGATAATGCCAGTGGAAGCATAAAAATCTTAATCCATGGTTTGAATTTATCTCCGGACTTTCCAATCATCCAACGATCTGGGAAAGATCCCATAATCGGATCATTGATTGCATCCCATAATCTGGCTACTAAAAATAACGTTCCCATCCATCCTGCACTGATTCCCAATACATTGGTACAAAAAATTAGAAAGTATGCATCTACAAATAAATTTACAAAGCTGCCTGCCATGTCCCCAAATACATACCCTATTTCATCCTTCACCCCGAAGGGGCGAATTTGTTTTTTCTCCATCCTGCTCATCCTCTTTTCTTTTTCTTTTCAATTCACGTGATTTGTGTTATCCTAATTATAAGTTATAATAATTGCAATTTATATTGCAAATTCATCAAATTACATTGCAAATCTAACATTTAATTTTATCGTTTTATATTATTTGCACAAAAACATGAGAGGATTTTTATGAAACTTCACGAAGCTAAATTATTATTAAATGACCCCACATTTTCCATCGATTCCATTACTTATCAGGAATTAGAAATGGACAGCGACTATGTGGATGTACATGAAGATATCAGTTACTCGAAAGACAATGTAGATTTACACAGCCATACTTTTTTTGAAATTTTATTTTGTCAAAGTGGTTCTTTGCAATATATGGTCGGCAACACCCGTTATCATCTGGTTAAAAATTCCATTGTATGCATTCCTCCCGGTGTCAGCCACTGTCCGCTTTATCTGGAACAGCTTTCAGAACCTTACCGCAGAACTGTGATGTGGATCAGCAATAAAATCTATCATCAATATATGGACCTTTTGAAAAACAATCCAATAGAAAAAGCGTCCTGTTTGCTACCGCAAAATGTATTCCTTCTATCCGGAAATATTCTATATCAGGTGGAAGAACTTTACGAAAAGATATTAAACATCCCTCCTGATTTTTCGGGTGCAGAACTCTATAAGATCGGTTTGTCTGCGCAAATCGTTACTTTATTTCATCAATTTTTAAATTCTCATGAAATAAATCCTCTAAAGCCGGAAAAAACCATTCTTTTGGACGAGATCATTTGCTTTATAGAAACTCATCTTTCCGAAGAATTAAGTGCGAAACGGATCGCAGCGCACTTTCTGGTCAGTGAGTCTTCTATCAATCAATTGTTCAGTAAACAGATCCGTTTGAGCCTTTACCGATATATTACACAGCGCCGTCTGATCGAAGCTAAAAATTTAATTTCCAGCCAGACACCATTAAAAAAATTACCTGAACTCTGTGGGTTTTCTGATTACTCTGTTTTCTACAAAGCTTTTACAAAGCAATATGGAATTTCTCCAAAAGAATATAAAAACAGAATTTTTAAAACACAGCAGTAAAGAAGCCTCCGGCCGGGGAAAGAAATTAATCTTCCCCGCCGGAGGCTTTCTGCTTGTCCTTTTTATATAGATTATAATCTTTTCAACAGTTCTTCTCTTTCTGCTTCAAATCCAGGTTTTCCAAGAAGTGCGAACATATTTTTCTTATAGCTTTCAACACCTGGCTGATTGAATGGATTCACACCAAGCAGATATCCGCTGATTCCACATGCAAATTCAAAGAAGTAGAACAGCTGTCCCAGATAATATTCATTCTGTTCCGGAATGTTCACGATCAGGTTCGGTACATTACCATCTGTGTGAGCAAGGATTGTTCCGTTCATCGCGCTCTTGTTGATGAAATCAACTGTTTTTCCTGCAAGATAGTTCAGTCCATCCAGATCTACAGGCTCTTCATTGATGATGATCTCTTCTTTGGATGTCTCCACATTCATAACTGTCTCAAACAGGATTCTGTTTCCATCCTGAATGAACTGTCCCATAGA
>OHHV01000666.1_pt1 | contig 11989 bp, 10 predicted proteins | sample 1568141 | NCBI WGS metagenome assembly OHHV01 (sample SAMEA3879589, study PRJEB24766) | human gut metagenome | biome: human-associated habitat; feature: feces | place: USA | collected 1985/1987
AACAAAAGGAATAAAATATGAAAAAAGAAATACTGAAAAAACAAATACTGAAAAAACAAATACAATATAGCAGAACATATAGATATATTGAAATGGATAAAATAAATGTATTCTTAGGTGTTTTTCTTAGTATAATACCGCTATGTTTATTAGTATTATTTTATTATCCTCAAATTACTTTATTTATATCACAGTTCACAATGAAAGTTCTGAGCCCTATATTCCATGAAAATGTACTAGCAATAGAAAGTTCTGATTTTTTAAAGTGGTTTGGGCCAGTATATTATCTTTCCTTGCCTGGTCGGTTTCCATCGATAGTATTTATTTGGCTGAATTTGCTTATAACCTTGATTTCTTTGTTTTTACTGTCTTCAGTAGTTAAAACAAGGCCTTTGACTATTTTTTTGTCGATCAGTTTGTGGGTACATGTTTGTTCTGCTATCTTTTTTACGTTTATACCCGAGTATTTCCCGTATGATGCAACCGAGTATTCGAGCCTTTATATTAAGCAGCAGGTAGGAATTTACTTCTTTGTGCCGATTATTATTGGTATTGCGGTTTGCATGCTGCCGATAAACTTTGTTAAGTCTTGGATAACAATTGCTTTTTGTGCTGTTTATTCTTTTATCTTTGGCATTGTTCGTTATATCACTTTTATGTTCATTTTATCTAAAGTATCACTTATGTATATGGCGTCGCTGTTCTTTTCTTTCGGACCATTTATAGATTTTTTGTATTTAGTTTGCATTTATAGTTTGCTTGCCAGCAGTACCGCAGATAAATTAAAACGTAATAAGGGGGTATGGCGATGGTAATGACTCCGTATGTGATCGCTTTTTTAAAATTTTATTTCATCTTTACTGTCATCGTAATGATTTTATTCGCCATCCGTCATTTTATTTTTACCTTTAATAGAATGTATTGTGAACAAAAGCTGTATTATCAGGATATTATTGATTCTGATCTTCCATTTATAACAGTATTGATACCAATGCATAATGAAGAAAAAGTCGCGCATGGTGTTTTAGATGCGCTTTTAGAAAGTAATTATCCAGTAGAGAAATTTGAAGTTATCCCAATCAATGATTTTTCGGAGGATGGGACGAAAGAAATACTAGAAGATTATGCAGTTCGTTATGGGAATATTCATCCTTTACACCGTAACAGTGGAGAAAGAGGAAAACCTGCAGCCTTAAATCGAGCAATGGAAATGGCACAGGGGGAGATCATAGTTGTTTTTGATGCTGATTATTTACCGGGGAAAGGCTTATTGGAAAATTTATCGACGGCTTTTCTTGACCCAGAAGTAGGTGCCGTTATGGGGCGGGTTGTGCCTGTGAACACGAAAGCCAATTTTTTAACCAGATTGCTGGATTTAGAACGTTCCGGCGGTTATCAGGTTGATCAGCAGGCTCGTTACAACTTAAATCTTATCCCTCAGTATGGAGGAACTGTAGGGGGCTATCGAAAAGATTTAATGATGGGTACTGACGGTTTCAATACAAAGATCTTAGCAGAGGATACGGAGCTTACATACAGGCTTTTTTGCTCTGGCTGGAAAGTATTGTATGCTAATAGTGCTGAATGTTATGAAGAGGCTCCTGAAGCGTGGCATATAAGAGCCCGTCAGATCGCCAGATGGTCGCGTGGACATAATGAAGTAATGTTTCGCTATGTATGGAAACTGGTAAAAAGCAAGTATTTAAGTTTTTGGCAAAAACTTGATGGAATGTTTTTGTTATTCATTTATATGATGCCAGTCATTCTATTTTTTGGATTAATTGACTCTATTTTACTATTCTTTTTAGATGAGATGGATATTTTAGAGGGATGGTGGGTATTGTTGTTTTTAGGCGCTTATAATACATTTGGAAATTTTGCACCATTTTACCAGGTCGGGACTGCAAATGTTATTGACGGATCTAGAGAGAGAATATTATTGCTACCTTATCTGGCTTTTAATTTTTATTTTTATCTCTGGTTTATAACTAAAGGATTTTTTAATGCGTTAGTAGATGTTTTGACTAGGCGCGAGGCTAAATGGCAAAAGACAGAACGTTTTAGAAAAGAAAAACCGGGTGGATTTACATGATGCTTGTAATTTTTTGCTGCTTGTTATTTTTAATAATGATAGTATATCCTTTCTGGCCTGGATATAAAGAAATGAAACGAGGACAGGATAACGATAATCTTTATATAAAAAAAGATTATGTTAAAGATCCGCGTTATTTTGGTTTGTCCTTTAGAAATTTGTTGGAACCTTTTTTAGGACAGATCAGGGAATTATCAGCAGGGCAGACTTTAGAAATAGATTTATCTAAAAAAGAACTGATAATATTAGGACAAGCAGATAAGCCGCAAGCTTTTGTTGAAGATAGGATCACAATTTTTTCTGAAGATATCATTTTACCGCCTAAATCGACATCTTCAAAAGAAATTTATGCATTTAAAAAATTAGAAGCAGGAGAAATGTGCGAATTACGGGCTGTTGCGATTGATTCTGATGGTTATCTTCATCAAGGTGTAAAAATTATTCGTTGGATTGATACAAAGGGGTGCCTTGTAGTAGAGAGTAATTGTGACCTTGGTATAAGTGCAAGCAGCGAAACTAAATTGGTGTTAAAAGGAAATAACTGTATTTTTAAACGATTATTTGCCCCAAGCATTGAAATTGGAGGAACTGAAGAATTTGTTAAAGATTATGATAGCAGTGAGCTACAAAAATATCCTGAGTACAATGATGTAGATTATGATATAGAAAAAATAAGGGAAAATTCAGTTTTTATTAATAATATTGTTACACATAAAAAATTCGTCGTCCACAATTCAGCAACGATTATTGGAAGTGTAAAAGCATATAAAAATATGTGTTTAGAAGAGAATGTAAAAATTTGGGGTAACGTATTTTGCGAAAGGGATCTTGTAATAGGAAACTGCTGCCGAATAACTGGCACGGTTTTTGTGCAGGGATGTCTGAAGGTAGGGAACAATGTAGTGTTGGGTGAAAAAGGAAAAATTAAGTCTGTAATAGTAAGAAAAAATATTGTGTTTGGAAGAGGGATCGTGATACATGGGTTTGTCCTTACTGAGGGAGTTGGAAAAACTATATGAAAAAGATTTATGTGTTTGTTCTAATAATATTTTTAGCAATTTCAGTTTATTCTTTTTATGCTTATAATAATGAAAAAGATATAGAACAGGATAAAGAAATAACAGTAATCCTGGCGGTAAATAGTAATATCGTCAAAACCGATAGTAAGGTATTAAAAGGCTATGAAAGTGTGCTGCAGGAAGAAGGCGTCGCCTATAGAATAATTGATGTGTACAACTTGCAGCATTTACAACCTGCTGAAATTTTAAAAAATAGCCCAGCTGTTATTTTTCCAGACAGGGTCGCTGAGAATCTGCCGCAAGAAATTGCAATGTGGTTGCATGACTACTTGGAACAAGGTGGTTACAGCTTAATTGTGTATGATGCTGGAAGCCTTAATAAAAGAGAAAAGCATTTGGGAAATGCTGTTTTTAGCAGTCTACTTGGTTTTAATTATTCCACTTTTAAAGAAGATAGGCGGCAGGCATTCCATCATGGTTATCTGGAGTTTCTGACAGAAGAGAAACGCGATTTTTTTCAAATTCCTTTGGGAAAAACCGTTGATGGAGTTACTTTGAGTGGTTATCATTATGGAAAGTTATCATATTCTATGCGCAATATTGAAGTGCAGCATGCGCTTCGTGATGAAGATATATACGCATGGGCAGTAGTTGAGGATGGCCGCAAAATACCAGGTATAGTTAAACGTAATATAGGAAAGGGAAGTTTGTTTTATGTCAATTTACCTTTGGGGGCTATGAAGATTGATGCTGATGATTTGCCGTTGCGAGCTGTTCTTAGAACTGTCTTGTTTAATTTTGCTAAAGTTCCACATGTACTTAATGTTCCGGATGGTAAAGGTGGTATTGTTATAAATTGGCATATCGACTCTAACGTAGAATGGTTTTTCTTGCCAAGAATGATCAGAGAGGGGTTGCTAAGAAAGAATATTCCGATGTCATTTCATATTACTGCCGGTGATTTCAGAGATAATCCTGGGGATGAAATGGGGTTTATGGTAACAGAATATCCGGGCAGAGATATAGCATTGCAGCTTATTCCATATGGGCGGATCGGATCACATGGCGGCTGGGCCCATAACTGGTATGGATATGGCGTTGAAGCGGGGCGCTTGCATGATGCTGATATTGATAAATACATAAGTATGAACAATGAAGCTATAGAGAGCGTTACCAAAAAGAAGGTGACTGAGTATTCAGCACCTATTGGAGTTTTTCCTCAGCCTTATAACACTAAAGCTTTGGATAGTATGGGCGTAGAAGTTTATTATTATACAGGAGATTCTGGTAGCAGTATTAATAGAACTTTCTATAATGGCGAGATGGTATCAGAGAAGGTTTTGGCCTTTCCGATTGTCCCGTCAGGCCTTTATGCCTCACTGGGTGAGATGCATGAGTTGGGACACTATGATAATGAAAAAGTATTAACATGGTTAAAATCTATTCCTGACTACGGGCGTAATAATAGAACCTTACGATTATTTTATTCGCATCCTTATGATTTAGATGTCTATGAAGAAACTTTTTTTGAGTTTTTAGATTATCTGGATGAGGAAGAGCAAAAAGGTTCGGTTGCTGTTATGACGATGACTGATGCTGCCAGATTTTTGCAAAAGATGCTGAAAACGAAATACTCCTTTAAAAATGATACTGGGTTAACAGTTGCCCTGAGTAATCCTGATGGACTGGAAGATATAACAATAGCGGTGCCTAAAAAAGGATTGAGTGTCGAAAAGAGCCCCTATCTTAAGCTGGAGGAAGATAATAACTATTATTATCTAACGGTAAAAAATTATGATAAGAAAGAATTGGAAATACATTTTGCTCGTATGTAGCGTATTTGTTCTATCAGGTTTAAATGTTGCATTTGCATATGATAACAGTAACCATCCTGTCAGAATTATTGCTTCGCGTTATAGAACGATGCCATATGAAGTGTTTATAACTCCTTATGAGGTTGGCCTATATGCCTTAGATGATTTAGATAATACTGATCATCGAAAGGATGTAAAAGCTTTTTTGGAATGGTATCTGAAACGTATTAATAATAATGATAAAAATGGTATGAGCGGAACTATTTATGATGTTATTTTGTATGGAGATAAGGAGAAAGTCTTACCACAATATGATTCGATAGATGGTTATTCGGGGTTGTTTTTAGTATTGTTGAACAAATACTGTGAGCAGACTGGTGATATAAGTTTGATTAAGAAATACTGGCAACAAATAGAAGATATGGCATACACAATTTCCTATTTGCAGCAAGTGGATGGACTAACTATTGCTATGCCAGACTACCCGGTGAAATATTTGATGGATAATTGTGAAGCTTATGGCGGGATTAACAGTTTTTTATATTTGGCGCAAAAGGCAGACAAAAAAATAAACTATGAATATTATCAAAACATTGCCGATAATATTAAAAATGCTATTTTCAATGTTTTACTAAATACATCAACAGGCGATTTTAGCTGGAGTGATGAAGCTGATGGTAGAATATCAAATTGGGGAATTTTTTATCCTGATTCTTATGCGCAGATATTTTTGATTTATTATGATGTTTTAGACGAGTATGGTAAGTCGGTTATTTGGGATAAGTTTTTAGAACGCTATCCAAGTGTAACATGGAAAAACCTACCTTCAGAACAAGCTGTTTTTTGCAGATTAGTAAAAAAGAAGATGGGGATGGATGCGAAATGAAAAATAAGTTAATAGTTTCGACTTCAACTGCTTTTTGCGGACTTATTGCGGCTAATGTTTGCTGGGCTGGTGTAACGTTGCCAAGTAATGTTAGAGATGTTGCAGATATGCTTCAGTATTCGGCACAGGAGCAGCAGAAGAAAGCCTTTGCGACCGCAGAAACAAAAGCAGGCGTTGAAAAAATAGAGCAGGAAATAGCTGCGCTAGAAAATACTGACGTGGAAGTAGAGGTTTATAATAACACTTTGAGGCAGCAACTGCATAGTTTGCGTAAACAGTTGGCCAATGCAAACTTTGAGCATAATAGAAAAGAGAACAGGTTACAGGAGATACAACAACGGAAAACGGACATCGAAAGCAAAAATTATGAGTTGAATAAAATCGTTGAAGTTTATGGGGAAGGCCGCAAAGGTTATTTTGCCTACCAAGATATAATTTATAATGACGGTATATATGAAGGGTTGGTCCATAAAGAAGAACTGCTGAGTAGTGAGCTTAATGATTTAGATACTACGATAGTGGCTCTTAACCAGACGATAGACGCTTTAATATTAAAAATGAATAATGAAAATATAGCGGAAGACCCTGCGTTGGAAGAAGCTGATAAAGAGGCCCGATTAGAAGTGCTGAAACATGATTTGGAGTATGTGCAGAATTTATTAAAAGAGTATGAGCGTGGTTATGACATAGCTGATCGTAAGAGCAGCAGTTTTGGTACAGAAAGCAAATATTATTCTTGGCGTGATGATAAAGGAAATAAAGGACATCAATTTTATCAGCCTTTCTATTATAATATTGTGGCCGGGCCTTGGGAGTATGGGTTAGCAACCGGATTTATCAGCTCTGATAATAGGAGCAATGATAATGGTAAGGTAAATTGTCTGACTGATACTACATTAAATGTTGCGTTTCATAAAAAAGCTAAAAAGAATGATGTAATGGTTTTTTCTTTAGCGGTAAATCTGCCAACAGGTAAAGATGCGTTGCATGAATTTGATCCTGTTATGGATGAAGATCTGGTTGAGAAAGCACGTTTTGGAGAAGGATTAAATTTTACACCGGCTATTTGGTATTATTATAATCGTGACGATAAAAACACCTTTATTTTCGGAACTTATTACACTTTAGGAGGTAGATACGACCTCACGCCCAGTATGTGGGTAGAACCGGGAAATGCTTGGGTTAAGGAAATGCGTTGGCAACACTTGAACAAAAAATTTCAATTTTTAGCAGGGCTTTCCCATACTTCTTATGAAAGAACCCGAGAAAATACTTTGGAATATACTTCTGGCCATCAATTTAAGCCGGAGTTGACCTTCAATTATGCGCCTGATAATACTCAGTTTTTTACTGCGTACTATTGGCATACTCAAGAAGATCCTTTGCGTTACGCTACTTTTGATCGAATGAACGAAACTAGACGTGGCAGGAATTATGGATTGCAGTGGTCAAAGGATATCCCAGATAACAGACGGATACGTTTGTTGGTAGATTGGCTAAATAGCAGCGGTGAAAACTATGATCCGTTGACGAATATTTCAACTAATCAACGCAGAAAGACGACTTTCGGGATTGGTTTTGATCAATATTTTAAAGAGCGCTCAGAGAAACTGTCGTTGGATATTGAAACGTTCAGAATGAAGGATGGCGCTGTAACTGGTACTAGCAGTGATAATAACTATCGTGGTTTTAATGTGTATTTAAGTTATTTGAAGTATATGTGAGTGGTATAGAACGCTAATAAATACTTAAATTAACCTCAAATTTGAAAAAATTTGAGGTTTTTCGTTTTCTTTTGGTAGTGGGTAATAAAATTTTAGAAAAACCAGGAAATATTAGATGAAAAATATCCGCCGAAAGCGTAAATAGTTACAATAAAAGTTTACAAAAACAAAAGAAAACATGTAAAACATATTACAAAGTTACGCAAAAGAAACGCTAGGGTCCGTGTAATACAAAAAACACGGTTTAATGCGGGTTTGCGCTTGTAAAAAAATCAAGAAAAAGTATTGACACAGCCAAGTGGCAGTGTTACAATATGTAAGTATCTCGGGATAGCTATGCGCTTTTACAAGGAGGGTTTGTGATGACAGTAGAGTTGTTAAAGCAAGCAACGAAGCGAGTTGTCGGGAACAAGCAAACCGCTAAAGCGATTCAAAAAGGCACTGCAAAGACGGTTTATATAGCTGATGACGCAGATGTCCGGGTTGTGCAGCCACTGCTTGATGCCTGCGCTGAAGCTCGGGTGAATGTAGAAAAAGTAGCGACAATGCAAGAACTTGGTAAAGCCTGCGGAATCCATGTCGGTGCAGCGACAGCCGCGATACTCAAAGGTTGATAGGGATCTGGAAGCTTTGCTGAAGGATTTTTATAATCATTAAAATCTATTTATTCGGAAGGAGGTGCCGATATGCCTACAATTAATCAATTGGTTCGCAAAGGCAGAGAAGTTTTGACTGTAAAATCCACTGCCCCGGCATTGAAAGAATGCCCGCAAAAACGTGGAGTTTGCACTAGGGTTTACACTACAACCCCTAAAAAGCCTAACTCTGCTCTTCGTAAAGTAGCTCGTGTACGTTTGACTAACGGTATCGAAGTTACTGCTTACATCCCTGGTATCGGCCACAATCTGCAGGAACATAGCGTTGTCCTGATTAGAGGCGGAAGAGTTAAAGATCTTCCTGGTGTGCGTTACCATATCATTCGTGGTGCACTTGACACTGCAGGCGTTGCTAACCGCAATCAAGCCCGTTCTAAATACGGTGCTAAACGTGCTAAAGCAGCTAAAAAGTAATCAAGTCTACACAACGAATTGATAATCCATAAGGAGGGAAACACATGCCGAGAAAAGGCCCTGTAACAAAAAGAGACGTTTTGCCGGATCCTGTATACGGTTCAAAACTTTTGACAAGATTTATTAATAAGATTATGCTTGACGGTAAAAAAGGCGTTGCTGAACGCATTGTATATGATGCTTTCGATCTGGTTCGTGCTAAAACTGGTAAGGATCCTCTCGAAGTATTCGATGCAGCTATGAAAAACGTTATGCCGCTTTTAGAAGTACGTGCTCGCCGCGTTGGTGGTGCTAACTACCAGGTTCCGGTTGAAGTCCGTGCAGACCGTAAGACCACCCTTGGTATTCGCTGGCTGGTCAACTACTCCCGTTTGCGTGGTGAAAGAACCATGTGCGAACGTGTTGCTGGTGAGATCATGGACGCAGCAAACGCTACCGGCGCTGCTGTGAAAAAACGCGAAGATACCCACAAGATGGCTGAAGCAAACAAAGCGTTTGCACATTACCGCTGGTAATGGCCCGATCCCTATAACGAGGAGGATAAAAAAGTGGGCAGACAATTTCCGCTTGAAAAAACAAGAAACATCGGCATCATGGCTCATATTGATGCTGGTAAAACTACTACGACTGAACGTATTCTGTTCTACACCGGTAGGGTTCATAAAATCGGTGAGACCCATGATGGCGGCGCTACCATGGACTGGATGGTTCAAGAGCAGGAACGTGGTATTACTATTACTTCTGCTGCTACCACCTGTCAATGGGATGGACACCGCATCAACATCATTGATACGCCAGGTCACGTTGACTTCACTGTAGAAGTTGAACGTTCTCTGCGTGTACTTGATGGTTCTGTTGCAGTATTCTGCGCTAAAGGCGGCGTTGAACCTCAGTCTGAAACAGTATGGCGTCAGGCTGACAAATATGGCGTACCGCGTATGGCGTATGTAAATAAAATGGATATTACCGGCGCTGACTTCTACAATGTAGTACAAATGATGAAAGATCGTTTGAATGCCAATGCTGTACCTATCCAATTACCGATTGGTTTCGAAGATACCTTCCAGGGTATGGTCGATCTGATCAAAATGAAAGCTATCGTTTACAGCGACGCTCTGGGTAAAGAAGAAGAATTTGTTGATATTCCGGCCGATATGGTTGAAAAAGCCAACGAATACCGTCAAGCTTTAATGGAAGCTGTAGCTGAAAGCGATGACGAGCTGATGATGAAATATCTGGAAGGCGAAGAGCTGACGGAAGAAGAAGTTATGGCTGGTATCCGCAAACAAACTATTGCTTGCAAAATGACTCCTGTCTGCTGCGGTTCTTCTTACAAAAACAAAGGCGTACAGCCTTTGCTGGATGCTGTTGTAGCGTTCATGCCTGCTCCTACTGATATTCCTCATATCAAAGGCGTAAATCCTGAAACCGGCGAAGAAGACGAACGTCCGTCGTGCGACAGCGAGCCGTTCTCTGCACTGGCTTTCAAAATTATGAATGACCCCTTCGTTGGGAAATTGGCATTCTTCCGTGTGTACTCCGGTACACTGGATGCAGGTTCTTACGTTTACAACTCTACCAAAGGTAAGAGAGAGCGTATTGGCCGTATCCTGCAAATGCATGCCAACCATCGTGAAGAAATCGACATGGTTTATTCCGGTGATATTGCAGCAGCAGTAGGTTTGAAAGATACCACTACCGGCGATACTCTCTGCGACGAAAAAGCTCCGATCATTCTGGAATCCATGGTATTCCCTGATCCGGTAATCTCCGTTGCGGTTGAACCTAAAACTAAAGCTGACCAGGAAAAGATGGGCATTGCCCTTCAAAAACTGGCAGAAGAAGATCCGACTTTCCGTGTTCATACTGATCCGGAAACAGCACAAACCATCATTTCTGGCATGGGCGAGTTGCATTTGGACATTATTGTTGACCGTTTGCTGCGTGAATTCAAAGTAGGCTGTACTGTTGGTAATCCGCAGGTTGCTTATCGTGAAACTATCCGCAAATCTGTTAAGTCCGAAGGTAAATTTGTACGTCAGTCCGGTGGTAAAGGCCAATATGGTCACTGCTGGTTGGAAATTTCACCTCGTGAAGCAGGTGAAGGCTTCTTGTTTGAGAACAAAGTTGTTGGCGGTGCTATTCCGAAAGAATACATCCCGGCAGTTGGAGAAGGTATCGAAGAAGCTATGAAAGCTGGTATCCTTGGCGGATTCCCGGTTGTTGGTGTACACGCTAACGTATATGATGGTTCTTACCATGAAGTCGATTCATCAGAAATGGCATTCCACATTGCCGGTTCTATGGCATTTAAGGATGCTATGGCTAAGGCAGCTCCGGCACTTCTTGAGCCAATCATGAAGGTTGAAGTTACAATGCCGGAAGAATACATGGGTGATGTTATCGGTGATATCAACTCTCGTAGAGGACGTATCGAAGGTATGGAAGATATCTCAGGTGGTAAGATGATTAAAGCATTCGTTCCGCTTTCAGAGATGTTCGGATATGCTACAGACCTTCGTTCTAAGACACAGGGTCGTGGTAACTACTCTATGTTCTTTGATAAGTATGAACAGGCTCCAAAGTCCGTTCAGGATAAGGTTATTGCTTCAAGAGCAAAATAATCTAATAAAAATATAGTTGCAAAATATTTAAAAATGCAATATAATAGATTTTAGCTATGAAACCCCATAAAGGGTATGAATCATTTTAAGGAGGATTTTAAACAATGGCAAAGGCTAAATTTGAAAGAACTAAACCACATTGTAACATTGGTACAATTGGACACGTAGATCATGGTAAGACTACACTTACAGCTGCTATCACAAAGACTCTTCATGAGAGACTTGGTACAGGTGAAGCTGTTGCATTCGAAAATATCGATAAGGCTCCAGAAGAAAGAGAAAGAGGTATCACAATCTCTACAGCTCACGTTGACTGCCCAGGTCATGCCGATTACGTTAAGAACATGATCACTGGTGCTGCTCAGATGGATGCTGGTATCCTCGTAGTAGCTGCTACAGATGGTGTTATGGCTCAGACAAGAGAACATATCCTTCTTGCTCGTCAGGTAGGTGTTCCTTACATCGTTGTATTCATGAACAAGTGTGATATGGTTGATGATCCGGAACTTCTTGAATTAGTAGATATGGAAATCAGAGAACTCCTTAACGAGTATGACTTCCCAGGCGATGACACACCAATCATCCAGGGTTCAGCTCTTAAGGCTCTTGAAGATCCGAACAGCGAATGGGGCGATAAGATTCTTGAACTTATGCACACAATCGATGAATATGTTCCAGATCCAGAAAGAGATACAGATAAGCCATTCCTTATGCCTGTAGAAGACGTATTCTCTATCACAGGTCGTGGTACTGTTGCTAC
>OHHV01000673.1_pt1 | contig 11879 bp, 8 predicted proteins | sample 1568141 | NCBI WGS metagenome assembly OHHV01 (sample SAMEA3879589, study PRJEB24766) | human gut metagenome | biome: human-associated habitat; feature: feces | place: USA | collected 1985/1987
TAGGCGGCTCTTCCAGAACGCTCATGTCGCGGATTCCGATCAGGCTCATATGAAGGGTTCTGGGAATCGGGGTGGCCGTCAGGGTGAGCACATCAATATTTTTCTTCATCTGCTTGATTTTTTCCTTGTGAGTCACTCCAAAACGTTGCTCCTCATCAATAATCAGCATCCCCAGATCCTTATACTTTACATCCTTTGACAAAACCCGATGCGTTCCGATCACGATATCCACCAGACCTTTTTTCAGATCCTCCAGCGTTTTCTTCTGCTGCGCCGGCGTCCGAAAACGGCACAAAAGATCCACCCGCACCGGGAAATCCTTCATTCTCTGAACAAAGGTATTGTAATGCTGCTGCGCCAGAATCGTGGTGGGAACCAGATACACCACCTGTTTTTCCTCCTGAACGGCTTTGAAAGCAATACGGATGGCAATCTCCGTCTTTCCGTATCCCACATCTCCGCACACCAGGCGATCCATGATCTTTCCGCTCTCCATATCCTTTTTCGCCGCTTCGATAGCCTGCAGCTGATCCTCCGTCTCCTCAAAGGGAAACATTTCCTCAAATTCCTTCTGCCAGACGGTATCCGGACCGTATTGAAAACCATTTTCCTTTTCCCGGGCAGCATAAAGTTCCACCAGATCTTTTGCTATATTTTTTACAGCGCCCCGCACCCGGGTCTTCGTCTTTTTCCATTCCTGCCCGCCTAATTTATTTAATTTTGGAGGCTTTGCATCGGCTCCCGCATACTTCTGAAGAAGCTCCAACTGGGTAGCAAGAATATACAGATTGCTCTTTCCCTCATATTCAATCTTAATATAATCCTTCGTCACACCGTCCACGTCCATCTTCTCAATTCCCCGATAAACGCCGAGACCATGATTTTCATGAACTACAAAATCTCCTACGGAAAGCTCCGAAAAATTCTGAATTCTTTTTCCGCTGTACTCTGATTTTTTTCTCTTCTTCTTTTTTTCTTTTCCAAAAATATCGGACTCCGCGATCACCACGAATTTAATCAGGGGATATTCAAATCCTCTGCTCACATGACCGCAGACCACCTTGATCTCTCCCGGCTGTATCAGTCGTTTGGGATCCTCACTGTAAAATGCCGCCAGGTCTTCTCCCTGAAGTTCTTCTGCCAGGCGGGCTGCCCTCGTTCTGGAAGGCGACAGAAGGAGCGTCTGATAACCCGCTTTTTTCCATTGCTTCAGATCTTTCAGAAGCATCTCAAAGCTATTGTGATATGGGTTGACAGATTTTACCGTCACCTGAACCTCTCTGGCAACCTCCCAGCCCACACCCACCGGCTCCATCAAAGACAGGGAAAGGGTGTGCATCTGATGAAACTTATGAAGAATTTCCTGATACCGACAGATCAGATTCGTCTGTCCTGGAAGCAGATATCCCTTTTCCAGACGATGAATCATACTCTCCCGAAATTCTTCCTCGGTGGCTTTCGCGTGTTCTCCCAGACGCACTACCTCGTCCAGCACCACCAGCGTATTTTCCGGAAAATAATCCAAAAATCCTACGGTATTTTTGTAGAAATAATGAATAAAGCTTTCTGCTCCTGTAAAATGCTCAAATTCCCGCATCTGATCTTGAATTTCTTCCGCCACATTTTTGACCCGGGCTGCTTCTTCCGTCTTAAATTCATCTCTCAGCTTCTTCTGCAGAGCTTTCGCTTCTTTCTCTATGGCTTTCAGCCCTGCAGCGATCGTCTGCTCATCCAAAACCATTTCCGTAGCCGGATAAATAATAATTTCTTCCAGATTTTCAATGGAACGCTGGCTTTCCACATCAAAGCTTCGGATAGAGTCGATCTCGTCTCCCCACAGCTCGATTCTCCAGGGATTTTCCTCCGTAAGAGGAAAGATATCCATAATCCCGCCCCGGATAGAAAATTGTCCCGGCACCTCCACCTGCGTCGTCCGCTCATATCCCAGCTCTACCAGCTCCGTTTTCATCTGATCCAGAGAAATTTCACTGTCATTGTAGAAATGAATGGCTCTGTTTTTCCATAACTCCAGAGGAATCAGATAATCAAGACAACTGTCAATCGATGCGATCACCGTCACTTCTTTTCTCTCCAGAAGCGCCTGCAATACCTGAATCCTCTGTTTTGTAATCAAATTTCCATGAATATCCGCCTGATAAAAAATAAGGTCACGAGCCGGATAGAATAAGACCTCCGGATCATACAGCCGATAATCCTCATAGACCTCCTTCGCCTTCAGATCATTTTCCGTAATAATCAGACGAAAAGGAAATTCCCCGGAAAACCCATTGGCAAAATGGGCTTTCTGAGCATCCAGACAACCGGAAACCTGTACGATTCCCGGTTTTAAGATCTGTTTTTGAATTTCCTCGAATTCAGCCAGATTATATAAAGGTTGTACCAATGCATCCATTTCCTTGACATATTCCTTTCCGCTTTATCGGGGACCGCCGTTAAATTCATTCATGGCGCGATCTGTTTCCCCCTGCACTATAAGTTCCGCTGCTTTTACCGTCCGCTCCAGAGCATCATCCACCAGCTTGCGATCTTCCCGTGAAAAGTTCCCCAGTACATAATCTGCCAGATCCCAGTTTTTCGGTTTCTCTCCCACGCCTACTTTAATTCTCTGAAAATTCTGCGTTCCCAGATGGGCAATAATACTCTTAATTCCATTGTGTCCCCCGGCGCTTCCTTTTTTCCGAATACGAATCTGCCCCGGTTCCAGACTGATATCGTCATAAATCACCAAAAGCTCCTGCTCCGGGTCCACCTTATAATAATCCACCAGCGCCCGGACGGACTCTCCGCTTAAGTTCATGTAGGTAAGCGGCTTTGCCAGAATCACTTTCTCACCGCCCATCATGCCTTTTCCATACATTGCCTTATGCTGTGTCCCCGCAAAAGGAATCCGATACTCCTTCACCATGCAGTCGATTGCATCAAACCCCACATTATGCCGGGTGTTTTCGTATTTTTTCCCGGGATTTCCCAGACCTACTATGATAAACATCTTGCGTTCTCCTCTCAGGTAAAATAAACCAATTCCTGCTCTGGTTTTTCTGCCGGCACGATTTCTTTTCCATACAAAACCGGTCCTTCATCACCGTATACTTCCATATATTCTTCCCGGACTTCTGCCGTCACTTCCACCCAGGAACCCATACGCAGACGTTTGGCATCTGGATTCTTGCACACATATCCAATAAACTGAGTATCGTCCGCGCAGCAAGTCATCGCCATTCTTCCCGGGACAAAAAATCCTGCATTCAGATCACGGCTTTTCAGAACCTGACCTTTGAATTTCACAGTTTTCCCCACATAATCCTGCAGATTATCCATCATATCCACATACCAGATACCAAAATCGATATCTTCGATTTCTATTACATCTGCATCCATATCATAAGGCATCTCATCCTGGAAAATATCCTCGATTTCGCCCTCTTCATCCTCAAAAAGTACCTCTGCTCCCGCATTCACCACTTTTACACTTCGACGGAAATTCGCCAGAGGATTTTCCGGCTGACAGCGATTGAAAATCACCATATCCGCTCCCCGGATCATTTCTACAAAAAGAGATTTCATATTATTCATGTAAATCTGGAAAGTGCTGGCATCCACCGTCACAATATGCTGCGCCATATTCCATCCTCTGGGCAGAGCCATATCATAAAACTTATCCGTAGACCAGAGAGGATTAAACTCTATCAGAACACGCTCCGGCTTATGCTTTTTATCCAGCATCCGCAGGGTATCTGCGTTAAAATCTTCCGGCTCCTCCACAATCTCCAGCACCGTGTTGCATTTTTTCAGACTTTCCTCATCATACTCTTCCTCTCCCTCTTCGCAAAGGATCAAAAGCGTCTTTTCCGGAATCTGAAAATACTCCTGATGAATAGTAAAATCCAAAAACTGGGTCTTACCGCTCTCCAAAAATCCTGTAATTAAATATACTGGCACATCTCTATCAAACATGACTATTTCACCCCAAATATTTCTGCAAGTTTTTCTTCGTTCATTTTAGAACCGATCACACAAAGCTTTCCTGTGATCTGAGCCGCTCCGGTACGCACTTCATACTCTTCCGGAACCATATCAAAATAGATCCACTGACCGTCTTTTCCATCCACCATACCTTTAGCGCGGAGAATGGTTCCAAAACTTTCGTCCTCGGAAAGTGTCTTCAAAATGTTTTCGATCTCTTCCTTCGAATACTTCTTCGCCGTTTCCCGTCCCCAGCTTGTGAACACCTCATCTGCATGATGATGGTGAGGATCGTGATCATGGTCATGTCCACAGCCACAGCTACATTCTCCATCATGGTGATGATGCTCATGATCATGGTCATGTCCGCAGCCACATTCTCCATTATGATGATGCTCATGATCGTGGTCATGTCCGCAGCCGCACTCATCATGGTCGTGATGATGATGCTCGTGATCGTGGTCATGTCCACAGTCACACTCGTCGTCATGATCGTGATGGTGATGATGCTCATGCTCCTCTTTCAGCAGCTCATCCGCCAGAGATACCGGATGCTCCATAACCTCCAGGATTTTCTTTCCATCCAGCTTCTCAATCGGAGTGGTAATAATAGCTGCCTTCTCATTGATAGAACGAAGAAGCTCCATAGACTCCATTGCTTTCTTCTCGTCTACAATATCGGTACGGCTCATGATAATCGCGCCTGCATACTGAACCTGATTGTCAAAGAACTCGCCGAAGTTTCTCATATACATTTTGCATTTCTTGGCATCAACAACTGTAGTGTAGCTGTTCAGCTGAATATCAACATCCTCTTCCACACCCTGTACAGCCTTGATAACGTCGGAAAGCTTACCAACACCTGATGGCTCGATCAGGATACGGTCCGGATGATACTTCTCTACAACTTCCTTCAGGGAAGCACCAAAATCTCCAACCAGAGAACAGCAGATACATCCGGAGTTCATCTCACGGATCTCGATTCCGGCATCTTTCAGGAATCCCCCGTCAATACCAATCTCACCGAACTCATTCTCGATCAAAACTACCTGCTCACCTTCAAATGCTTCTTTCAGCAGTTTCTTAATAAGAGTTGTCTTACCAGCTCCAAGGAAACCGGAGATAATGTCAATCTTTACCATTTTGTATTCCCCTTTCTATTATGCCAGAAAAAGGGGACATGACCAAGTCACATCCCCTAATATATTTATCCCAATTTCACAGTTTTATGCAAATCAGCCGTTGATCATGAAGTGCATAAGCTTATCAATGTCTTCTTTCTCATATGCAACGATCTCAAGCTCCGGAATCTCACCGTTAGAGAAGATGTTCGCAAGAGATACATACTGTGATAATTTAGATTTCAGGTTCAGTCTGTCACCTTCGCCAGTTACAAGCTCTACTTTACCAGCGCAGCTGTCTACTACATCAAAAAATTTCTGAATGTCTTTAATATTAGATACCTTCATGTCAATATTCTCCTTTCAACATGTACAACTTTTTCCATTTCTTTTTGTTCGGGCTCATTATATCTCAACTTTTTCCAAATAGCAACAGGTTTTTCACCTTCTGGGAAAAAATCCCCAACAGTCACAAACAAAACCCGAATTTGCCCCATTCTTTGGGTATTTTTAATACTAAATTATCACAGCAATCTGAAAATTGTCTGTGAGAATTGTTCCTTGCGGAATTTGGCAGCTTCTAATACTGGAACACAGCAACCCCGTAAGCTGGCAGCGGATAAGCAAAGGAGAACGGACGATTGTCACAATCCTGCTTTTCTGCCTTAAATACCTTCTTCGCAGTCTGTCCGTTTTCATCCAGAACCAGTGTGTATTGTTTCTTCTTCGGCACACCAACACGGTAATCCGGACGTTCTACAGGAGTGAAATTGCATACTACCAGAAGGTTATTTCTTTTTGTAGGGGATTTCCTTACGAAGCTGTAAATACTTCTGTCCCCGTCATCTGCATTGATCCACTCAAAGCCAGACGGATCCGTATCCGTTCCATAGAGCGCAGGATATTTGCGATACATCTTCAGCAATGTCTGCACAAAATCCTTCAAATCCCGATGCTTCTCTTCCCCAAGAAGGAACCAGTCGAGTTCTCTCTCCTCGCTCCACTCTCGAAGTTGACCGAATTCCTGCCCCATAAATAAAAGCTTCTTGCCCGGATGGCAGAACATAAATGTATAAGCAGCCTTCAGATTCTTAAACTTATCATCTAGCTCACCTGGCATTTTCTCCAGCATAGACTTCTTCAGATGAACCACCTCATCATGGGAGATTACTAACACATATTTCTCACTGTAAGCATATGTCATGGAGAAAGTCATCTTATTATGGTTAAACTTACGGAAATAGGGGTCCAGCTTCATATATTCCAGGAAGTCATTCATCCAGCCCATGTTCCATTTCAGGGAAAATCCAAGGCCGTCATCCTCTGCCTTACCTGTAACCTTCGGCCATGCGGTAGACTCCTCTGCAATCATCACAGTACCATGGTTTCTTCCAAGAACCACTGTATTCAGATGCTTAAAAAACTCAATTGCTTCCAGATTCTGATTTCCGCCATATTTATTGGCTACCCACTGACCATCATTCTTTCCATAATCCAGATACAGCATGGATGCAACGGCATCCACACGAAGACCGTCCACATGACACTCCTCGATCCAGAACAGAGCATTTGCGATCAGGAAGTTCTTTACCTCCGGTCTGCCATAATTGTAGATCTTGGTTCCCCAGTCCGGATGCTCTCCCTGTCTGGGATCTGCATGCTCATAAACTGCAGTTCCGTCAAAATTCGCCAGTCCATGGGCATCCTTGGGAAAATGTGCCGGCACCCAGTCCAGAATAACCCCGATTTTCTGTCTGTGAAGATAATCTACCAGATATTTGAAATCCTGGGGTGTTCCATAGCGGGAAGTAGGCGCATAATAACCGGTGACCTGATATCCCCAGGAACCGTCAAAGGGATGCTCTGCAATCCCCATCAGCTCCACATGTGTATAGCCCATATCCTTCACATACTGGGCAAGCTTCACCGCCAGTTCCCTGTAATTGAAAAAGCCTTTCTCATTCTCCTCTGTAGCCGGATGCTTCATCCAGGAGCCAGGATGTACCTCATAGATCGCCATGGCATCCTTAGTCTCGTCAAATTTCTGACGATTCTTCATCCAGGTGGTATCTTTCCATTTGTAATCCCCGATATCCGTGATTCTGGATGCCGTTCCCGGTCTTAATTCTGCCTCATTTGCATAAGGGTCAGCTTTATAAATATGCTCCCCGTTCATTCCTACAATAAAAAACTTATACAGCTGTCCAATTTTTGCTCCAGGGACAAATGTCTCAAATACACCGATCGGACCTGCCTTTTTCATTGGAGCAGCCTGTTCATTCCAGTCATTAAACTCTCCAATTACAGAAACAGCCTGCGCATTAGGTGCCCATACAGCAAAATAAACACCTTCTTTTTTCCCTTGTTTCTCAGGATGTGCGCCAAGCTTTCTGTAAACATCATAATGGGTTCCCTGACCAAAGAGATACTGGTCAAGCTCTGTAAACTGTAATTTCTCTCCCATCAGAAAGTTACCTCCCTAAACTTTCAAATTCTTATGCACATTATAGCATACTCTTTTCCTCCATGCCACCAAAAACTTGTCTATTATTCATAAAAAATCTACATCAAAATTCATTTTTACTGTAAAAAAATACGCCTGTACTTTGACATTTTTCTCATAAGTACAAGCGTATACTATCATTCACACTATACAGCATCTGCGATTTCCGGAAGTCCCGAAGCTTAACACATATGCCAGACAGGCTCTAGAGCCTCTTATTTTCTCCGTTATTCGCCTGAGTCGCTGCTAAAATCCCCTTCGCTATTCTCACTGCCATCTGTGTATCCGTCACTTTCACTGCCGTCGCTTCCATCACCGGAACCATCACTGAAGTCGCTCTCATCTCCATTACTGCTGTCATCTGAACTGCCATCAGAAGTTCCATCTGTGGAAGAGTCCTCAGAAGAGCCATTTCCATTATATCCAGGCACATAACCTGCATCAAGGGCGCTCTGCCAGAACTCTGCATATTTTGCTGGCTGAAGGGTAACATTCTTCGCCGCTGCCATCTCACTTACCGTTACCAGTTTATATCCCTGTGCAATAAGATCTGGAATCAGTCTGAGTGCCGCATCAACTGAAGGACCATGAATATCATGCATCAGAATAACGGCTCCGTCTCCCAGATTGCTGTCATTCATAATGCCATTGTAATCCAGATCTGCATCCAGATATTTCCAGTCCAGACTGTCAATAGACCACAAAATAAAAGGTTTCCCAACTGCCGAAATAATTTCATCATTGCAGTCTCCATAAGGCGGACGAATTACCGTGGACTCCTGTCCACAGGCATCAATCAATGCCTGATCGGTATCGCCGAATTCCTTTATAACATCATCAATACTCAGATTCAGCATATCCAGATGATCCCAGGAATGGTTTCCGATCTCACAGCCAAGTTCCACCATTCTCTTCACTTCGTCCGGATACTGTCCAACCAGCTGTCCCAACATAAAGAAGGTAGCATGTGCATTGTTCTCCTCCAGACAGTCCAGAAGCTTGTCTGTATACTGTCCCGGACCATCATCAAAGGTAAGTGCGATCAAAGGGCGTTTCTTCTCAGCATTGTAAGAACCATCCTCATTAAAATAATAATCGTTTACCCCCTTGGTCACCCAGCCGGTCTGCATGTATCCATTGGAATCAAATGCATATTTCACTCCGTCAATCTCTGCAAAACCATTGGTATAATATGTACCATCTGCATTCTGATACCAGCGTCCGCTGGAATCCTCATGCCAGCCTGGAGTCAGTGAAGAAACCTTGGTCACATCGCTCTGTCCTTTCAGAGGCTGTCTCAGAGCATCTGTAGAATTGGAATCCGCATTCGAAGCAGCTCCGTCACCTGCATCCGCCTGCACGCTCTGTGATTTTCCAGTACTCTTTCCTCCCACACGACTTACGATTGGAAAAATCACTCCTCTTATTACAAAAATCACAGCCAGCACCATTGCCACAACATAGGTAACCAGCTTAATGATCTTCCTTCGTCTTATCTGGCGCTGTTTCCTGCGCATTCTTTCGCGCAAAACCCTTCTATCCATTCATATTCCCTCTTTATCTCTCGTTACATAGTGGAAAAAATTTTCCGCAAAAAAGTTCTGTCATAGCACTTCTCTCAGCTCCAGATCATCTGTTACAAGAAGAATATCCGCTTTCTTTCCAACAGAAAGGGAACCAACTTCATCATAAATACCAATACTCTTTGCCGGATTTCGTGTTGCTGCAAAAATCGCTTCTTCAAGGGGAACACCAAAAGAAACAGCCTTGCGCATACAATCATACAGGTTCGTAGCAGAACCGGCAATCGTACCGTCCTTCAAAGTTGCCTTACAGTCCTTCATCGTTACTTCCTGTCCACCCAGCTGGTAGGTTCCGTTCTCCATTCCAGTAGCCATCATAGAGTCACTGATCAGTACAATCCTCTCTGGTCCAAACATCTTAAATGTAGCGCGGATCACAGCGGGATGAATGTGAATGCCATCACAGATCATCTCTGCCATACACTGCCCATCATCACAGGCAGCTCCGATCAGTCCTGGTTCTCTGTGCGCCAGTGGCTGCATGGCATTATAAAGATGTGTCACATGGTGTGCACCTCTTCTCATGGCCTCCGCTGCTGTATCGTAATCAGCTGCTGTATGACCAAGGGAAATGCACACCTCATTATGTACCTCATCAATGAATTCCATAGCACCATCCACATTCGGTGCCAGAGTTACCAGCTTCACCATATTTCCGGAATATTCATTCAGTTCACGGAAAAATCCGGCATCTGGTTTGCGGATATAGCCCTCCACATGGGCGCCTTTTTTCTTCGCATCCAGAAATGGGCCTTCCATATTGATTCCCCGGACAGCAGCTCCGTCTTTCATTTCTCCCACAGTCTTAATAGTAGCAAAAATTTCCTTCAGTTCTTCTGCCGGCAATGTCATGGAAGTAGGACAATAGGAAGTAATTCCGTGACTCTTTTCGTATTTCAGAATAATCTTAAGTCCTTCCGGATCAGCATCAGAAAAATCATGTCCAAATGCACCGTGACTGTGAATATCCACCAGCCCCGGAAGCACCCTGAGCCCAGCCGCGTCTACAATCGTCTTGTCCGTAACCTCATCCTCTGAAGCCACGATTCTATGATTCTCCACATACAGATCCTGTAATCTGAAGCTTCCATCCTCCTGAAAAACTTCTCCATTTTTAATAATCATAACTCCATTCCCTCCTGAGATTCATTGGCTGCTGTTTCTGTTATAAGCGGCAACCGTCAATTCTCCGTACTGTCATCCTGTGTATCTGTTGAAGCATCCGCTGCTGTGCCTGTATCTGCGGTTGCACCAGCTTCCTGCTCTTCTGCTGTATCCCCGCCATCAGTGCTCTGTCCGTCAGTCGTACTGCCATCTGCATGATCTGCTGCTTCTGTTCCCTCAGCAGCCTGTGCATCCTCACCTTCAGCAGATGTATCCGCTGCTGTCTGATCATAATTAGCATTTGCAATAATGAAATCCTGAACTCTCATAAGTCCGATACTCTCATCCACTGCAACCTGACCGTAAGTATCGATAAGAACTGCAAGATCGCCAGAAGCATACTGCTCTACCAGCTGATTCTGGATTGCAAGACTTTCCTCATCCTCCAAAGTCATTCCCTCTGCGTCCATGATTCCCTGAATAAGCAGATTCTGTTTTACCTTGGCCTGGGCATACTGCTGGCACTGGGCTTCGAAATCATCCATGGAAACGCCCTGAGACTCTACGAAGTCTTCAAGCTCCATATTTCCCTGCTTCGCGTATGCTTCTGCCTGTTTCTTAAATATCTTCACTGCCTCTTCTACGTCTTTCTCTGGATATTCCACAACCTCAGAATTGGTGTAAACAGTATTCCATGCAGTGCTGCGCAGACTGCTGTCGGCCTGATCCTGTGCTTCCTGCTCCAGCTGTGCGCGAACAGAAGCCTTATATTCATCAATTGTCTTGTAATCGGTATTCGCTGCAACCCAATCATCGGTCAGTTCCGGTGGTCTCTTAAAGCTCTGCACGGTAATCTGGAATACTGCATCCTGTCCAGCCAGTTCACTGTTGCGGTAGCTCTCCGGGAAGGTTACCGATACGTCTTTAGTCTCACCCTTCTTCATTCCCACGATTCCTTCTTCAAATCCGGGAATCATTGTGCCGCTTCCGATCACAAGGTCATAATTATTACCAGTTCCACCTTCAAAAGCTTCCCCGTCTTTTGTACCTACGAAATTAATAGTAGCGGTATCACCATTCTGGATGACAGCGTTCTCATCTGTCACTTCCACTGAATTGTCTTTCAAATTCTCTGCGATACGATTCTCAATATCCTCATCTGTCACTTCTGGTACAGAATTATCAAGAGTTATCCCCTTATAGTCTGCAATTGTAACATATTTCTCCACATTATCCACTGAAACCAGGCGTGTCGCACCGGTAGAATCTGTATAAGGTTCCTGTACCTCTTCTTCCTCTGCCGAATCCTCTGCCTGCTGCTCTGTTGCAGTGCTCTCACTCTCTGTACTGGTAGTTTCTTTATCACTTCCGCAGCCATTTACAGCAAGTGCCATACACATTACTAACGCTGTCAAATATAGTTTTCTTTTCATTTCATACTCCCTTCAGTTACTCTTTTATAAAATTATCACATTTTCTATTAAAAAGGAAGCCCACTGAGGCAATCATTTTTATTTTATCTCCGCCGCGTTACTGTTCACTGGTAACGTTCCGCGAGGTGTTTTTTGTGAACAAAGTTCACAG
>OHHV01000680.1_pt1 | contig 11843 bp, 10 predicted proteins | sample 1568141 | NCBI WGS metagenome assembly OHHV01 (sample SAMEA3879589, study PRJEB24766) | human gut metagenome | biome: human-associated habitat; feature: feces | place: USA | collected 1985/1987
GGGACATGGCCCGATTTGTACGTTCCAGCGTAGGAAGCAGGGAAGAGAACGATGCGCTGATTCACGCCATCGTTCAAATCATAAAGGAGGACAGCAGATGAGAAGAGCGGAAGTTGAACGTATAACCGGTGAAACCTCGGTCAAAGTGGTTTTGGAGCTGGATGGAAGCGGAAAAGGAGAGATTTCTACAGGAATCGGATTTTTGGATCATATGCTGAATCTCTTTGCCCGTCACGGATTTCTGGATCTGACAGTGCAGGCCTGCGGAGATTTGGAGGTGGACTGCCATCATACTGTGGAAGATACCGGGATCGTCCTGGGCCAGGCCATTGCCCAGGCTGCAGGAGACAAGGCAGGTATCCGCCGTTATGGTTTTTTCATGCTTCCCATGGATGATGCGCTTGCTTTAAGCGCCGTGGATCTTTGTGGAAGACCCTGGCTGGAATTCGACTGCAGCTTTCCCACGCCTGTGATAGGCACGCTGGACAGCCAGCTGCTCCGGGAGTTTTTCTATGCAGTATCCTATAGCGCCGCCATGAATCTCCACCTGAAAATGCTGTCCGGGCAGAACAGCCATCATATGGCGGAAGCCATGTTCAAGGCATTTGCCAAGGCGCTTGATATGGCTACAGGATACGATGAACGCATTGACGGCGTCCTGAGCACCAAGGGAAGCCTGTAAGCGGAAGGAATTTCCGGAATAATTCCGGGATTCCTTCCGCCGTGTCGGAAGAACTGTGCGGATAGTATTACGGAAAAAGCAAACGAAAGAGCAGGAGAGCCAATGAACTCAAAAAAATTTTTGCCATGTATTTATTTGTATCAGAAGAGAGCGGTAAGCGGTCTTGATGATTTGCATGAGGTCAGCATTGATCCGGTGGCTTTGGCAGAGAGCTACAGTGACAACAAATGCGACGGCATCATCGTATTTGACCTTTCCTCCACTGACAGGGAGCATGAGGAAGCCATAGACATCATCAAAGAAATATGCGCCACCGTGGCCGTTCCCGTAATCGGCGCCGGTGCGATCCACCGCATGGAAGACGTGAAAAAGCTTCTATATGCCGGATGCCGCCAGGCGGTGCTTGATTATACGGAAGAAGATAATATTGCAGTCACCCGTGAGGTCTCCCTGAAATTCGGCGCGGATAAGCTGCTTGCGATGACAGACAGCAGTAAGGTGATCAGGGAGCAGTGCGCTCTGATCAACCAATATATCAGCAGCGTTCTCGTCCGGGAGCCGGCCATCCTGAAGGAAACGGCCGAAATCAGCCCTGTTCCTGTCATTACAACGCTTCCTGAGATCTCCCTGGAAAAAATCATTGAAATCCTGAAAATGGAAAATGTGGACGGCATCGCAGGCAAGCTTGTGAATGATAACTATAAAGAAATCGAAGCGCTGAAAAAGCTCTGCCGAGATAACGGCATAGAGGTTTCCGAAATTACCGCCGCCTATCAGTGGTCTGATTTCAAACTGAATTCAGATGGCATGATTCCCGTAATTGTACAGGACTACAAAACTGACGCGGTTCTCATGCAGGCATATATGAACGAAGAAGCCTATCTGGCGACCATACATACAGGTAAAATGACCTACTACAGCAGAAGCCGCCAGGAGCTTTGGCTCAAGGGCGAAACTAGCGGCCACTATCAGTATGTCAAATCCCTTCACGCAGACTGCGACATGGATACCATCCTCGCCCGCGTGGTACAGATTGGGGCTGCCTGCCATACAGGCTCCTACAGCTGCTTTTTCAACGAAATACTCACCCTAGACGACACCGCGGACACTCAGCATAACCCGTTGAAGGTTTTCGAAGATGTCTTTGCCGTTATCAAGGATCGTAAGGAGAATCCCAAGGAGGGCTCTTACACCAATTATCTGTTTGACAAAGGCATTGATAAAATCCTGAAAAAACTGGGAGAAGAGGCCACCGAAATCGTTATCGCCGCCAAAAATCCCAACCCCAATGAGATTAAGTATGAAATTTGCGATTTCCTTTACCATATGATGGTCCTTATGGCTGAAAAAGATGTTACCTGGGAAGAAATTACTGCGGAGCTGGCAAATCGGTAGATCCTTATTCTTTGATTTTTGCTTTGGGAAAGTAGTTTTGTCCGGAATTAATGGTTAGTTTCTGATTATACAAAAAAGAATAGAAATAAATGCAGTATTCAGGAGACAGGCCGGTAAGTTTAAGGCCTGCCTCTTTTTTAAGTGGAAATAAGGTACAGAAAGTTCACTTTTCTATTTAGAACAATATAGTAAAAAATAAGTTTTTATGTTGATAATAGTTATTTTGGAGAATATAATAAGGATATATGTGATATAATTTTGTATTTTTTCTGCTTATATTGCGCTAAAGCGTTTTATATGTGCAGTGAAGAGAATGTTTGCTATATGCAGAAAGCATTGACGCGGGGGATACATGGAAAAAACATATCATTCTCATTATCGGGAAAAAGATCAGCAATATCAGCTCAATGTAAATCATCAGATAAATGTAGCCCGGCTTGCAGAAAACTATTGTCCTTTGCCCGAATTGAAAAAGACGGCTTGGCTGACAGGAATTCATCATGATGATGGAAAATATCCAGAGGAATGGCAGGAATATTTTGAAAAGTCCTTAAAAGAAGAAGGATGCAATGAAGGTAAACTGGACCATTCCACACTTGGCGGTTTGGTGGTAAATCAATATTTGCCAGGAACCTTGCTTGGGGAAATGGTACAGGATGCCATTTATATGCATCATGGTCTGCAGGATTGTGTATCAATTTCTGATGGAAGCATTTTATTGGAAAAAAGGAAACAGAAGTATACTGCGGAAAAGGTAAAGGCTGTATGCAGAGAAGCGGAAGTTCTGCTTGAGGCGTCTGAACTGAAGCTGAACGCGGCGGAAATGGCTGAAATAAGGAAGAAGGCCAGAGCTGATTTAAATGTTTTAGCCAAAGAAGTGCAACTGTTTGCAAAAAATAACAATGGCTTATATGGTAATCGTAATTTTTATCTGGGTATGTTGGAGAGACTGCTGTTTTCATCCCTGATGGATGCTGACTGGAGGGATACGGCGGATTTTATGGAGAACCGTAAAACTGATACAGGAATGAGCCAGGATGAAATTCAGAAGGTTTGGGAGTACGGTATTATTACTTTGGAAAATAAATTAAACGAATTGGATAAGACTTCTGAGATAGCATCCTGTCGGCAGGATATATCTGCACGCTGCCGAAACGCAGCATACGCTTCCGGCAATTTATTCCGTCTTTCCGTCCCCACCGGAGCAGGGAAGACGCTAAGTACTTTGCGTTTTGCATTGCATTGTGCAAAGGCGAATAAAAAAAGACATATTTTCTATGTTGCGCCCTTTAAAAGTATACTGGAACAAAATGCGAGTGTTATCAGAACAAGTCTGGATATGCCGGATATGATATTGGAACATCACAGTGATGTGGTTCAGGAAGAGGTGAAAGGACAGCAACGTTATGAGCGGCTCATAGAAAACTGGGATGAAGTGCCGGTGATAGTGACCACTGCAGTACAGTTTTTTCAGACGCTGTTCAAGGAAAAGAGGAGCAGTATCCGTCGGTTTCACAGTCTGTGTGACAGTGTAATCATTTTTGATGAGGTACAGGCTATGCCTGTTAAGCTACTGCAGCTATTTAATCTGGCGGTTAATTTTCTGACACAGTTCTGCAATACAACGATTGTTCTATGTACGGCAACACAGCCGCTTTTGGACAGGCTTCCTGAAAACAGAATGCTGCCGCCGGTTGATATGGTCAACAGTATTTCAGCATATAAAGAGGTTTTCAGGCGTGTGGAATTTCATGATTGTACGCAAGATTGCGGAAAGGGTTTCAATATTTCACAGGCGGTTGATTTTATTTTGGAAAAATCACGGCAGATGGATCAGGTACTCATGATATGCAATACAAAATCCTGCGCACTTGATATTTACGAGCAGCTGAAGGGGAAAACAGAGGGAGGTTTATACCATTTGAGCACACTGATGTGTGCTGAGCACAGAAGTAATGTTTTGAAAGAAATCAGAGAATGTCTTGACAGGAATGAAAAGGTAATCTGCATCAGTACGCAATTGGTGGAAGCTGGTGTGGACTTTTCTTTTCAATGTGTGATTCGGTCTCTGGCAGGTCTTGATAACCTAATACAGGCAGCGGGAAGATGTAACCGGAACGGAGGGCCGGAAAAAGGGCTGGTCTGTCTTATCAAAATGTCTGAGGAAGCGGAAAGAATCTCCTCTCTTAAGGATATCAGAACGGCACAAGAAGCTATGTTGTGTACGCTTCAGGCATACCGTAAAAGTCCGGAAAGTTTTAGAGAAAGGTTGGATTCAGAGGAAGCGGTTACATTGTATTTCAAATATTATTTGATGGAACGCAAAGATGAAACCTCTTATCCGGTACTGAAGGAATGGGGAAGGAGCAGCCTGGTAGAGCTATTGTCCGATAATAAAATTTTTGCTGCCGAGAAAAAAGAAATCAGGCTGAAGCAGGCGTTCCTGAGTGCAGGACAGATTTTCACTGTAATTGATGATAAGGGTTTGAAAAATATTCTAGTCCCTTATAGGGAAGGTAAAGAACTGATTCAGGCTCTTCAGAGCGAGGCAGATCCTGAACAGAAAAGAATTATTTTGCGAAAGCTGCAGCGTTATTCGGTGGGAGTATCAGAAAAAACACTGAAAAATTTGGGGAACGCGGTTTATGGGATTGAAGAAAATCGGGTGCTGGTTTTGGCAGAAGGTTATTATGATGAAAACGTTGGTCTTAAGGAGGAACCATCGGCATTGGATTTTTTGAATTTTTAAGAAGGAGATAAAAGGTGCAGGCTAAATACAGAAATACGGTGGAATTTCAGGTCAGCGGTGATTATGCATTATTTTCGGATCCGGTTACCAGAGTCGGCGGTGAAAAATTTTCTTATCAGATTCCTACCTATGAAGCTATCAAAGGGATTCTGCAAAGTATATATTGGAAACCGACGATAATTTGGCGTATTGATGAGTTGAGAGTGATGAATCCTATCCAGACGGAGACAAAAGCGATTCGTCCAATCGCGTATAATGGGGGAAATGACCTTTCCTATTATACTTACCTGAAAGATGTGCGTTATCAGGTAAGGGCGCATTTTGTCTGGAATGAGAACCGCCCTGAACTGGAAGGGGACAGAGATGAAAATAAGCATCATAATATTGCCAAACGGATGATTCAAAGAGGCGGACGGAGAGATATCTTCCTGGGGACCAGAGAATGCCAGGGATATGTGGAACCCTGTGTGTTTGGGGAAGGAGAAGGTTATTATGATACTCCCTCCAGAGAGGTGGCTTTCGGTTTTATGTATCATGGAATTACATATGCCGATGAAGCCGTGCTGGAGGAGGACAGAGGAAAAATGACTGTTCGGTTTTGGAGGCCGGTCATGAGGAATGGGTATGTGACTTTTTTGGCTCCGGAGGAATGTTCGGATAAACGGATGATTCATGAAATGGGAATAAAGGCCTTTCCGGATAAAAAATTCAGCGGTCTTCAGGAATTTTCGGAAGAAGGTGATGAGGAATGAACTGGATAGCAGAATTATGCGATTTGTATGATAAAAATCAGCATCTGGCTGGCAGGATGGGGGAAGATCATATTGTTTTGCTTCCGCCCTACCATACTACGGTAGCGGCACAAATTACGGTGACGATTGACGGAGACGGCAATTTTCTGCGAGCGGAAACGGTACCGGACGAGGACAAGCTGACTATTATTCCCGTAACTGAAAAATCGGCCAGCAGAACGGCAGGAATTGAGCCTCACCCGCTTTGTGACAATCTGAAATATCTCGCGGCGGATTATAATCAGTTTGTCAAAGGAAAAGACTGCTCTAAAAACCATTTGCTGTACATGGAACATCTGAAGGAATGGGCGGATTCCTCTTACTGCCATTCAAAAGTTAAGGCTGTTTATCAGTATCTGGAAAAAGGTACGTTGATGAAGGATCTTAATAATCAAGGTATCTTTATACAGGATGAATCGGGAAAGATTTCCGAAAAGGCAAAAATACAGATTGTTGCTCAAACGGACGCATTTATACGGTTTCAAATAGATACAGGGGAAGTATTACCGGAAGATGCGCTGATGGATGACAGCGGCAGTTTGTCAGTGAAATGCTGGAAAGACTGTTCTTTACAACAAAATTACATAGAATATTGCAGATCTCAGCAAAAAGAGACAGGACTTTCCTACCTGACAGGCGACTTAACGCAAATTTCCTGGCTGCAGCCCAAGAAGATTCGGAATGAAGGAGATGGAGCGAAGCTGATTTCTGCAAATGATGAATCTAACTATACTTACCGCGGGCGTTTTGCCAATAAAGAAGAGGCTTTTTCCATCGGCTATGAGGATTCCCAAAAGGCTCACAATGCACTTAAATGGCTTCTGCGGAAGCAGGAAACGAATTATGGAAGCCTATACCTTGTGACCTGGGAATCCGATTTAAAAACTGTGGCGGACTGGCAAAGCAGTTCGGATGAGTTATGCATACAGGCAGAAGCATTACCGGACGAAGTCTCCGAAGAGGAAGAAGAATTTTCCGATGAAGTATGGGATGAGGAAGAAGAACAATATAAGGGAACCGGAGAAGCCGGGGCAATGCGTTTCCGACAGGCAATAAAAGGATACCGCAAAAATCTGACTCAGACTTCCAATACCATGATTATGGCCTTTGATGCTGCAACAACAGGTCGTTTGGCTATGGTGGAATGCAGAAGCTATGATTCCTCCCGATATCTGGACAGCCTTCAGAGCTGGTATGAACGTTGCGAATGGAGGCAGCCAAAGAGCAGTAAAGAAAGAGGGCGGTATATTTATTATGGTATGGTAGGGATTAAGGATGCCGCAGAGCTTTTATACGGAACGGAACAAAACGGTTATTTCTCCCTTTCGGGGAAAGAAGAACGTTATAAAGATGTGGTGAAGCGATGGATGCCCTGTATTCTCGATAAAAAAGAGGTTCCGGCAGACATGGTGAGACTTGCTGTACAACGGGCATCTTCGCCGGTTTCATTCGAAAGCCGCTTTCTATGGGAAAGAATTCTGGCACTGGCATGCTCACTTGTAAAACAACAGATTGAAAAAAGGTATGGGGAGGTATATACGATGGCATTGGATAAAAAATGTCGAAAGAGGGAATATTTGTTTGGCCGACTGCTGGCCGTGGCGGACAGAATTGAGTATCGTACTTTTGATAAGGAGGACGGACGGGAAACGAATGCAAAACGTTATATGAGCGCATTCTCTCAGCACCCTTACAGAACGTGGAAGGTTCTGGAGGAAAAGCTGGAACCATATTTTATGCGCTTAAAGGCTCCGGAGCGTCTTGTGTACCAGAGACTGCTGGATGATATCTGTAACCTGTTTGAAATAGAAGACTTTGAAAATGATACGGCACTGAATGGCTTATATTTACTGGGATTTCATAATCAATCCTATGTCCTGAAAGAGAAAAAGAAAGAAGAGGAGGAATAAATAATGAGTGAACTGAAAGGGAAAATTGATTTTGTGGCATTAATATCTGCAACGGAGGCTAATCCGAATGGAGATCCGCTGAATGGGAACCGTCCGAGAGAAAATTTTGATGGGTTTGGGGAAATCTCTGATGTTTGTATCAAGAGAAAAATAAGAAACCGCTGGCAGGATATGGGACAGAAAATTTTTGTACAATCGGATGATCGTTCGTATGATACATATAGCAGTCTGAAGGAACGTGCGGATGGATATACCCCTTTGCAGGAGGAAATCAAGAAAGGGAAAAAGGCTGATCGGGATAAATGTGCACAACTGGCCTGTCAGGAATGGCTGGATGTCCGCAGCTTCGGACAGGTATTCGCTTTTAAAGGCGTAGAAGTATCTCTTGGCGTAAGAGGACCGGTATCCATTCATCAGGCTGTCAGTGTTTCTCCGGTAGATATTGTCAGCATGCAGATTACCAAAAGTGTAAACAGTGAGGCCGGTAAAGAGGGAAAGGCTTCCGATACCATGGGAACAAAGCATAGGATTGAGTTTGGACTTTATGTATTAAAAGGCAGCGTTAACGTGCAGCTGGCGGAAAAAACAGGGTTTTCTGAGGAAGATGCCCAACTGCTGAAAGAAGCGCTGAAGACTTTGTTTGAAAACGATGCGTCCTCAGCAAGGCCGGAAGGAAGCATGGAAGTCTGCCGGCTTTACTGGTGGCAGCATGAAGAAAAGATGCCTGCAGTTTCTACCGCAAAGGTACATCGAAGTGTAAAAATTGAGAAGAAAACGGACCATCCAAGATCCTTTGACGATTATGATATTTATTATGAAAATCCTGGTTGTGTAGAACCGGAGGTGTATGATTTTGTATGAGGAAGATGAATTTCTGCAGCTGTCCGGCATACAGCATTTTGCATTCTGCAGGAGACAATGGGCGCTTGCTTATATAGAGCTTCAGTGGTCGGAAAATGTGCGGACTGTGGAAGGAAAACTTCTTCATGAAAAGGCTCATGATGTGATGAGCAGGGAAAAGCGCGGAGACCTGCTCATCTCCCGGGCCATGCCGATCAGCTCCAGAGAGCTTGGTATCAGCGGAGAATGTGATATCGTAGAATTTCATCGGGCGGAAGCTGGCGAGGGGATTTTTCTTCAGGGTCAGGAGGGGGAATGGTCTGTAATACCTGTTGAATATAAAAGGGGTTCACCGAAACCGAATCAGGTTGATATTCTTCAGCTGGCTGCACAGGCAATGTGTCTGGAAGAGATGCTATGCTGCAGTATTCCATATGGATACCTTTATTATGGAGAGATCCGGCACAGGGAAAAAGTCGAACTGACTGAATCAGTGAGAAATGAAGTAAAGTCGATGTTCCAGGAGATGCACCAATATTTTGCAAGGAGATATACACCGAAGGTCAAATGGAGCAAGAGTTGCAATGCCTGTTCCTTACGTGATATTTGTCTGCCTGTGCTTGGAAAAGGAAAGTCAGCCGGAAGTTATGTAGAGGAACATATTGAAGAATAATTGGCTGTATGAAGTTTATGGAATCTGCACGATAATGAATGGTGAAAGGGACCGGGGGAAAAGCTGTGAAGAGATTATTGAATACACTTTATGTGACATCTCATAACCGTTACTTGTCTCTGGACGGGGAAAATATTGTTGTTTTGGAGAAAGAAAAGGAAGTTGGAAGAGTGCCGCTCCATAATCTGGAGGCCATTGTTACTTTTGGCTATACTGGTGCAAGTCCGGCACTCATGGGTGCATGTGCAGAACGAAATATCGGTCTGACTTTCCTTTCCGGGAATGGCAGGTTTATTGCGCGGGTAACAGGAGAAGTATATGGAAATGTGACGCTTCGCAAAGAACAGTATCGCAGAAGTGAGTCAGAAGAAGAAAGTCTGAAAATTGCAAGGAATTGTATTACCGGAAAGGTCTATAATTCCCGCTGGATTGTGGAGAGGGCAGCGAGAGATTATCCTCTACGGCTGGATGTCGAGAAGCTGAAGAGTAAATCAGCTTTCCTTGCACAATCCCTTAAAAAGATCCGTACCTGTCCTGATGCGGCTGCGCTCAGGGGATTGGAAGGAGAAGCAGCCTCTGTGTATTTTTCTGTTTTTGATGATATGATTTTGCAGCAGAAGGATACCTTTTCATTTCATGGCCGGAATAAAAGACCTCCGCGGGATGAAGTAAATGCAATGCTGTCTTTTGCCTATACCCTGTTAACGTCTATGTGTGCCAGCGCACTGGAGACAGTAGGGCTTGATCCTTATGTAGGTTTTTTTCATACAGATCGTCCGGGCAGAAAATCGCTGGCGCTGGATATGGTTGAAGAATTCCGCAGTGTGATGGCGGATCGGTTTGTATTGACTTTAATCAATAAGAAAATTGTAAATGAAAAGGGATTCCAGCGAAAAGAAAGCGGTGCTGTGATTATGGATGAAGAGCTGCGGAAAATTTTCCTTTCCTCCTGGCAGTCTAAAAAGCAGGAGATAATCACACACCCATTTTTAGGAGAAAAAGTAGAGTGGGGAATGTTGCCTTATGTTCAGGCAATGCTTCTAGCAAGATATCTGCGAGGGGATTTGGATGAATATCCGCCTTTTTTCTGGAAATAAAAATTTTCGGTATAAAAGGTTGTATCATCTGGGTAAGGTGTTTTGAAAAGTGTTATGCTATCTTGAAACGTTATTTCAAAATAATGTGCTTCTGTATTGCCCTTTTATATCAAAGACATAACAGGCGTAATGTGGCAATAACATTGCATTAAAGGAGCAAAAATGCTGGTATTGATAACATATGATGTGAATACAGAAACTGCAGCAGGTCGAAGCCGTTTGCGAAAAGTTGCAAAGCAATGTACAAATTACGGTCAAAGAGTACAGAATTCTGTTTTTGAATGCAATATGGATGCAGCTAAATGTCGGCAGGTAAAGGCGATTCTGGAAGAAATTATAGATAAGGATAAAGATAGCCTGCGCTTTTACTATCTTGGAGATAATTATAAAAATAAAGTGGAGCATATAGGCGCAAAGCCGGGATTTGATGTAACAGAAACTTTATTTATTTAAATTGTACTGTTCAGTACCGTCTCAGTATATGCCAAAATCCATCCTGAGGAGCAGAATGGATCACTGCCCAACTTCAGAATGGGTTGCTCCACTCCGCTAGCTTTCCAATAAGGCTCAGCGGGAACTCAACTGGTCGTTATTGCATAAAGTCTTATCAGCGAATGTGCTTGGGAGTAAAAGTGTCTCCAGAATATGCTGGAAGGCACCAACACCAAACTGTCTGACAAAGTGTCAGAAACAAATTGCTGTTACTTTCTGAAGAACTTAACATCAAAAATCTGGATAAAGAGATTTACAATTTTACGAAAACGGAAGAAAAACAGGCGTCCCAGGCAATTCAGAAAGTCACTGGTATAGGGAATGCCAGCTCATAGGCTGTCATTTCAGATATCGAAACAGATACGGGCTGTTTTCCTACAGACAGGTATATTTCTTCTTGGATAGGGTTATGTCAAGGTGATAACGGGAGTGTCAAAAAATGATAGTCCGGTAAAACGGGGAGGAAAACGCTCTTTTGCGAACAACGCTGATTGTCTGTGCACATTCAGCTGTCAAGAATAAAAATTACTGTTTCCATACGTAGGTCATGAAGAGCAGTGTTCACAGGAGGTAAGCTTGCCTATGCCGCAGTTGTCCATTTCATGCTCGCAGCCATTTAATAAATCCTCAAAGTCGGAGTGGTTCTTAGGTTCCTGGAGTTTTGATTACTACAACCAATTCAACAAGGAACGTAAGAACAATGCATATCTGATAAAATTAAAAGTACTTTTCTGGGAATTATCAGTAGTTGCTACCTGAATCTTAAAGAAAAGTTCAAAAAACGCTTTTTAAATTTGTGATGGATTGTTTGCGCTTTTTTGGTATCCGGAAGGTCATTTTTCACAGTAAACAGCCTTCGGTGATGAATTTTGGCGTTCTTGATACATATTCAGTCTAATTTTATGTGGATGATCCATTTTGTGGATAATGTAATCAGAACAAAGAATACTAAAGGTTTGTTTGAGTATGAAGATGCTGGTGCGAATGTGAAGTGAACATAAAGCCCCCGGGAGATTCGCACCATGTATTTTCGGAAAAAAGAATAATTTATTTTAGACATATGATAATTTTGAAAATCTAGTTGATAATATTATCGCTTATATGTCAAAATTAGATATAAAATGTCTTGATGAAGGATATTCATTTGTTGATATTTGCGGTCTTCCTCTGTATAGAGGAAGTGGATTGAAATCTTGTTAAACCGAACCTTATGT
>OHHV01000708.1_pt1 | contig 11522 bp, 8 predicted proteins | sample 1568141 | NCBI WGS metagenome assembly OHHV01 (sample SAMEA3879589, study PRJEB24766) | human gut metagenome | biome: human-associated habitat; feature: feces | place: USA | collected 1985/1987
ATTATCATGGGCAAGTGCAGGCGGTCTGGGATTTAGAGGTTCAAGGAAATCTACTCCATATGCAGCACAGATGGCTGCAGAAACTGCTGCAAAGGCTGCTATTCCGCACGGCCTGAAGACTGTGGACGTTTTTGTAAAGGGTCCTGGTTCAGGACGTGAAGCTGCTATCCGTGCACTCTCTGCATGTGGTCTGGAAGTAACCAGCATTAAGGATGTTACTCCCGTTCCCCACAACGGATGCCGCCCGCCCAAGCGTCGTAGAGTTTAATCAGCATTTTGTGATTTTCATCCGGGAACGGATGGTTGCGTAAATAATAAATTGAGAAAACGTTGGAAGAAAGTACGGCACAGTGAGTGCGGTTGTTTCATGAGGAAACGGCTTTTCGCCGGCAGGACCGGCGGAGCGTACTGTAAACAATATTTGGAGGAAATTTTAAATGGCAGTAAACAGAACCCCTGTTTTAAAAAGATGCAGAACCCTTGGTCTTGAACCCATGTACCTGGGATACGATAAAAAGTCCAACAGAACCAGCGCAAGAGCTGGTAAGAAGGTCAGCGAATACGGCACACAGCTGAGAGAAAAACAGAAAGCCAAATTCATTTACGGCGTTCTGGAAAAACCTTTCAGAAATTACTATAAGAAAGCCGATAAAATGAAGGGTATGACAGGTGAAAACCTGATGACTCTTCTTGAGAGCAGACTGGACAGCGTTGTTTTCAGAATGGGCTTTGCAAGAACCAGAAGAGAAGCTAGACAGGTAGTAGATCACAAGCATGTACTGGTAAACGGAAAGTGCATCAACATTCCTTCTTACCTGGTAAAAGCAGGCGATGTGGTTGAAATCAAGGAAAAAGCAAAAGGAATGCAGAGATATAAAGATATCCTCGAAGTTACAGCAGGAAGACTTGTTCCGGAGTGGATGGATGTAGATCAGGAAAACTTCAAAGGAACGATTAAGGAACTTCCGACCAGGGAAATGATTGATGTACCTGTAGACGAAATGCTTATCGTCGAATTGTATTCCAAGTAATTTCTTGTAACTGGCGTGAACGTTTCAATTAAGAAACTTTTCGTTCGTAAAGGAGGGTATTTGCAGTGTTTGATTTTGAAAGACCCAATATCGAGGTTGCTGAAATCTCTGAGGACAAGAAATACGGCAAATTCGTTGTAGAACCGCTGGAAAGAGGTTACGGTATCACCCTTGGCAATTCACTGAGAAGAATCATGCTTTCTTCCCTGCCGGGTGCGGCTGTGAGCCAGGTCAAGATTGAAGGCGTGCTGCATGAATTCAGCTCTATTCCTGGTGTCAAGGAAGATGTGACTGAAATCATCATGAACATCAAGAGTCTGGCAATCAAGAATAACAGCGAAACCAATGAACCTAAGACCGCTTATATCGAATACGAGGGCGAAGGTGTTGTCCGGGCTTCAGATATTCAGGCAGACCAGGATATTGAGATTCTTAATCCCGACCTGGTAATTGCTACCTTAAGCGGCGGCAAGGAAAGCAAGCTGTACATGGAACTGACCATTACCAAGGGACGTGGATATGTCAGCGCAGAGAAGAACAAGAGCGAAGACCTGCCTATCGGCGTAATCGCTGTTGATTCCATCTATACCCCGGTAGAAAGAGTAAACATGACTGTAGCCAATACCCGTGTTGGTCAGGTAACTGACTTTGATAAACTGACACTGGATGTTTATACCAATGGCACTCTGGCTCCGGACGAAGCTGTCAGCCTTGCTGCAAAAGTACTCAGCGAACATTTAAGCCTTTTCATCGACCTTTCTGAAAACGCCAAGACCGCAGAGGTTATGGTGGAAAAAGAAGATGATGAGAAAGAAAAAGTATTGGAAATGAGCATTGACGAGCTTGAGCTGTCCGTTCGTTCCTATAACTGCTTAAAGCGTGCTGGTATCAATACGGTAGAAGAATTAACTAACAAGACTTCTGAAGATATGATGAAGGTTCGTAACCTGGGCCGCAAGTCTCTGGAAGAGGTTCTTGCTAAATTAAAGGAACTCGGTCTTCAGCTGAACCCCAGCGATGACGTGAATGCATAATTCTGAATAAAAGTTCCGGCGTTTCCCGGTAAGTCCGAACGGCACGGTAGGCGTCACGGCATCCCTCAGGATGCCTGTCACATGATTGGCGGTCAAAGCTGTCCGCAGGGTGGCTTTGGCTTTACACAGCATTCGGTAAGTAAGTCCAAAGAGCGTGGCCGGATGTACCAAGAATGAAAGAGAGAATAGAAAAATGGCAAAGTACAGAAAATTAGGAAAAACCTCAGATCAGAGAAAGGCTCTGCTGAGAAACCAGGTAACCAATCTGTTATATCACGGAAAAATCGTTACCACTGAAGCAAGAGCTAAAGAAGTTCGCAAGATCGCTGAAGGCATCATTGCAATGGGCGTAAAGGAAAGAGATAACTACGAAACCGTTAAGGTTACTGCCAAGGTTGCCAGAAAAGACAAAGACGGCAAGAGAGTAAAGGAAGTTGTAGACGGCAAGAAGGTTACCGTATACGATGAGGTGGAGAAGGAAATCAAGAAGGATATGCCCAGCAGACTTCATGCCAGAAGACAGATGCTGAAAGTTCTGTACCCTATTACCGAAGTTCCGACAACTGCAGCCGGACGTAAGAAAGGTACCAAGAAGGTTGATATGCCTGCTAAGATTTTTGATGAAATCGCTCCCAAGTATGCTGACCGCAAGGGCGGCTATACACGTATCATCAAGATTGGCCAGAGAAAGGGCGACGGAGCAATGGAAGTTGTTCTGGAGCTTGTATAAGTCAAATCCATATTTCCACAGGCCGGTTATGCCGGCTATGGAATAAAAATAGCAGAGAGCATTTTGCTTTCCTAAACAAAGAGGCATCCGCCGCGGAAGAAAATTCCGTTGGCGGATGCCTTTTTGCGTTTATTAACGACCGTGACATTTATACGCTGTACAAGCGCTTAATCCGGTTCCATCCATCCGGAATATTCGATAATGGAGGGGACCTCGCCGGGTTTTCGACCCTGCAGAGTCTGCTTCCGGTATTCTTTGGGGGAAACCTTCATCATTTCATTAAAATGCCGGTTGAAATTACTCAGCGTACTGAAGCCTGTCATAACAGAAATATTGAGAATCGTATGGTTTGTGTTACGAAGCAGGTTGCAGGCATTCATAATCCGGATAGTATTCAGGTAATTCAGGGGACTGGTATGCATAACAGCCTGAAAGCTTCTTCGGAAATGGGTAGGGCTCATATGGCATAGTTCCGAAAGCTTATCGACAGGAAACTTGTTCATGTAGTTATCTTCGATAAAGTCCAGCGCCGGCGTAATACTGAGTGAGCTAATGCCGGATATTGGTGGATTTTGCCAGGGGGGGGGGTATTTTCTACATTATAATTTACAGCATATTTATCCTGGAAACGGATAATTTCCATGTACAGGGCGAACAGATAGCTTTTTATCAGTTGATGGTCGGGCTTTTCTGCGGAGAGTTCTTCAATGGATGCCTGTGCAAGGAGCGGGATGCGGGAAGAAGCACCGTTAGGTATCAGATATTTATGAATATCATCATGTATCATATTAAAACTGAAATCAGGAGGCAGGATATCCCTGAAAAGCTGACGCTGGTCAAAAAACAGATAGGACCATCTGCTTTTAACGGAGGGAGACGAATAGGTAGTATGAGGGATATTTCTGGGTATGCAGGTTATATCTCCTGCAGAAAAAGGAATGCTCAGTCCGTTATAAAATTCCAGGGTGCCGTCGTGAGAATGGCAGATCCCGATTTCAAGGCAATTATGAAAGTGCAGATTTTCACTGCGGATGTCAGATATTGTCCAGTTGCTTCCGGTAAGCAGAAGAACCGGAAAGCTGGAAGGAAGATAATAGTTCCGATATTCAACAACCGGTTTTGGTTTTTTTAGCGGCATAATTGCCTCCTTTCTGTTGATATTAAGTCATATTGCACATATGGACAGTATAGCATAAAAAAACCATTCTGTTAATATGGTTAAAACTGCACAGTTATTTGACAAAAAAGTGGATGAAAGAGGTTGGTAAATATAAGATAATACATATAGATAAAACGCACAAAAAATATTGTGTAATATAAACAAATTAAAGCGATATAAACAAAGTTTGTGTATTTTGCAAAATGCTATTTGAGCAAAAAGTGATAAAACAGGAAATTGTACAGAGCATATAAGTGAAAAAGTGACAATGCAATATCTGGTCATGACAGGAAGGTTACTTTTTTCGGGACCTTTTTAAAAGCACTCATGCGAAACCGGTTACATTGGAAGAGGAGAAAGGAGCGGACTGCGTATGGCACAGGCAATGGAAAAGAGTAAAAAACAATTGACGGGAAGGCAGCTGAAGAAGATACGGCTGGTATTGCTGCTACTGCCCTTTATGGTATTTGTATTGATATTTAATTATGCACCGCTTCTGGGCTGGAGCTATGCATTTGTTGATTTTAAGCCTGGCGTTTCCGTTTTTGATTCTGATTTCGTAGGCTTAAAATATTTTCAGAAAATCGTGGCTAACCCCAGGGATTTTCTGAATGTAATGCGTAATACGCTTTGCATTTCTTTTTTAAACATCTGTTGTTCTGTGTTGCCGGCAATTTTCGCCATAGCTATTTCGCAGCTGAAGAATAAGAAATATGCAAAGATGGTACAGACTGGTACCTCCATACCGAACTTTATTTCCTGGGTGCTGGTGTATTCCATTGTATTTATGCTCCTGTCCTCGGAAAGCAGCGCCCTGAACAACATATTGATGGGACTGGGATTAGTCAAAGAGCCGGTTAATCCGCTGACAAACGCAAAGCATGCATGGCTGATACAGGTGGCAATCGGAGCATGGAAGACGCTGGGCTACAATGCAATTATTTATCTGTCGGCCATTACATCAATTGATCAGGAGCTGTATCAGGCGGCGGATGTGGATGGCGCCAATACCTGGCAGAAAATAGTACATGTTACCGTTCCCGGACTGTTATCCACCTTCTTTGTACTGCTGCTGCTGGCAATTTCCAACATGCTTTCCAATGGTTTCGACCAGTACTGGCTGCTGGGAAACGGCATGACCTGGGATAAGCTGGAGGTATTTGATACTTATGTATATCGTATGGGTATTAAAAATATGGAGTATTCCCTTGCCACTGCCATGGGTATCTTTAAATCCGTTGTCAGCATTATCCTTCTGTCATTTGCCAATTGGGCTTCCAAGAGACTGAGGGGAGAGTCCATATTCTGACACTGACGATGGGAAGCAAGGAAGAAAGGAAGTTGCAATATGAGTAAAAAGAAAAACAGGATTACCTTTGCCGGCATAATAAATGCCATTATTCTTGGATTGTTTACTTTAATATGTGTTTATCCGCTGTGGTATATATTTATTAACTCATGGTCTTCTCCGGCGGCTGTCAACCGCGGAGTGTACATTATTCCACAGGAGTTTTCCACAGAGGCCTATACGAATCTGCTGGAAATTCCGGGCCTGACCTCCAGTATCGGCATCGCCTTTGCCCGTACGATACTTGGAACGCTGCTTACGCTGCTGTGCTGCAGCTTTGCGGCATACCTGCTGGCAAACAGGGATTTGCCCTGCAGAAAGCTGCTGTACCGTTTTTTCATAGTGACCATGTATGTGAATGCAGGATTTATCCCTTACTATCTGTTAATCAGCAATATCGGACTGAAAAATAATTTTCTGGTATACATACTGCCTTATGCGGTTCAGGCATATTTTATCATTCTGATTAAGACTTATATTGAATCCATACCATCGGAACTGGTGGAATCGGCGGAAATGGACGGCGCAGGGCTGGTAAAGGTCTTTTTCCGGATTATACTGCCTCTGGCCAAGCCGATTCTGGCCTGTATCGTCGTGTTTGCAGCGGTAAATCAGTGGAATACCTGGTCGGATGACATGTTCTTCATGCAGGGCAGGAAGGCAGCCAATCTTCACTGCCTGCAGTACCTGCTGTATACCAAGCTGCAGTCCAATGTGGTTTCCACTACCGGAGCCGGCGCTGCCGCAGGTGCGGCGGTCAAGGTAACCTCAACTACGCTTCGCATGGCAATGAGCTTTATTACTGTGGTGCCGATTTTATGTGTATATCCCTATATGCAGCGGTTTTTTACCAAAGGAATTATGCTGGGTGCCGTAAAGGGATGACAGGATCTTACTTTCATTGCTGCGATGATTCCGCATTGCAAAAATGAAATTAAATAAAGTAAGAGATTTGGGCGCTTAAAGCAGCCTGAAAAGGAAGGAGAGAATATGAAAAAGAACTTACTTAAAAAAGTGCTTGCCATGACAGTTACCGTCGCCATGCTCGGCGGACTTGTGGCATGCGGTTCAGCCTCCAATGAATCGTCGGCCGAACCTGCACCGGCATCCAGTGAAGCCGCACAGACAACAGCTGAAGAGGGCGCTGCCGGAGAAACTGCGGATGAGGCTGCACAGGCCTCGGATTCAGGAGTAATCATTCCCCATTTTGAGGACCGTGTTGCCCTGGATGTGGTGGCCTTTGTTGGAAGGGGGGAAGCGGATGGCCTGCGTTCCGATCCCGTCAGCAAGTATATTGAGGACACTTTAAACATCGACCTGTATCTGACCGGTGTTACGGAGGCGGACTGGCCGAGCCAGCTGTCGGCCATGATGGCGGATGGGGATTTGCCGGATATTTTCATGTTATCCGATCCTACCAAGCAGCTGCCCATGCTCCTGGAATCCGGATCTGCACTGAATCTGGAGCCTTATCTGGAGGAGTACGCGCCGAATACCATGAATGACCCTGCAGGAAAAATGATGATTGAGGCTGAAAGAATGGCTGCCAACAGCCCTGACGGAAACGCATACCTTTGGGGAATGTGCAAGGGGTCATGGGATGACGGCACAGTGCCTACCTGCGGCCACTATATCAGATGGGATGTTTATAAAGAAGCCGGCTATCCCAAGCTGGATTCCTATGATGAAGATCTGCTGGACGTTATGGAAGCCATGGTAGCGGCAGAGCCGGAAACAGATGACGGGCAGAAAACCTATGGCTGCGGTGCATGGTTCGGCGCAGGACAGGGCTGGGGTGAATGGGTGTTTACCTTCGGTCTTGGGCCTCAGGAGGGCGTAAACCTGATTGAAACTACCGGACGTGTCCTGGGAGTATCTACAGTGGATTCCAAACCGCTGGAAAACAATCAGCTGACTGATCCGGAAGGCATTTTCTGGAGAGCGGTTCGTTTTTATAACAGAGCAAACCAGAGAGGGCTGCTGGACCCTGACTCTTTTACGATGACCTCTGATATTTATGAAGAAAATCTGAAGGCCGGTAAATATATGTTTAACGTACCCGGCTGGATGTCTGCAAACGCCAATCTGGAATTCAACAAGACAGAAGGAAATCAGAAAGCTTTTATTTCCCTGCCCAGCCTGAGTGGTGATGCGGAAGACAGATTCGGCAATATGTACCGCGGTGAAAGACAATATGTGGTAAACGCCAATACGGAGAACCCGGAAAGATGCGTTGCTTTGCTTGATTTCTTATCTACCTATGACTTCTCCAGAACTGCATGGAACGGTCTGGAAGGCACCTATTGGAATGTAGAGGATGGAGAGCCGGTACCTACGGATGAGTATCTGAACGTTACCAAGGATGATGCCTTAGGCGCTGAAACAGGTGTGAATGTTTACCATCATTTCTGCGGCTTCGGCAACGGAACAATTAATCCTGACGATGGTGTTGCCATTGATCTGTATCAGTTCTCCCAGAAGGCGCTGGATAAAAAGATGAACGATACCGTGAAGGATTTTATCTCCCATTACGGACAGGAAACACAGGTCGATGTATACCGCGCCGAAACGCCTGTTACGGATGCCGGCATGTATATTTCCTTTGGGGATCCGGAAGGTGATATTGCATCGTATGTAAATGAAATCAATGCTTATGTGGGCAAGAATGTAGTTACTGCGGTTGCAGCCAAGAGTGATGAAGAATTTGAAGCCGTCCGCACAAAGATAATTGAAGAGCTGCAGAAAAATTATCATGTGGATGAGGTATTCCAGTATTTCTATGATGAAGCCCTCGCTCAGGCCGACGATGTTGCCAAGCTTGTTGATATGAACAATGCAATAAAAGCGGACAGAGAGCAGTAATAGCTTGCACTGTCTGAAAAAAGGAGCCAGTGTATTTGTAAAAATGCGCCGGCTCCTTTACAATATAAGCATAACAAATGTATGCGTATGCGCGTTTCGGCGCGCAGAGGGGAGGGGTAGGCATGATTTGCAGGCAAAAGCTTGTGATTCCCACCTATGAGATGGATGAGGCGGAGAGATCACCCTATTTTTATGATGTGAGGAATCATCAGGGGACACGGGGGAACATTTATCCCATTCCCATGATCGATACCTTTAAAAACGTGAAGACGGACAGGGAGTATGACGCTGTTGTGCTGGAAAATGAATTCATCCGGGTGACGGTGCTGCCTGAACTGGGAGGGCGGATATATGAAGGCTACGATAAAAAGCTGGATTATAATTTCGTCTACAAAAACCAGGTGATTAAGCCAGCTTTGATAGGGCTGTGCGGCGCATGGATTTCAGGGGGGATTGAATTCAACTGGCCGCAGCATCACCGTCCTACCACGTATATGCCTGTGGACTGTGTGATTGAAGAGGGGGAGGATGGAGCACAGACAGCCTGGATGGGAGAATATGAGCCTTTGTTCGGCATGAAGGGGATGGTGGGGGTAACCATCTGGCCGGACAAATCTTATGTGACGGTAAAAACAAGGCTGTATAACCCGTCTAATGCCATGCAGACTTTTCACTGGTGGGCCAATCTGGCAGTGCATGCCAATGAGGACTATCAGCTGCAGTTTCCGCCGGATATTGACTACATTACTTATCATTATAAGGATGCGGTATCAGAATTCCCGGTAGTGAAGGGAGAATTTGCCAGAGCTGATTTCGGTGAGGGAACGGATATTACCTGGTTTAAAAATATTCCTTCTCCGGCCTCCTTTTTTATTCTGAACTCAGATTATAATTTTATGGCCGGGTTCGATCACGGAAGACAGCGGGGAACAGTGCATGTGGCGGATCATAACGTTTCTGTGGGCAAAAAGTTTTTTACCTGGGGAAGCAGGGAGTTCGGTGATGTATGGCACCGTAACCTGACCGATGAGGACGGCGCCTATCTGGAAATCATGACGGGCTGCTATACGGATAACCAGCCGGATTTTTCCTTTATTGCGCCGGATGAAACGAAGACCTTTGAGCAGACCTGGTATGCCACCGCCCATATGCCGGGGCTGAAAAATGCGGAAAAGGATGGGGCCGTGGGTTTTGTTTTAAACGGAAGAAGGCTGGAGGCTGCTTTTCAGGTGACTGCGGTTCACAAACAGGCGAGAATCTGCGTGGAGGTGAAGGGAGAGCGGCTTCTGGAGGAATGCCTTTTCCTGGAACCGGGACAGCCGTGCCTGCGGAGCCTGGAAACAGCGGAGGGGACGCAGGAAAAGGATATATCGCTGTTTCTTCTTGATGAATCGGGGAAAATCCTGGTTTCCTATACCTTCGGGCCGTCCTTTTTCCAGGACCGGGAAAAACCGGCGCCTCACAGGCCGGCACGGAAGCCGGAGGAGATACCCACGCAGGAGGAGCTGTATCTGGAGGGGCTTCATTTGGAGCAGTACCGGCATGTAACGCTTCGGGCAGAAGATTATTATCGGGAAGCGCTGCGACGGGACAACGGAGATATCCGCTGCAATAATGGAATGGGGCTTCTGTGGATGAGAAAGGGGGACTGCAAAAAGGCGCTTCCGTTTTTTGAAAAAGCGGTAAAACGCAGTATGCTCAGAAACCCCAATCCCAGGGATGGGGAATGCTGTTTTAATTATGCCTGGGCGCTGGAGAATGATGGGCAGGAGGAGGAAGCGATCCGTTTTTACCGGAAAGCAGCCTGGAATTATGGGTATAAGGGAGCCGGACTAAAACAGGCGGCGAAGCTTTATGTACGTAAGGGTTGTTTTGAAGATGCGCTTTCCTGTATCAGGGAAGCGCTCACAGTGAATGGGGAAAGCCCGGAGCTTTCCTTCCTGAAGGCTTTTATACTGCGGAAATCGGGAAGAAGCAAAGAAGCGGGGAAGGTGGTCCGCGATATGCTGGCCGTGGATCCGCTCGGATACGGTCTGCTGGGGGAAAGCTGGTTTCTGCAGGATGAAAAGGAAGCACTGGATAGACTGAAAAATGTGCTGCGTGAGAGAAAAACGGCATGGCGTGTCCTGATGGCGGAATATCTGGAGCTGGGAGCCTGGCAGGAGGTGCTAAAGCTGGGCCGGATTGCGCCTGCGGATCCGATGAACTGTTATTACAGGGCATATGCGGCAGCAGGTCTTGGGAAAGAAGCAAAAGCAGCAGATTTCCTTACACAGGCGGGGGAGATGTCGCCGGATTACTGCTTTCCATATACGGATATGGATAGGCGTGTTCTCCAATATGCCTTTGCGCAAAGAAAGGATGGAGGGAAAAGCGCATATTATCTTGGCTGTTTATTCTATGGAAGGGATAACCGCGAAGAAGGCGTGAAATGCTGGGAAGTGTCTGTTACCAGGGAGGACGGTTTGCATCAGGCCCACAGATGTATGGCCCTTGCCCTGCTTGAGGTATTTGAAGACAAGGTGGGAGCAAGGCGGGAAATGGAAAAGGCCTTTGCTATGCATCAAGACGGGCGGTATCTTCTGGAGCTTATGGAAATACGCAGGGAATCAGGTGTTCCGGTAGAAAAGCTGCTGGAGCTTCTTGAAGCATATCCTCAGTTGGTTTATAAAAGAGAGGATCTGTATCATCAACAGCTGGTGCTTTATAATGAGGCGGGAATGCCGGAAAAGGCGGCGGCTTACTTGAAGAACCGTACCTTTAATCCTTATGAGGGCGGAGAAGGTATCCTGGTAAAAGCGCATATTCTTGCTTATATTCAGCTGGGAAGGCGGGCTTTCCGGGAAAAAGATTATGGCGGGGCCATTGCTTTTTATAAAACGGCTCTGGAATATCCGGAAAATTATCAGGAGGGCCGCGGTGTAACTGCACGGGAAGCGGCAGTATATTTCCATATGGCGAAAGCGCTGGAGGCAGCAGGAGAGGAAAGGGAAGCCTTTGCCTGGTACGAAAAGGCGGCGGCCCATCAGACGGGACGGCTGGATGAGAGTGATTTTTATACGGCCTGTGCGCTGCGGCGGCTGGGAAAAGAGCGGGAAGCTGCGGCGCTGTATCTGTCGATGCTGGACGGAGCGGATGCCATATTGAAGGAGGAAGACAGGCTTCCCTATTTTGGGGGCTTTGTCTCCAATCTGCCGGGAGAGCACAGTATAAAAAAGGCAAATCACAGGAAGGCCCATCCGGCCAGGTTCTATGCGCTGACCGGCCTGGGGAGAAAACAGGAAGCAAGGAAGGAAAAGGAGCTGGCAGCAGTCTGGGGAGCCGAAATGGCATGGCTGCGCCTGATTGAAGAGGATGG
>OHHV01000713.1_pt1 | contig 11502 bp, 10 predicted proteins | sample 1568141 | NCBI WGS metagenome assembly OHHV01 (sample SAMEA3879589, study PRJEB24766) | human gut metagenome | biome: human-associated habitat; feature: feces | place: USA | collected 1985/1987
GATGTCATAAGTAACGCGGCATCTTTGACCGGATACCTTTCATACCGCCCTAACGGCGGATTCGGATCTTCCTCAGCAATGCAATAAAATCTCTCAATGAATGCCTTGATTTTGGAGGATAACGTCCAAAATAATAATGGCGATGCAAAGACGATCAAATCTGCCGTCTTAATCTTAGGAACAAGCTCATTAAAACCATCCTTTTGCACGCATGGTTTGCCATAACGGCAAGCGTTGCATCCGATACAGCCTTTCACCTCGGTCTTATTCAAGGAAATCTTTTCAACTGTATGTCCGGCCTCCATTGCGCCTTGAATAAACGCATCTGCTAACTGACTGGTATTACCGTTAAAGCGTCCGCCACCCTGTACCACTAATATTTTTTTCATCACAACCTCCTCCGCAAACTTTAATTTATCAGCTGCATAGACAGGAATTCATTTACTTAGCTTAGATATAAACTCACCCAATACTTTTTCACGGTTATACGATGTCTCATAATAAGACAACCCGTATAAAATGCATTGCTGCTTTAAATAATTACTGATGCTTACAATATCTGCACACTCTCTTTGTTTTTCTTCCTGCGAATGAAAATAGGTATAATCATCCGGTGTGTCATATAGCTGTAATATTCTAAGTCTTTCTTCCGGTGTAGAATCAGATGATAAAAAATAGGCTATATCACATTTTTCATCATCAATATATGTTACATAATCTTCAGGTAATAACTGATATACATCAAAAATCACTCCGTAATCACATTCATCATATTCGCCGCTATCCATCATTGCCCTAATAAATGGAGCGATTTTTGAACTGATATATTCCAAATTTCTTTGCGGCTCAACAGATGCCTCCGTATCAATATCAGTTTCCGGGAATACCTTTTCAATTCCAGCAATAATGGAATCCATGCTAATATGCTGATATCCCAATGTTTTTGCAGCTATTTGTGAAGCTGTACTTTTTCCGGCACGAGGTACTCCGGCTAATATTATATACTTTTTCACGTTTCCCTCCGCATACCATGTTTTTCTCACCTTCAGTTATTATTATCGCCCTTTTTATTTATTCAGGTATCGGTTCGAATTCTTTCAAGTCATCATCGGTAATTTCCCGGATTACCTTACAGGGGCTGCCTGCGGCAAAGCACATCGGGGGAATGTCTCTTGTTACAACACTTCCGGCGCCAATTACCGATCCCTTACCAACAGTCACACCGGCACAGATAACAACATTGCTTCCAATCCATACATTATCCTCAATTACCACTCTTTTACAGTACATTTCCCCACGGCTGCGCGCCATATAGTGCATTGGATGATTTGTGGTGCTCATTGTAACATTGGGCGCAATAAGAACCTTTTCCCCTATGATGATTTCATAATCATCAACCAATGTAAGATTGGAATTAATATACGTGCCGTTTCCAATCGAAACGGTTTTTCCCATCGCCAGTGTAAGCGGAGGTTCTATCCACACATTATTCCCGCAAAAAGCCAGCAATTTCTTTAGAATTTCCTCTCTTTTTTCAGTTTCCGTTGCTCTCGTCTGATTGAAATCCTGGCAAAGGCCCCTGGCGTATATTTGCTGATTCATGTTTTCGCCAGTATCAACCCATAATAAGCCTTCCGCCCTTCGCTCAGCCATTGACAGTGTAACAACATCTTTTTTCTTCATTAGTACTTCCTCCACTTTTATTGTCCGGTCTTATAAACCGGCAGTATCCTGCGAGATCCGTTTCAGCCGCTTCTTTTCCATGAACCAACCTAACATTTTCCCAACCAGTTCTGATTTTGATTCTGATTAAAGTAATTATACTGTGGATTCCCCATAAGGGCAATCTTTATATACGCAGGCCGCACAGAATTAATAAAAAGATGAAAAAAGCGCCAATCATTATTGACTGACGCTCAGGACTGTTAAATATAAAACCAGCAAAGCAAACTGTTCCGCCATACCGGGACCTGGCAATTACCCCTTTTACCAGGCAGGCATAATACTCATCTAACCTTCTATCAGACCAAAAGCAAGGCCTGCACCCAAAACAAATGAAGGCATCCCCTGAAAATGTCATTATCCAGTATTTCCATCCTACTCACAGGCCCTGTTTATGCGTTTTATCTGCCTGAGACACGCAAAAATAAATGTGAATATATCAAACTTCTCTTATCGGGAAATACATATAGTTTATTCCCACAATACTCCCGTTTGCGTCTTTCTTTGCCAATGACAACAAATCTTTCTTTATCACCTTAAACATTGTATTCCTCTTCCGTAAATTCAAATTCGAAGAAATACATCAGTTATCGGAAACCCTTATTAAATTTCTATCAATATAGCTTTTCACTGCAAGATCAATTGTTTCCAGGCAAGTATATTTAGGCTGATATTCTAAAAGCCGCTTTGTTTTTTCAATACTAAATACACCACTTCGCACAATATGATAATATGTATGTTCACATTCTTCGGAATTTCCCTCATACTTGCACCATTCCGGCCATGGAAGAAACTTAATTTTAGGTTCATGACCAAAATACTCATACATATGTTTTGCAAAACCATATAATGTTATATGTGTAGCAGCTTCGGCATCAAAAGCCTCTCCAAGTGCTTGGTTTCTATGAGTAATTGCTTTGTAAAATACCTGTGCAACATCATAACCATGAACATGATGCAGGATTTCCTGTCCAAAGTTTGGAAGTGCTATTTCTTTTCCATCAGCAATATCCTGAAATACTCTCATTGAAGTATTTCCCCATGGATTAATAATCGCCCAACCAGGTCCTGATATCTGTCCAGGCATAATAATTGTAGATGGAAAGCCCTCCTTTTGATACTGTTCCTTCAAGTATATCTCACTGGCAAACTTGTCTTTTCCGTATTCATCCAATGGTTCTTTTCTCAAATCATCAGGATTAAACGGTATTGTTTCTGCCATTCCATGCGCCCAGCAAGATGAGCAATAAAGATAATGAAACAATCCTGTCCCCCCGAATCCTTCGACAATCTTCTTGGTTTCCTTAATATTGAAGTTTACCAAATCCACAATAATATCCGGTTCCATAGCCTTTAGTTTTTCAATGAATTCCGAATCATTCTCTCTATCCAATAAGACACGTTTCACCTTATGCCACGCAGGTGCATCTTCATAAGGCATTGACATTTTTCTGGTAATCGCTATTGTTTCATATCCGTTATCTACAAGCATAGGTATAAGATAAGTGCCAATATGTCCTGCTGCACCAATTACTACTACACGCATTTTATTTTCCTCCATAAATTCAAACTTTTCAGTTCGACAAACTGAAATATTCATGTATCCATCTTTTCCCATAAGCCATATCTTCTCGTTAGACACACTAAACATATCCTTCTGAAATCCACTCTGGGAATATATCTTTTAGCCTGGGGTGCCATCCGTCATGTTTTAAAAATCCCGTTTGGTAAGCCAGCGTAGAAATTGACAATTCCTATCGAGTTGGAACAAGAGCGAATACGCTACGGGGTCTGATCGCTGCGGCGGGCTTTATATACCTCATTTTCCGAAACATAATTCACAATCATTTCTACTGCCTTATCAATACCTATGGAAGAATCCAGAACAAGCTGATAGTTTTTCCCATCATCCCAGCGCTTACCGGAAATATGGCGATAGTAGGCACTTCTGGCTTTGTCTGAACGGTGGATATTCCACTTGGCTTCCTCGGGTGTATCACCATAAATTTCCATAACCCGCCTGATACGATATTTCTTCGGTGCATGGATAAATACACGAACCACATTGTCATAATCCCGAAGCACATAGCCTGCGGCTCTGCCAACGATCACACAGCTGCCGTTGTCTGCGATCTGGCAAATGATTTTCTTCTGAGCATCTATAGCGTGGCTGACTGCACCGGTGCTCAGATACAGGTCACGAAGCACCTCGGGAGAATTCTTGTGAATATCAGAAATAAACTCCGCATCCAGTCCGCTTTCGTGGGCAGCCAATGCGATCATCTCTTTGTAATAGAATGGAATGTCCAGGCACTGCGCCACCAGCTTGCCAATCTGCTTGCCAGAGGAACCGTGCTGTCTTGCTATGGTGATAATAACGCCCGGTTTGGATGGCTGTAATGCAGGAGCTGCACCGGAAACGGGAATCTCAGGTCTTCTGTTTTTGACGTAGTCCGCCTCCAGAAACTGACGATAGAACACGATGCCCGCAATACTTGTGATGATTTCCGTTACTGGGAAGGTCATCCAGAACCATGTAAGACCAAAGCGGGAAAATACATATCCCAAAGGTACAAACAGTACCACTGTACGGATAACGGTCAAGGCTGTGCTTTTCAAGCTATAGCCCACAGCCTGAAAGAATACCGGAAAAATCAGAGAAGTGACCATGGGCAGGAAGCTGATGCCGACGAAGCGGAAACCGATGCACCCAATCTCGATTACAAGAGGGTCTGATGTGAATACACTGAGCATCGGTCCGGGAATGGAAGCAAAGCACAGCGTTCCTATTGTCATCATTACAAGACCGAAACCAATCGCAGTCATCAATGTTTTTTTGCAACGGTCAATGTTTCTGGCAGCATAGTTAAAGCTGATGATCGGTACGATACAGGTCTGCATGGCATTCAGCGGAATAAAGAAAAAAGTCTGCCACTTATAGTATAGTCCCAGCGCAGTAACAGCCTGATCAGAGAAGCCCGCCAGGATAAGATTCAGGCCAAGGATATAAAAGGTATACGCAGACTGCATGAGGATGTTAGGCATTCCCAAATGGAAGATCCTTGCAATGTATCGGGGGTAAACCGCTTTTGCAGGTGAAGGGCGATAACCCTTCTTCATAACAATCAGTGCGGCAACGATCTGTCCTGCAACGGTGGCAACAGCAGCTCCGGCAATGCCCATCCGGGGCAGTCCAAACATACCAAAAATCAGCAAGGGGTCTAAAATAATATTCGTCACAGCACCGACGATCTGCGCAACCATCGGAGTTTTCATATCGCCGTTAGCCTGCAGAACCTTTGTCCAGATACTTTCTAAAAACAGGCCGAAGCTGAACAGGCAGACGATCCTGCCGTAAGTGATTACATCCTGAATGATCGTTTCGGATTCAGTGGACATCCTGGCATAAGCGGGCATAATGAGCCAGCAGATCAGGGCAAACAAAAACCAAAGGACTGTGGCCAACGGAGTACCCACACCAGCGTATTCATTGGCTTCCTTTTCCCGGCCTTCACCAAGCTTAGCGGCAATGATGGTGTTGATCCCAACACCAGTTCCTACTGCAAGAGCGATCATCAAAAGCTGAAGCGGATATACGATGGACAGAGCTGTTAAACCATCATCGGAAAATCTTCCGATGAACAGGCTATCAATAATGTTATACAGCGCCTGAATGAGCTGTGCCAGCATTACAGGCGGAGCCAATTTCAGAAGTATTTTACTGATTTTCTCTTTTCCGTAAAATGCAATCGTATCCATTTATTCCTGTTGTTCCTCCATAACGGTACATAATGCCTTATTATAATCCGATAAAAGCCCTGTCAGCATGGCCAGCTTTTCATCGCCGAGCAGTTCCAGCGCCCCGGTTTCCATTCCTTCCAGCGAAGCCAGCAATGGCGCGATATAGCCGGTACCCTTTTCCGACAGAACAAATGCCTTTTCACGCCCAATAGAGTGCGCACTGCTGTATTCCAGCAGACCGTCCTTTCGCATTCTGGTAATGACATTGTTCATTGTCTGGCGTGGAAGTAAATAGCTGTCGCAGATTTGTTTTTGGGTACAGAACCCGAACTCTCTGATGGTATAGAGCACGAGCATCTCATGATAGCTGATCCCATGCCGGGCAGACCACTCAGAGTAAATCCCACGGGCTTTGATGATCGCCCGGTTAATGTCGTTGACAACTTTCAGTGACTCTTTGTTCATGTGTACCTCCTTCAATATAATCCCAAATGGGATTATACCACGAGTCAGAGTTTTTTCAATGGGTTTCACGGAAATGTTACAAAAAAATGCCCGCAGGATTTCTCATACGGGCATTTTTAATCAGCTATCCAATGTTTTATATTCAGTTACAGTTTTCAAATATATCTCAGGATTGCCATTCAAGATAAGGTCAGAATATTCAAGATGTGCATTACAGATCAGATAATCAAGTTCCGCTCGTTTTGATACGCACATACCTTAGGTCTCCGTCTATTTCAGTCGTTCCTGACTGTGCCCAAATCATAGCCCCTGCTATGGTTGTAAACCACCTACAAAGCACACTCAATTTGACAACTTATAGTTGTACATCCCGGAAATATGGGGTTTTAAGGTAATTCTCATTAAACTCTATAGCTTCCGCATCATCGTATACAAAAACCAGCTTCTTTGAATTAGTCCCACACAATTTCCAATCGTCCTCCCCTCACTGCACTACGTAATCCCGGTACTCCTCCTCCAGTTTTCCCAGGACGCCCTCCATCAGCTCCCCGCACTTTTCTTCCTCTCCCGAGAAGAAAGCGCTCTTAATCTCAGCTACCACAGACTCATTCCTGGAAGCCGTCCAGCCCTCCTTGCGTTCCACCACAAGCTTTTCCAGCTCCAGGGACGCCTCATAATACTCCGGATGCTCTGTCAGGAAATTCAGATACTCCTGCTCCTTCAGATGCAGCCGCATCGCCGCCAGATAGGAAAGCAGGCTGGCGGGATCTCCTCCCAGACGGCTGGCCTGCTCAAAGGACACAGCCGCTTTTTCAAATAAGAACAGCTTGGCCTGCGCGCAGCCCATATTATGGTAAACCTTCCCCAGGAAAACAGGGGACAGTCCCTCGCCGTCATGAAGCAGCTTCTGGTATTCCTGCAACGCCAGCACATAGCGCCTGCTTTCCAGGAAATAATCCGCCCTGGCCTTCTGCTTCTCTGACAGCGTCACATCTGCGCTCACCTCCACCAGATGCTGTGTTTCCCGGATTTCCCGGTCGTCAAAATACCCTGTATACTCAAAAATTACGGTAACAAAGCTTTCCGGTTTCTCCTTATTTTTTAAAAGCATATTCAGCTTCTGTCCCAGATCCGGCAGGGCGCATTCCTTCCCTATCCAGTCAAAAAGCCCCCTGGTAAAAATATTTTCATCCAGCAGATACGCATTTTCCCGCAGGAAGAAGCACAGCTCCTCTATGGAAAAAACACGGACCCTGGACTTTTCAAAGGTGTATGGATTATCTGCCAGTCTTCCCAGACATAAATGGACCCTGCTCATGCGCCTCCGCCTCCTTTCGCTGAAATATGTTAAAATCGCTCCTGCCGTCCGCCAAGACTGAAAGTCTCCTCCCATATCTTATGGGATGCCGGGAACATTTCCCCAAAGCCCAGATCCTCCATCCGCAGCTTTACTGTATCCACATCCTCCAGAGAAACCGTCAGGCGTATCCTCGTCGTTCTCACAGGCCTCTCCGGAACCCCGTCCAGCGTTACGGTCACTTCCTTCACCTCACGCCCGGAAAGAGGCGTAATCCGCAGGGAAAACGCATGATCCTCGTTCAAAAGGAAATCACATTCCCTTTTTGCATCATACCAGTTGGTTCCCGCATCCAGCAGTGCAAAATAGGATTCCTCCCCCCTGAAGGCCGCCTCCAGCCCGATATTGGCCTTCAGCATGTCCTTGCCCAGATAAACATAGCCGCTGCTGTTTTCACCGGGCTGCTGCTTGGCCCTTGCCCCATAGCACGCTCCCTTGCTGTACAGGTTGTTTCCCAGGAAAACACGCCTGCCGCGGCAGAGGATCGGCAGCGAACGGGTATACCAGTCACCTTCAAAACCGTCGCCTATCAGATAAACCGTATCAATGATTTTTCCCTCGCACACCTTTCCTAAAATCGCTGCAAAGACGCTGTCCATACGCTGTTTTACAGCCTCCCGTTCAGCTTCCTCCTCCGGCAGGGCCTCTCTTGGCAGCTGCGGGTAATCATCCTCCCGTATCATCACCGTCACCGGCCTGGTATGCCGGTTTACCTCAAACATGAGCAGCTTCATATGTCTGCCCGAAAAATCGCATACCATCACATGATGCCGCCAAAGCTCCTCCGGCTGGTTAATATTATAATAGAAGAAGCTCTCCGCCCTGCTTTGGCAGGAAACCCGTTCCGGCGGCAGGGAAATCAGCGCCGCCACCCGGGACAACACCTCCACGGTCTGCTTATCCACTTTTTCCAACGTAAAAAGGAACATGCCCGCTTTTTCCGGATTGACCGCCCCCGCAAGCAGCGAAAGGCTTCGTTTGATAAACAGGGAAAGCAAAACAGCCCCTTCGTAGCTTTCCCCGTCCGCGCTTTGGAAAGCAAGTTTTCCACAAGGATGCCGTCACCGGCAGCCGCATTTTTCAGCGCTTCCCTTCCATAGGTCCATACATCCCGATCCGTGCGCCGGCAGAGCACCGCGGGAATCATGTACTGCTCCTCTCCCATGACCTGGGTCAGTGTTTCCGGTTTATCCGCTCCCGGCATCCAGAAGCTGATCTGGGCAAACCTGTCGCTGATGTCATATCCGATAAACGCGCCTGTTCCGCTTTTCCTGTCCCCATTTCCCAGAAACATCTTCCTTCACCTGCCTTTCTTTTGCGGCAGCCCAGTTAAAATTGAACCACGGTAACAGCCCCGATGGGGCTGAACCGTTATAAACCGCCGCTTTTTTTTGTTACTGCCCTTTTATCGTCAGTCATCCACTCCGTCATCAGATACTGTTCCAGAAGCTCCTGTGCCTCCGCTTCCTCTCCCATCAGGCGGGCGGAAGCGATATCGTTAATCAAGCCATACCGGCTTTCCTTCACAAAAAGGCTGCAGTCCCCCATTTTCAGCTCGCCGCTGTCCAGGATCTCCCCGCTGCCGGAATTATCCGTGATAAAATACTGCAGGCTTTCTCCTGCAAACAACACAAAACTGGCCGTATAAATGCCCGCATACATATGCTGCAGCTCCAGGGTCCGATAAGTCTTCTGCGACGCAGAAGGCTCGCTGCCGCCCGTTCCATTTGAAACTATCCGGTAATTGATCACTGCCGGCCGCTCCCTTTGGCCCCGGAAAACTACCATGGTTTTATCCATCATGGGTTCCGCGCCTTCCAGGATATCCACATACTCCTGGAACAGAGGAAGCTTCATATTCTTGCTGATAAGCTCCTCCCCGAACTGCTTAATCAGCAAATCAACCCTTTCGCCGCGCTCGTCCCGGTTTCTTGCAAAATATTCCAGAAACGCCAGGCGGCACATATCGCTTAAAGGCTCACCCCTGGCCGCCACCCTGCCGATATCAGTGATGATGTAGCGGTCCATTTTTTCCCCGTTCATCAGATACAGGCCGCTGCACCGGTGCAGGAAAGCCGCTTCCAGCTCATTTTTTCCGCCGCCCACAATATACTGCCGTAAAAGCCCGGTGCGTTCCAGCACATTTACGCCGGTATAGAGCAGCTGCACCAGCAGCCTTTCTGTCAGGTTATAGGTGTCCACCGCAAAGTTCTCCGCAGCCCTCCGGATTTCCGTCAGTTCCTTACAGCTTCCCTCATATTGCTCTACCAGGTGCTGCAGGATATGGCTGTCATATTTTTCCCGGCCGAATGCGCTGTAGCAAAGCCGGGTCATGGCCGCTTCCTGGGTGCACAGGCCGGTTTCCAGCATTCTGCTGCACAGGCGCAGCAGGATTTTGGCATCCGCACGTCCCAGCTCCATTCCCTGCAGCCAGGCGTAGGCCTTTTCATAAAAGGAACGGAGCACCAGAAAGCCTGCCGCCTCATAAACATCCGACGCGTCCAAATCCTCTTTTTTCAGTGTCTCCAGCAGCAGATCCAGCTCCTCCAGGTTCTCCTGTCCATAATAAAAACGCAGCAGCGCCATGCGTATCGCCCTGGCAAAGGCCGGGATAACATGCTCATCCTCCGCAAGCAGCCGGAACCTGGACGCATTTTTTTCCGTAATCCGTATTTTTCCCTTGCTGCTCTCACAGCAGAACAGATTAAAACCCAGGGAATTTTCCACAAAGGGCTCCAAAGCGCCCGCGCACCGGGCCGGATACATCAGCCGGTCGAGTACAAAGGGCCTTCCGGCGGCATAACGGTTATGGGCTTCATCCTCCAGAAGGATCTCATAATCCTTATCATAAACCGCCACATAGGCTCTGCCATCCTCCACCGGATAGGCCTGCTCGCCCCGCAGCCGGGTATGGATGACTACCGCCTGCCGGATATCCGCTCCCTCGCAGTCCAGCTGCTGCATGAAAAGAAGGGGCGCCACTGCCTGGCAGTTATCCCTGGTCAGCATTTTTTCATCCAGGACGGTCTGATACAGATACGCCAGATGCCGGTTGATGCGGCCTTTATAGAGCTGCTGCAGCACGAAGCGGTCTATCTGGCTCTTGTAGGCCAGGTACAGCTCCGGGAACTCTTCCCTGTGCTTTTGCAGATAGGCATACAGGTAGGCGCAGTGTTCATAATCCAGATTGCTCTGGTAAGCAAAATACATGAGTACAATGCGGGGGATTTCCACTTCCTTATTCAAATCCACCGACATCATATAATATTCATACAGCCTGGTAACCCTCAGCTCTTGCTCCACGCCCCTGCGGTACCACAGGTAATATTCCGGGCCGCTTTTATTCCCCTTAATCAGCAGGGAACAGATGGCGGCAAGCAGCTGCGGATCACTTTTTTTCTCATAGCAGGCCTTCAAAATCCCGAACAGGCACTCCTTATAATATTTTTCCTTTCCTGCAAGATAGACCAGATGCCCCACCAGATCCTCGGAAAGGATTCCATTCCTGGCGCCGAAATGCAGAAGCTGCAGTTCATAGGTATCCAGCTTCATCATCAGGGTTGGGCTGAAATTCGCCAGATGCAGAGCCTCCAGATACAGCACGGGGCTCGTCCCACTGCGCCGGAACTGTTCCTCCAGAAACAGCCATTTCTGGGAAACGCTTCTCCCCAGGGGCGCCAGCATAAACAGCAGAAGCCAGGCAATCCGCCAGTTATCCCGGTATACCCGGTAAAAATCCTCCACCTGTATGGTAACCTCTGCGGTAAAAGCCTCATCCCTGTGATACAGGCTGCTCAGATACAGATAATAACAGTAAAGCTCCGGCGCTTCATCGTCCAGGGTGATATCCAGATGTTCCAGAATCCGTCCCGCATCGTCAAAGCGCTCCTCCGTAATCAGAAGATGCGCCTGATAAAGCCGCACCGCAGGATTCTTATCATCCAGCCGCTTCATCCGCTCCACCACCTCAGCAGTCTGCGCCCTCCACAGCACTGCATTCATCCGCTTCATTTTATAATCCTGATAAAGCCGTACCAGCTCCACCGTCAGACGCTTCATCTCCTGCCGGCGCCCGGTTCTCGCCACACGATGCTCCGCCCTTTTGATAATGGTAACGGATGCATACTGTGTTCCATAGGCATGTCTTAAAATGATCCTTCCGAAATTCTTTCCTTCATGCAGCGCCTCCTGATTGACAAACAAAGGCAGGCTGCACT
>OHHV01000717.1_pt1 | contig 11461 bp, 10 predicted proteins | sample 1568141 | NCBI WGS metagenome assembly OHHV01 (sample SAMEA3879589, study PRJEB24766) | human gut metagenome | biome: human-associated habitat; feature: feces | place: USA | collected 1985/1987
TGGACATGGCCGCGGCACTGCTGATGCCGACGCCGATCTTGGAACCGAAGGATGCGCTGGAATAGAGCATACCTTCTATACGGACGCCTGTCCGCCACTGTCCGTATTCAATGGCATCAGCCAGCATGGCGAAGGTGGTACTTGTAATTGCGGCCTGTCCGGCTCCTCTGATACCTGAGCAGATAATGATCCAAAGTGCGGAGGAAGGGCTGATAAACATCAGAAGCTGACCGGCCAGCATGAAAAGAGAGCCGATTAAAGCGGCTGTCCTCTTCCCATATTTTTTGCAGAAAGGGGACATTAACGGAATCAGAAGCAGGCCGGGAAGGGTCTGGACTGCACCGATTAAGCCGGCTACATTTTCATTCCCTATTACATATTTTGCATAATATGCCCCCATGGTCATGGGAATACCAATACAGCCTGCGGCACAGATACCGATAACGCTGATAATTATCCAGCAGTCGTTTTTAAACAGTAATTTTATGGCTTTGCCGAACTTAACGGTTTCTTTTTGCCGGCTGGAAACGGTGACACGTTCTTTAGTCTTGAAGAAGCATAATAACAGCAGGATGAAAGCTGCAATGCCATATACAACGGAAACAATAACCCAACTGCGCTGATGGGTACTTCCGCCCACTGCGTTGACGAAAGGCAGTGTTGCCGCATTAACGATCAGTCCGCCGACCTGAGACATAAACATATGGAAAACATTAATGCTCATCCGTTCGTTCTGATCTCGGCTCATTAGGGAAGTAAGAGTGCCGTAAGGCAGGTTTAGTGCGGTGTACAGAACCGTGGAAATTAGATTATAGGTAATGGCAACATAAACATATTTACCGAAATTACCGGTATTCGGAACCAGGAACAGCAAAACTGTGGTTATGGAAATGGGAATGGAGGTCCACAGAATCCAGGCGCGGGCCTTCCCGTGTCTGGATTTTGTCAGATCCATTATATGTCCCATGAACAGGTCGGTTACACCGTCTGCGAACCGGGAGAACAGGAGGATGCTGCCGATGATTGCTGCGTTTAAGCCAAGCGCATCAGTATAGAAGAAGGTGACTAGGGAAAAAGCCAGCAGGTTAATCAGGTTACAGGCGAGATCACCTCCTCCATAAGCCAGTTTTTCACCCACACTTACTTTCTCATTTTCATCCAGGGAACAGGTATTCTCGCATAGTATTTTTTTACTCATAAATTAATCCCTCCCGGGGACAGTCATATCTATCCTATAATAATTGTCAAAATGCTGTCCCCAATCTAAGATGTGTTACAGAGCCTGGACAGTAGCCGACTCGAACACAATTTTATTGTCACGTACCTGATAAGTTTCTACACCAGACATACCCATGGATGTATTTTTGAAAATATGCAGACAGTATTCACCGTGCGAAGTGTCTGTTGCTTCATCATCCCCTGTCAGCTCCTCCGGGTGTGCAGCCGCTTTCTGCATCAGCTCAGAATGCAGGATTATATCAATCATGTCTCTGATTTCTGCTTTGCCGACAGCGGGTTTATTAATCATGTTGCAAATCACAACAGCATCATCCGCATAATCTTCTGCAATGAAGTCAGGGTCCATGCTGGCCATTGCCCTTCCGTGACGGCGCATCACTTCAACAACCTCTAAATTTTTTTCCATTTTGTAATCCTCCTTTTATACCCCCACAGGGAAAGTTTATAAGGTAATAATAGTATTTAGAGCATACTGGAAGTCAAGACGTCTATTTTGCTAGATAATTTGCTTTTTGAAGGGGGTATTTCGACATGAAAATAAGAGTTGTATAAAAATAATAATAAAAAAGCAAAAAATATAGCAACTGATTATACATTATAGCAATAAAACTAATAGGCGTATTGGTGAAAATAGATAAAAATAAAGAAGAGTATTGCGGTTAAGTATACTCTAACGTATATACTCAAAGAGAAAACTGAAGTTAGTTCATTTAAAAAAGGAGGAATGGGAATTGGAAAGAAACGAAAAACTGAGCTCCAGGGATGCAGCGGCATTGATGGCACATCATATTGCTTCGGTTGCGGCACAGGATGTAGATGAAATCATGTCAGATTATGATGAAAAACTGGTTGCAATCAATAACCTGGACGGAACCCAGCGCCTTATTGAAGGAACAGAACCCTTACGGGAGCAGGTGGAAGAAATGATATCGGCTGTAAAAGCCAATCCGCAGTCAGGGGAACCGGCTGTAGAACCAACCATTCTGCTTTACAGGGGGGAAGGGGACTATATGGTTTCCTCCGGGTATTTTGGAGATCTTGTCCTGTTTGAAGCCTATACGTATGTGGCGCGTAAAGGTATGGCCAGATATGTTACCGGATTTTCCAGAAAAGCGCATCAGCTTCCGCCGGAGGTGATTCCGGTAAAAAAGGATAATGCATCCTTACAGCTGACGGAAACCATGCTGCAGGCATTTGAAAAAAGAGATTTGGACGGCATAATGGAATGTTTTAGCGAAGATGCAAAGATTCTGACTAATCTGACAGAAAACAGTCTAAACGGACAGGAACAGATCCGTGCATTTTATGACGGAATGCTGCGGGATAAGGCCAATCCCAGAAAGAGTAAGCCGCGCTATTCGTTATATGAGGCATTGCAGGAGCTGGTTTACTTTGTTTATGAAAATGAACAGGGAATTACGGAAGAAACCTATCTGACTGAAAATGGGAAGATAATTTTTGCTTCTATCGTAAACAGGGATTTTGTAGAAACAGGGAGGTTATAAGTTATGGAACAGAAGAATGTAAGAGAATGTATGGAGGTACTGACGCACCATATGCGCGTGCTGGCAGGAGGAGACATAGATGAAATTATGTCTGATTATGATGAAAATATGATTGGCATCAGTTACGAGGATGATGGCGTTCAGCTGGTAAAGGGAAGTGAGGATCTTCGCAAGCAGATTGAAATGGTATGCGGACAGGCAGGCGGTCCTCCGGATGTTGAGAACAGTCCACTGAAAATCACCTATCTTGAGGGTCATGGAGATTATGCGGTAATAGCCCTGAGTGCAGAACCGTTCCTTTCCTTTGGGGCACATACCTATATTTCTAAAAATGGAAAGGCAATATACACTACGGGGTATCATCATCAGCCCCGCCCATTTACAGAAGGGCAGATGCCGGTAAGGGTAGGTGAACTCAGCGAGAGCGGCCGACATACCCGAGGGATAGTTGAACAGTATCTGAAGGCGCTCCAGGCTGGTGCTATGGAGACTGCAGCTACAATGCGTTCCAAGGATACACTGCTGATGGCGGATTATGAAAAACAGCATTATGCCGGGCAGGATGCTGTTCGTGCATTCTGGGAAAAAGAAGGAAACCGTCTGCGGACTGGCGAACCAGTCTATATTGTGGATGAGGCAGAGGGACCGCTTGCTTTTCTTGTTTATAAAAATGAGCAGGGCATGACAGCGGAAACCTATTTGATCGAAAATGATAGGATCATTTTTGAGTCCATTGTACATAAGGATGGAAAATTTTAATAACATTAAACTGTCTTGGCCGTTACACATTTTGAGATAGGAGCTAATAACATATGACGAAAAAAGAAGAGTCTCTGGCAGTGATTCATCGCCATCTGGAAGAGGCAAAAACCAGAGTTATTGACAGGGTGGCATATAACTTTGCGGAGGATGCGGTTGTTTTCAATAACTTGATAGATACGCCTTTGATAGGCAAAGAAATGATTCGGGAATTTTGTAAGGTTGTGATGTTGCCGGATCCTTATCCGGACTTTGATCAGCATCTGCAGGTACTGGCAATGACTGCAGAAGATGAGTTCGCAAGTATCATTTACCACGTAGATCCGGTAATACCGCTGGGGGTTGATACCTTTCTGATTCAGAATGACCGGATCGCGTTTGAAACTGCCACACAGCTGCGAAGGAAAGGCGTTTATGAAAAAGAAATTGATACCGCCGGAATTATCGCAGTGGAGGACCCAAAAAGTATCCTGAATCGGGAAACGGAAAGCTTTGTAAGGAAGCACATGGATAATCTTTGCAGGTTTGCAATGGAAGAAAATGCAGAGGATTATACAGATGATATTATTTTTCTGACGAATAAGGCAAAGGAAGCTTCCCGGGGAAAAGAGGCTGTGTCAGCCGTGTATGCGGATATGAAGAAGGAAATGGAAAGTATTCCGCTTTGTAAAGCGGACTTCATCATCAAAGTTTACGGTAATATAATTTTGTGCTATGCACAAAGCCCTACACAGGAAGCCTATATAATTGTAACTTGTGTATTGGAAGATGGAAAAATAAAATATGAGTCTGTTTCCGTCAGGAAAGGACTGAAGTAAAAAGATACCCGATCCGGCAAAACCGGACCGGGTATTAAATTTTCTGATGAATCAGGCTCTCAAAGATAGCACGGCTGTCATTGCTGTGAATGGAGGTCGTACCGGCATTCAGGGAGGTTTGATAATACCAGTTTTTATATTGAAGTGTAACCATATGCTGCATCAGTTCATTGATCTGACTCTGTACTTCATCCATATGTTTCTGGATAATACGCAGACGTTGTTCAATTGTGGAATCGCCTTCTTTGACCCAGAGCAGGAACTGCTTAATATCCTTAAGCGGCATGCCGGTTGCTTTAAGGCAGGTCAGTATATCCAGCCAGGCCAGATCTTCATCGTCAAAAATGCGGATACCAGCATCACTTCGCTTTATTGTGAATAATAACCCCTCTTTATCATAATAGCGAAGTGTATGGGGACTGATACCGTATTTGTCGGCAACCTCTGAAATGGTATATGTCATAATAATTTACCTCCTGTAAGTGCCTCTGATTCTATTATTGCATGAGGGAGAGAGAATGTCAATTTTGTAGTAAAACCAGATATGCCCCGCGGATTTGTCCAAAAATCAGGATCATAGACATACAAACAAGGTATATTGTAAATGCTGCCGCCACGATCTGAATCCCACTGCGCCATACCAGTAACGGGGGCAGCCCAGGCAGGCCGACGAGAATACCGGTCAGCAAAGTTACGCAGACACTGTAAACACCAAATAACAGAGTAAACAACCCTGTTACGAAGAGGTTTGCTCCCAACAGCTTGGGTAAAGCTACTGAATTGCGGCACTCCTGAGGCAACAAAAAATTTAAAATTTCCCCAGGAGGCTTATCTTCTTGGAAAAGCACTTTAGGATGGGTATCATAAGCATTACATGATGTGAGGGAAATAAACCCTCAGAATCTGTCCAGTTCCTCAAACAACCGATGGCGAGCCTCTATGACCACCGCAGGATCTGCGGTGTAATTCCGGAAATCCATACAGGCCGGGGTAATGATTTCCTTCCCCCGGCCGGGGCGGACTTCTTCTAAAAGACGGAAAAGCTCATATTCCTCCGCACCGGCTCTCTGTGCCTCATAACGCATGCTGATCCAGGGACCGTTGGTTCCGGGGTAGACGATATGCGCGTCACCGGCTGGCAACAGAGCGCCCTTGTGGGGACAGCAGGCATGATTCCAGATATCACTGCCGATATAGTAGTTAAAGCCCCAGTGGAGAAAACCGGAGAGGTGATAACGGGCACCCATCCACAGAAGCAGGCGGCTTACGGTAAGCGGAAGATCCATGCTGCGGTTCATGATGCGGCCGGCCGGAAATGCACAGGTATAAAACCAGATTTCTTCCCCGGCGTCCTGGAGAGTGCGAAAGGCATCCTGCCATTTTTCATAGGTGTCCTGTTTGGGAACCCAGATATCAATGCCGCCTCCCAGATCTGTGGTTTCCACAGCGTCTATGATGGGGACGCCGGGCAGGAATCTGCGGAAAATGCATGCCAGGATACGGTAGGTGCGGGCGTTGCCCTGCTGCGGCTCATCTGCCAGTGCCTGGGTCATCCGGCCTTCCCAGCCGTTTTCCCGGACGATTCCGGCCCAGGCGGTAAAATAACGGCGCAGCTGCAGATAGCCCTCCTGCGTGGTGACACCTGTAGAGGAATCCCAGGCGAGGAAATATTCTTCCCCGGTCCATTCTGACCAGTGGGCAATATGGCCGCCGCACAGATAAGGCGCACCCTCTTCGGCGGCAATGCGTCCTGCGCGCTGTGCAGCGGTAAAATCAAAGCCGGCCAGATGTCCGTTTTCATAAACCGGGCGTCCCGGCGGCAGGAGAATATGGGTGCAGCGCATGTGAAGCTGGGCGCGTACATAAAGCCGGAAAAGCTCCCAGTATTCATTGCTTTCCGGATCTGCTCCATGCTGATGGCCCAGATCCTCATAATCAAAAAAGTTGAGCATACCAAATCTCGCCTTTTCCAACGAAGGAATGCAGGCGCTTCGGATAACACAGGAAACGGGGATATCAAGCTGTGTATTTCCGATATGGATATGCAGGGTGCCACAGCGCAGGCCGGGCCGGGCATCCGATGCGGCCTGGAAGCAAAGATACAGTGCCAGTCTTGTTCCGGTAAGAACAGCGTCTGCCGGACGGATGGCATCATACACATAAAAAGGAGCTTTTCTTGTAACGAATTCCCGGCAGCTGTCATAGTCCGTTGTGGTCATGAATGTGGCGGAAGTGTTCTCGTCCACCCCCACAGGGAGAAGTTCTCCTGTAAATAGGGTAAGACCGTTTCCGGCCTCCTGCGTTTCCCATTCCATGGAAACGCAGAGGGCCGTTTGGGACGGCAGGGTTTCGCCAAGCAGCTGAAATGCGGCATGTCCTCCTCTGGCTGTTTCCAGAAGGACCGGCCGTAACGGTATGAATGGGGAATCAGGATAGGTCCATTCCAGGTCGCTGTAAATAGAATATTGCATGATAAACTCCTTTCATTTTGTGTCGCCGGCAGCACCGTCATCTTCCGGGGCGGGCCGGATAACAGGAATCAGCAGCGTGACGGTAGTTCCCACTCCGGGAGTGCTTTCGCAGGAAAGGCCGCAGGAAGCCCCATAGGCCAGGTGCAGGCGGTCATTGATATTGCGGATGCCATAGCCGCCCGTTGTCTGGGAAATGCCGCCTGGTCCGGTATCTGCAAAGTTCTCACGGACAGAAGAAGGGGACATGCCGATTCCGTCATCACTTACCACAATACGGATACATTCACCGCAGCGGCATACTGTGACGGAAAGCGTTCCGGTTTTTCCATTTTTTTCAAAAATACCGTGGATGATGGCGTTTTCAATAATGGGCTGCAGCACAATTTTTATAATTTGGCAGTCCAGCAGTTCTTCGTCGATATTCCAAACCACATGGATGCGATCGTCAAACCGCATGTTCTGGATCTGTACATAAAGCCTGGCATGCATAAGCTCATCTCCCAGGGAAATCACTTCCTTCCCCTTGCTGAGTGACAGCTTGTAAAAACGGGCCAGAGCATTGACCAGGCGTGTGATTTCCGGTACATTGTGTACAATGGCCGTGCAGCTGATTAGATCCAGGGAATTGTACAGAAAATGAGGATTGATCTGAGCCTGCAGGGCTTTCAGCTCCAGATTTTTTATTTCCCGGCCGTAAGCCACTTTTTCTTCCAACAGGCCGTCAATTCGTTCCATCATACGGCTGAAGCTGCCCATGAGCTGTCCGATTTCATCCTTTCCAACCGGGGTGATCCGGGCAGTAACGTCGCCTTGCTCCACGGCATGCATGGTCTGGGCAAGCAGGGACAGACGGCTCAGCGTGGTGCGGCTGATAGCCAGGGCGATGCCGTAGGAGAGGAGACCCACGATAAATACTACCATGAGCATTTCCAGCCGGAGTGTGCGGCTTAACCGGTACACATCTTCATAGGGAAGCAGCACGGCCATATACCAGCCCTCCACGGGAAGGCTGCGGTAAAGCAGATAGGAGTTTTCATTCTGCGCAAGCAGGCTTATCCAGCTGTTTGGCCCCGGATTCTGTTCCTGGCCGATAACGGCTGCGGCAGTTTCAGGGATCCGGCTGCCGGGAGTAATGGTATCGGAAGAGGACAGAAGCACCTCTTTCTCCCGGAGAAGCAGGAAAATTCCGTTTTCCGTGCTTTCCGGCTGGCTGATAAGCTGCCGGAGACGCTGTGCCTGCGTGTCCACACGCAGAACGGCCAGAGGCTGCCTGATATCACGGGGATTATAAATGACGCGCATAGCTGAAAAACACTCGTGTCCGCTTTCCGGCGGTTCCTCAAAATCACCGGGATAATACCAGGAAGAAGATAGAGCCTCGCCCAGTTGCTGGTACCAGCGGCTGTCCTTCACTTCAGAATCCGGGATGATATCCCTCTGCTGGTTGGAATAAAGATAATCGTTCTTTACATAAAGGCGGATACCGCTCACACCGGAGAGTGTCTTCAAATGATCAAACGTGGTCGCCAGCTGATTGGAATCCTCCAGACGCTGCATATAGGTATAATCACTGGTATCATACGAGGATACCCTGTAAATTATGGAATCCATGGTGAGGATGTCCAGAACACCTTCCAGACGGTTCAGCTCGTCCTCCACGGAAGCAGACGTATTGTTGAACGCCTTTTGTACGGAGGAAAGCGTCTGTTCCCTTGTCAGCTCATTGAGCCTCCTGATTGCATAAAAAGAAAAAAAGCCCAGCGGCAGAATGATCAGCACAAAATAGATCCAGACCAGCTTGCTGCGCAGGGAACTGTCGGTGATTATTTTTTTCCAGCCGTCCTTCCATATTTTATTCTTCATGCCAATGCCTTTCTCTGTACTGTTTCGGAGTCAATCCTGTTTCCCTGGTAAAAACTTTTGTAAAATATTTTCCATCCGTATAGCCTACAGCTTTCCCCACCTCGTATAGCTTTTTTGGTGTTGAAGAAAGAAGCTCCCTTGCATGTTCCACGCGCAGTCTGGTTATGTACTGGTTGATGGTCAGACCGCTGCTTTTTTTATAAGCTGCGCACAGATAGGTGTTTGTAAAGCCCAGCTCCTGAGCCATATCCTGGACGGTCAGCCCGGGATCGGACCAGTGCCCGGCCAGATACAGATTGACTCTTGTGGAAAGATCCTGCTCTTCAGGTTCCTGTGTGTCGAAATAGACCTCCTGCAAACTATGGAGCATTTCATGCAGCCCGGCCAGTGTTTCCCCGCCCGCCGTGCGCAGGATCAGTTCGTTGCCCAGCGCCGCAGCTGCGGTCAGGTTGCGGCTCTCCGACGCATTGATAAAAAGAAGTATGATGCGGCAGAACAGTCGGCGGATATCCTCCGGCGGCGTTCCCTCACAGCGGTGCAGCTCCTGATAAAGCTGTTCCAGCAGTCCTTCCGTTTCCTTCCTGTCTTTGTGCCGGATGCTTTCACCGAGCCGGGTGAGCAGCACTTCATCGGGAGAATATACCCGGTTGTTAAGTACGGCGTCTTTTACCTGTACACCACGGAAAAAGAGGAGCCGTGGATCCTGCTGCTGCATTTTCCTGAGGTGTTCGGCAATTTCTGTCAGAACTTCGTTAATTTCCTCCAGATTAATGGGCTTTTCCACATAGCTGGCAGCCTTCAGCCGTATGGCCCCCTTCAAATACTCCTTATCGGAATAACCGCTTAAAAATACGAATTGCGGTAACGCCGTAGCTCTGCCAGGGAATATAGCGATGCAGAATCTCGCGCGGCATTTTCTCATCATCAACTATCAATACAGAAAAAGACATGTACAGTTTTTCCTCCTCTTCCAAATGTTGTTCCAATTCACTTATTTATAATATACAAAAATAATGATTATATCAATGAGAAAAGGATAAAAATGCCCAATAAATATAAAATAGCGTAATTTAATCCCCCTTTCATAATTTAGTCCCGTTGTTTTTCAGGGAACGGTTTGCTACGATAATTTTAACGCAAGAGAGGGGGAAAGGAATATGGATAAAAAAAAGCATCCTTTTCTGTATGATTTAAGCCATAACCGTACAAAATGGCTTATGCTTCTGCCAGCGGCGGTTGCCGTTATCCTGATGTGCTATATTCCCATGGCCGGCATCGTGCTCGCTTTTAAGGAATACAACTATCATGACGGTATTTTCGGAAGCCCCTGGGTAGGCTTGGAGAATTTCCGCTATTTTTTTCAGTCAGGCAAGGCCTTTACAACATCGAGAAATACTATTCTCTATAATATCGCGTTTCTTTTTGTAAATACCTTTCTGGAAATAGTCTGTGCTATCCTTCTTTCGGAGCTGGCAGGCAAATGGTTCAAGCGGATCACACAGTCGGTAATGTTCCTGCCTTACTTTATTTCATGGGTAGTGGTCGGTGCTTTTATCTACAATATGTTGAACTATGAATTCGGTGCAGTCAACACGCTGCTGAGGCAGTTGGGAATGGAGCCTGTGGATATCTATTCCAAAAAAGCACTCTGGCCATTCATCCTGGTTGCGGCCAGCGCCTTCAAGTCGGTGGGCTACGGTACGGTCATGTATCTGGCCAGCATTATGAATATTGACGGGCAGCTGTTTGAAGCGGCGGATCTGGACGGGGCAAATATGTGGCAGAAAATAAAGTATATCACACTTCCCTGCATCCGTCCCACAGTGGTGATACTGTTCCTGCTTGCCATCGGAACTATTATGAAGGGCGATTTCCAGATGTTCTGGCAGGTTACGGGCAACAATCCTATGGTTCTGGATGTGACGGATGTCATCGATACCTATGTAACCAGGTCCCTTTTGAATCTGCAGGAGTTCGGAATGACCAGTGCGGCGGGTCTGTATCAGTCGGTATTTTCGTTTATTCTTGTACTGATTGCAAATCGGATCGTAAAAAAAGTAGAACCGGACTATGCTTTATTCTGACGGATAGAAGGGAGATTTGATAATGGCGGATAAAAGGATTGGGAAAAAACGTCCGGTGGGGCGGGACAGGGTGATATTTGATATTCTGTCACATATTATACTGCTGATTCTGTCGGCTTTGTGTCTTCTTCCGTTCCTGCTGGTGCTCAGCGGTTCCTTTTCCAGGCAGGAGGATATTCTGACAAAAGGCTATCGGCTGATTCCGGTGCATGTAACTACTGATGCTTATAAGATGCTGTTCCGAATCCCGGAGGAGTTGATCAGAGCTTACGGAGTGACTATTCTGGTTACGGTAGTGGGAACGATATTTGGGTTATGGTTCACCAGTATGGCAGCCTATGTTATCTCAAGTAAGGATTTTCGTTACCGGTATCAGGTTTCCTTCTTTTTTTACTTCACATCCATCTTTGGAGGCGGCCTTGTACCATGGTACATTTTCAACACAAAGTATCTGCATTTCCACAATAACCTGATTGCATTGATACTGCCCATCCTGGTGAATGTAACGTATTTACTGATCCTGAAAAGCTACATGATGAATATCCCGGATTCCCTGTATGAATCCGCAAGGCTGGACGGTGCGGGTGATTTTACAATATATTGGAATATCGTCATTCCTCTGAGCAAATCGGGACTGGCGACTGTAGGGCTGTTTATTGCGCTTGCGTACTGGAATGACTGGTACAATGCCATGCTTTACATGAACAGTTCGGAAAAATATC
>OHHV01000721.1_pt1 | contig 11409 bp, 6 predicted proteins | sample 1568141 | NCBI WGS metagenome assembly OHHV01 (sample SAMEA3879589, study PRJEB24766) | human gut metagenome | biome: human-associated habitat; feature: feces | place: USA | collected 1985/1987
CGCTACTTCTTGTGCTTGTCACAAGAAGGTTCGTTTTTCTGTGCATCGCGAAGCGCGTTACTGGTCACGGAGTGAACAGTAACTAATGAATAGCTGCAGGGCGGCGAGTGATAAAGAGATGGAAGACAGGGTGGAAGATTTCCGCCCTGTCTTCTTTAACAATAAACATAGGCTCATTGGTAATATTAAGTTTTTTGCGCACCGTGAAGCTGTTATTGAGTTCGAAGTGGTTAGCATGTGCAAAGTGAAATAAGTATGGAAAATCGGCAGTCTTTGTTGTAAAATAATGAGAACACTTTTCGGGCAAATGAAGAAAGACCCGGAAACAGAGATGAATGATCAGAAAGAGAGGAAAAACAGTGGCAAAGCTTCTTCGGGAACTAAAAGGAGTAGGAGAAAAGACGGAAAAACTATTTCAGAAGATCGGTATCACTACAACAGATGATCTGCTCCATTATTATCCAAGAAATTACGACTCATATGAGGCACCGGAGGAAATTGGTTCTTTGAAGGAGAACTCCGTGGTGTCTGTTCGTGGAACAGTCACTGCCGGAGTCTATGTAAACAGGATCCGTAATCTTCAGGTGATCTCCATCACTGTGGCAGATACCACCGGAAAACTTCCTGTGGTATGGTTTAATGCCCCCTACTTAAAAAACACCCTGAAAAAAGGCAGCTGCTTTATTTTCCGTGGCAAAATCTCCAGAAAAAAAGGTCATCTGGAGATGGAGCATCCGGAGATTTTCACACCGGCGGCTTATGAAGAAATCCTTCACAGCATGCAGCCCATATACGGACTTACTGCAGGGCTTACAAACAAACTGATAATCAAGCTGATGCATCAGATCCTGGATGAACAGAGCCTGCAGACAGAATTTCTCCCAGATGAGATTAAGGAATTTTATCATCTGGCAGATGATAATTATGCTATTTCAACTGTCCATTTTCCAGGCAATATGCAGGAACTTCTGGTGGCACGAAAACGCCTTGTGTTTGACGAATTTCTTTTGTTTATTCTGGCAGTACAGATCCTGAAGGGAAAAACAGAAGAAGCTCCTAACGCTTTTCCCATGAAGCCGGTGTGGACCACAGAACAGGTTATGGAAGGTCTTCCTTATCATCTGACAAAGGCACAGCTAAACGCCTGGCATGAGATTGAAAGAGACCTTTGCGGGCATACCCTTATGTCCCGGCTGGTTCAGGGCGACGTTGGAAGCGGAAAAACGATTCTGGCGTTTCTGGCAATGATCCTTACTGTGGAAAATGGCTATCAGGCAGCATTGATGGTACCCACAGAGGTACTTGCAAATCAGCATTTTGAAGCATTTACAAAGCTGATAGAGGAACAGGAAATTTCATCCTGCCATCCGGTTCTTCTTACTGGCTCAACCACCCAGAAAGAAAAAAGAAGAATCTATGGAGAAATCGCATCCGGGGAGGCAAATGTGATCATTGGAACTCACGCCCTGATCCAGGAAAAAGTGGTGTACGAGAATCTTGGCCTTGTGATCACCGATGAGCAGCATCGCTTTGGCGTGAAGCAAAGAGAGGCACTGACTACCAGGGGAAATGCGCCGCATGTGCTGGTTATGAGTGCCACTCCCATCCCCAGAACTCTTGCGATCATTGTATACGGGGATCTGGATATTTCCATTATAGATGAGCTTCCTGCCATGCGTCTCCCGATTAAGAACTGTGTAGTTGGCACGTCTTATCGCCCGAAAGCCTACTCCTTTATAGAAAGGCAGGTGCGGGAAGGGCGCCAGGCGTATGTGATTTGCCCTATGGTCGAAGAAAGTGAGGGGGCAGATGGGGAAAACGTGACGGACTATACAGCACGGCTGAGGGAGATTTTCCCATCAGACATCACCATTGGAATGCTCCATGGAAAAATGAAGCCCAAGGAAAAGAATGGAATCATGGAACAGTTTGCAAGGGGAGAAATCCAGGTGCTGGTGTCTACTACAGTAGTGGAAGTAGGGGTAAATGTGCCAAACGCTACGGTGATGATGGTAGAAAATGCGGAGCGGTTCGGACTTGCGCAGCTTCATCAGCTGAGAGGGCGTGTTGGACGTGGGGCGTATCAGTCTTACTGTATTTTTATGCAGGGAAATGAAGAGGAAGAGACCTCCAGAAGACTGGAGATTTTGAATAAATCGAATGATGGATTTTTTATAGCAGGGGAGGATCTGAAGCTTCGGGGACCGGGAGATCTGTTTGGAATCCGTCAGAGCGGACAGCTGGAGTTTCGGATCGGAGATATTTATCAGGATTCGGATATATTGAAGGCTGCCAGTGATGCTGCGGGAGGAATCCTGGATCTTGACAGGGAGCTGGAGCTGCCCCAGCACGAAAAATTGAAAGAAAGATTGAATGCTTATATGAAATATGACCTTGAGAACCTTGGATTGTAAGGTTTTACAGGGAAATAGATGACGAAAAAAATAAGAAAATCCATCCTTTTTTTGGTAATAACTGTGCAAGAAAACAAAAATTATCAGGATTTTAAGATTTGTACCCGAGGATTTCCTGAAATTAACAGGTTTTGTTTGTATACTTTTACCTATGAATTCAGAGAAATGGTTTGTCAAGGGGGATTTTATCAGAACTTGCAAAAAAAATTGATTCGTAGTATTCTATCATAGAAGCGAAAACGAAGATTATATTCACCGTCAAGGAGGCTATTATAATGGCTACGAAGAGAACTACAAAAAAGGCAGAAACAATGGCGGCCAAGAAGGCTGCTAAGACTGTGGCTGAGGTTAAAGCTACAGCTGCAGCAGAGGTAAAGGCTGAGCCAAGTAAGGCAGAGGCTGTTAAGACAGCTGTTGTTGAGACTGTGAAAGCAGCTACAGAGACTGTTAAGGCTGCTACTGAGAGCGTTAAAGAGACTGCGAAAGAGGCTGTTAAGGAGACTGCAAAGGCTCCGGCTAAGACAGCTGGGAAGGCAGAGGCTAAGAAGCCTGCTGTTAGAAGAACTGCTAAGAAGGCGGCTGTTGCAGCAGAGGAGATTTTTATTCAGTATGCAGGCAAGGAATTCACTACTAAGGATGTAGTAGCAAATGTGAAAAAGGCCTGGACAGAGATGACCGGAAAGAAAGAAGAAGATATCCAGGATATTAAAGTTTACGTTAAGACTGAAGAGAATAAGGCATATTATGTAGTAAACGGTGAAGCAGAGGGACATTACGTAGAGCTGTAATTTCCCCTATATGAATGGCTTCAGGGAGTGTGTGAGTGCGTTCCCTGAAGCCTTTTTTGATTTCGAGGGACGTGAGAGGAAGTGAGTGCCGTCTGGGGGCGGTGCCGAAATGGGGTGTCTGGCTCCGCCGCCTAGTGATCTATAAAATTGCAAACTCGCCCTTGCAGGGCTCAGACAGTGCAATTTTATAGATCGCTATGCTCGCCAGACGCCCCATTTCGGCAATGCCCCCAGACGGCACCCACTTCCTCTCACTGGTTACTGGGAAGGGACGGCGGCTGCAGGCAGCGCCTGGGGGAGTATAATTGTATAGGTGGTGTGGGGAAATAAATTGCTGGACAAAAGGGGGTAAATAGGATAAAATATTTAGATATAGACAGGAGTAGCCCCTTGATTTGACAAGGGGTCTTTTTATGAAAGGAATAAAGTATGTTTAATGAAATTGATTTCAGTAAGATAGATACGAGTATTACACCGCCTCAGGATGATACAGAGCGTCAGTATTATTATATGGCGAAGCTGGCTGAGATGGTGGCTTTGAGGGAGCGGGAGCTGGGACGGCGGATTACTTATTGTCTGCAGACGTTTGGGTGTCAGATGAATGAGAAGCAATCTGAGGTTGTCGCAGGGATTATGGATGAGATTGGTTTTAAGAGACAGGAAACAGAGGATGCGGATGTTGTGATTTATAATACCTGTACGGTTCGTGAGAATGCCAATCTTAAGGTGTATGGTCGCCTTGGTAAGCTGCATAGTCTGAAGAAGTCTAATCCGGATATGAAGATTGCTTTGTTTGGGTGTATGATGCAGGAGAAGCAGGTTGTGGATAAGATCCAGAAGGATTATCCATTTGTCAATCTGGTGTTTGGAACCCATAATATTTTTAAGTTTGCAGAGCTGTTTTATGAGATGGAGAATCGTGACAGCCAGCTGATCGATATCTGGGAGGGTACGGATAAGATCGTGGAGGAGTTGCCTACAGAGCGTAATTATTCTTTTAAATCTGGCGTGAATATTATGTTTGGATGCAATAATTTCTGCAGCTCTGGTGGCGGATGGCGTTACAGAGGTTATGCTTCTGGGACAGAATGTAAACTCTTATGGAAAGACTTTGAAGGATCCGGTGACTTTTGCACAGCTTCTTGAGAAGGTGGAGCAGATCGAGGGGCTGAAGAGAATCCGGTTTATGACTTCTCATCCGAAGGATCTATCTGATGAGCTGATCGAATATATGAGTAAGAGCAGGAAGGTGTGCCATCATCTGCATCTGCCTATGCAGTCTGGCAGCAGCCGTATCCTGAAGATCATGAACCGGCATTATGATAAGGAGAAGTATCTGGGACTGGTGGAGAAAATCCGTACAGCGGTGCCGGATATTTCCCTGACTACAGATATTATTGTAGGTTTCCCGGGTGAAACTGAGGAGGATTTTCAGGAAACTCTGGATGTAGTGGAGAAATCTGATTTTGATACTGCATTTACCTTTATCTATTCCAAGAGAAGCGGCACTCCTGCGGCGAAGATGGAGGATCAGGTTCCAGAGGATGTGGTGAAGGATCGTTTTGACCGCCTTCTAAAGCTGGTTCAGGAGAAAGGAAGAGAAGTCTCTTCCAGATTCCAGGGCGAGGTTCAGGAAGTTCTTGTTGAGACGGAGAGCAAGGAAAAGGGTATTTTCACAGGAAGAACCCAGTATAATCTGCTGGTTCATTTTCCAGGAACCCCGGATCTTCTTGGCAAGTATGTGAATGTGCGTCTGGATACCTGTAAAGGCTTCTATTACATGGGAACAAGAGTGGAGGATTAAAGCACCTGCCGAATCGTTACAAAAGATTTATATATCAGATTTTTTGATTCTGCAATCCTGACTATGAATAAAAAGCAATATTTGGCAAAAAGGCTACTGTCACTTCGTGACCAGTAACACGCTTTGCGATGCGCAGAAATCATGCATTCGCATGATTTCGTGCTGAGATTCCCGGGTTTCCTGTGAACTTTGTTCGCAAAAAGCACCTCGCAGAACGTTACCATTGAACCGTAAAGTAAAAAGCGCAAATAATATAAATAATTACAAAAAAGGTTGCATTTTTGTGATAAATAGTGCAATATTATTATATTGAACACTCGTGGGAAAGGCGGCACCTGTAATGGTTAAAGGGCTGTGCAGGAAATTTAATGCATTGTTGAGGAAAGAAGCAGTTCATGAGAATGAGCCTCAGCGTATATTGTTCCTTCTCAGAATTATATTGTTGATTCTGGGACTTTATTTTCTGATCATTCCGTTCGTATTCTGCATTGTGGGACCGAAGACAGAGGTCTGGACAGGATATATTTTCGCAGCAATGGCGGTTGCTGCTTTTTATGCAACATACCGGCTGAAGGTACACACCAGTGTGCTTGTCTGCAGCGGTCTGCAGCTGGCATGGATAATTGTGTTTGTTGTTCTCTATGGATGGGACTGCGGTATTCAGCATCTGATGTTTGAGATGCTGGTACTGGTATATTTTGCTGTCTACAATTCTCTTGTGTATAAGGTCAGCTATACAGTAGTTCTGTTTGCAGTACGATTCAGCCTGTTTTTGTACTGCAGGGTAAATATTTCTGTTTTTGCCCTGACCGAAACGGCTACAGTTGTATTACAGATCATAAATACCATTGTGACGTTTGTGCTTATGGCTGTAGCGTGCAGTATGTTCAGCTCCAATGTGGAATCTGCGGAGAAGAAGCTGGTGCTGTATAATGAGCAGCTGAAGAAACAGGCAGGGACCGATCCGCTGACAGGTTTGTGGAACCGCCGTCAGATGATACAGTACATTACGGAGAAGCGCAGGAAAGAGCCTGTTATGGCGTTTACCATTGGTATGGGCGATATTGATTTCTTTAAGAGAATTAATGACCACTGGGGACATGACTGCGGAGATGCGGTACTGGTATGGATCACACAGCACATGAGCCGGGAATTGGGTGAGCATGCCAAATTGTGCCGCTGGGGAGGCGAAGAATTCATCTTCTTTTTCCCGGATATGAACGGAGACGAAGTATGCCTTATGCTCAACACTTTTCGCATGAAGCTGGGCAACGATCTGTTTGACTGGAGGGGAGAATGGATTCCGGTTACTATGACGTTTGGCGTGGAGGAGAATGATTTCAAGTCCAATATAGACACCTTGCTGAAAAATGTGGATGCGAAACTTTATATGGGCAAAGAACAGGGAAGAGACCGGGTGATCTATTAAACTCACCGGGTCTTTTGTCGAATTAACAACAGTAATAAGCAGGAGAATAAAACTTGTATGTATACAGTTGAAGAAATAAAAAATAAAGTAAAAACAGGAACCTGGACAAAAGAGGATGTGGCACGCTGTGTGGAGGAGCTGAAGCAGATATCGGATTTTACTGTTTATACAGAAGAAATCTATTATATAAGTTATGGGATTTTTGCCTATAATTTTCGGGAATATGCTTATCCTCTGATCGAAATCTGCCGGGAGGCCGGAGTTCACATGGAGCGTTCCAGGGAGAAATCCAGACTTTATCTTGCCCTGGTAAGACTTTATTTCTGCCTTGGTTTTCCCCCGAAGATTGTGGAATATGGCCTGAAATATGCCAATTCCGGATTTACCTTAAGATCCCCTCTGAAATCCGTTTATAACACTATCGTAGCCGCTTTTTCAGACTGTGGACTGTTTTTTGAGGCGGATTTTTATCTGGAGAAAATGATGGATATTTCCAGACTGGATCCCTGTGACAGCAGTGTGGATTTCTGGAATTCGGATACTTTAAATGAGCTGGTCTATTATGACAGCAAGGTTTACGTGAAACTGGGCATGGGAGATGTTGCAGGCGCGGAGCAGGCGGCAGTGGACATGCAGGCGATTCTTACAGAACGGGAGATTCCTGAAGATGGCAGAGCTTTTTTCCTGCTTCAGAAGGAATTTACGGACTTGTACCTTCGTCTTTACCAGCAAAAAGACAAGGCGGCCATTGCGGAAGAATTCAACAGTTATATAAAGAAAATGGAAGCCGGGGAGGGTGCCAGGGATACCTTAAGCTTCTGCGTCTGCTATTTCGGAGAGTTCCTTCAGGTAATGGCGGAGAAAGAACGCTGGGACGATATTATACGTATTGGCAGCTACATTAAGAATGCCAGGAATTTCAGCGGAAGCTTCTGTCCGGTTTATAAGCTTATGCGCACTGCTGCATACAGAAGTGACCGGGAAGAGCTTCGGAGACAGATACCGGAATTCGAGAGAATGTATCTGGAGTCTCTGGAGCAGGAGAAGGAGAATTACGACCAGATGGTACGTCTCCTTACCAGGGAGGAGCTTCGGATTGAACGCCTGAAGGTGTCCATGGAGAAGGATGCCCTTACCGGCTGTCTGAACCGTGCGGCTTTTGACCGCAACAGCAGGCGCTTTATGAAGAATCATAAGAAGGGCAGCCTTGTATTTATTGACCTGGATTATCTGAAGCTGATCAATGACTGTTATGGCCATGAAAACGGAGACCGTTACCTGGTGTGTTTTGCAGAGAATATGAAGTGTGCTATGGACAGGCAGGATCTTCTGTACCGGTATGCAGGAGATGAGTTCCTTATTTTGTCTGCACTGGAGCCGGAGCAGATCCAGGAACGGTTAAACGAAATTCTGGAAAAGAGCCCGATCCATTTTGATATTAACGGAGAAAGCCGCAACATCAGCTTTTCCTATGGCGTTGTGGCATTTGAGGAGAAAAAGGGAAAAATCGAAGATCTGGTAAAGGAAGCGGATCAAAGAATGTATCAGTGCAAGAGCCGGAATCATGAGCGTATTTCCAAAAGAGGTGCGGCGGAATGATCACGCGGGAAAATATTATTCATTTTTACACCAAATACAAAGAAAATCTGAAGACGGAAGATCAGATTCAGGAGAATCTGCTGAAGGCAGAAGACCAGGAGGCGTGGATCGAAAATCTGAAGAACAAATCCAGAATGATGCGCCGGCTTTACATTGAGAATGAGGCACTTCTGAATCTGTATATCCGCCCCTTCCTTGACGGAGAGGCGGAGCTGAACGAGGAGCTGGCAAGAGAATTTCTGCATCAGATACGCATGGCCGATGAGGAGGGCTATGAGGATAACCTTGCCATGCTGGAAATTCTGGAGCTTCTGGATGGATATTTTCAGAAAAGTGATGATCTGGACTCTTATATCTGGACCCTGAATCTTCTGGGAAATTTTTATAACCGTCCTTTCAGTGATGAAGATGGAAAGAAAGGAGCCATGTATTTTGACAGACTGCGGGCACTTTCTTCCAGATATTTTGAAATCGAGGATTTTGACGTAAGGAAGCGAATCCTTTTTTCTTATTATAATTTTCCGATCGTGTTGATGAACTTTAATCTGGACACGGCCAAGGAGCTTTTGCAGTACATTGATGAGGCAATAGAATTTTATAATGATGAGAAAGTCCGGGAATTAGACGGAGAGCGGTTTGATTTTGATGATCTGATCGAAGAACTGAATTATGATCTTCTTGGAAATTCAGTCCTGAGATTTACAGTGAGGGAGATTGATCCGGAGCTTCTTTCCAGAGCATCCCGGGTACTGGAAGAATATTATCAGCGTGAGCTTGAGAAGAATCCGGAGCCCTACGAAATGCTGGATGAAATATACTGTAATTATAAGTCCTGTCTGTTCTATCAGGGGAAGATAACCTGTACAGAGTTTCTGGAGGATTATCGGAAATTCTGTGAATATAGTATGGAACATGACGATCTGGACAGCCAGGAGGGAGTGCCTTTTTCTGACAGCCGCTATTTTCAGGTTGCGATCAACCATCTGCCGACGATTCTGGAATTGTTGGAGAAATATGCGGATGAATATCACGGAGCACCAGATCTCCGTGATTTTTGTGTATCCAATTATGTGCATGCTATTCGCAGGCTGTCCAGAACAGAAAACGATACCTTTGTAAATGATGTAGTATGGCGTTCTCTCAGGGATGTGTTGAAATATAATACCGGAGATGAAATAAACACCCTGGTTCTTATGCAGATCATGGTAAGCCGGGATGAGGGCACTGCCATGCACAGCGCAATGGTGGAGCAGATTGCCAGGCGAATTCTGAATATAGTGATGAAAAAGCGGCCGGAGCTTCTGATTGGAACCTTTGGTTATGAGAACGTGGTGGAAGTACTGGAAAATCAGGAGACCATTCTGGACTATGTTTCCCAGTCTGCACAGCTTCTGGACATTGGAATGATCAGACTTGCCTCTATTGTGAACAAGCAGTCACGGCAGCTGACACAAAGGGAAAAGAATGATATTCTCAGCCATCCCTGTGAAGGGGCTAAATTCGTCGAGGAGATTCCGGCTCTTCGCAAATATCGGGATGCTGTTCTGGGACATCACAAATCCTGGGATGGAAAAATAGGATATCCGGCAGATTTTGACAATACCAGGTCAAAAGTGCGTTTCCTTATTGAAATATTGCATATCAGCGATTGTCTGGATGCAGCCACTGACTTTGTGGGACGAAGCTATAAGAATGCCAAGAAGCTGGAACAGGTAGCAGAGGAGTTTTCCTGGGGAAAGGGTTCTGTTTATTGTCCGGAGCTGGTGGAGCTTCTGGAAGAGGACAAAGAACTGCAGGCAGATCTCAGATATCTGCTGGGAGCGGGACGCATCCGTACCTGTTATTCTGTATATGGCAAGGCAGTAGATCAAACTGAAATAGAAGAAAGCTGGTTGTTCACAGATATTGAAAACTGGGAAGCCAGCAGCCAGAAGCAAAGTGATGAAGAGGGAGATACGATTCTCGATTTTCTTCACAAAAGCGGAAACGAGAGCCGTCAGCTTCTTGGAGCACTGGCAAGGAATTCTCTGATCATTTTGTATGTGGATATGATGTCTGGCGAATACAAGGTATACTACCGCGGAAACCAGAGACTTCTGGATAAAAAGATTCCAGACGGTTATTACGGAGACTTCCTGAAAGAATATCTGGCGCCAAACTGTGAACCGGGCGACTGGGAAAAAGTACGGCTGAAAATCAGACTGTCAGAGCTTTCCCATATATTTCTGGAGCAGGAGGGCAGCTATGAGTGTGAAGCCCGGATCCGGGCAAAAGATGCCTACCGCTGGGTGCGGTTCCAGTTTATCTGTCTGGACGAGGAAAATGCTATGCCCGGCATGATGACTCTGATTGCAACAGATGTCCAGGAAAGCCACAGCAGAAATGAACAGCTGATGAACAGTCTGAAGGAGGCATATCAGTCTGCAGAAGAGGCAAACAAGGCAAAAAGCATTTTCCTCAGCAGTATGTCCCATGACATCCGCACTCCTATGAATGGAATCCTTGGCATGACCCAGATTGCCATGAACCATCTGAACGATCCTGCGCGTATTCTGGATTGTCTTCAGAAGATCGACGATTCTTCCAGACACCTTCTGGAGCTGATCAATGAGGTTCTGGATATGTCGAAAATTGAGAGTGGGGATACGACACTTCACGAGGAACCACTGTACCTGAGCAAAACCATGAAAATTGTGGATGGAGTATGCCGTCAGGCAGCTGTTGACAAACACCAGATTTTTGATATGGATATAGAAGAAATCCAGGACGATCATGTGCTGGCAGATCCGGTAAGACTCAGGCAGGTTTTGATCAATCTGATTTCCAATGGAGTGAAGTACACGCCTGAGCATGGATGTGTGCAGGTAAAGGTAGCCCAGGGCAATAGCTTTGCAGAGGGCAAAGCAAGCTATTCTTTTGAGGTGAAGGACAATGGAATCGGAATGTCGGAAGAATTTCAGAAGAAGCTGTTTGAGCCTTTTTCCCGCGAAGATAACAGCATGACAAATGCTACCCAGGGAACAGGACTGGGACTTTCTATTGCCAAGTCTATCATTGCACAGATGGGTGGAAGTATTGAGGTAAAGAGCATTCAGGGGAAAGGTACGACGTTTCTTGTGCGGCTGGATCTGAAGCTTGTGGAAGAAGAGAAGGAGGCTGACCAGGCCTTACTGGCAGCAGAGGCTGGTGAAGAGAAGGAAAAGGATCCGGGCTTTTTGAAGGGACGCAGGATCATGCTGGTGGAGGACAATGAGCTGAACCGGGAGATTGCGTACGAGCTTTTGTCCGAATCCGGTCTGATCGTGGATGTTGCAGAGAATGGGCAGGAGGCGATCAAGCTTCTTGGAATCAGGCCGGAGAATTATTATGAACTGA
>OHHV01000727.1_pt1 | contig 11364 bp, 7 predicted proteins | sample 1568141 | NCBI WGS metagenome assembly OHHV01 (sample SAMEA3879589, study PRJEB24766) | human gut metagenome | biome: human-associated habitat; feature: feces | place: USA | collected 1985/1987
AACCGCACTGCGTGCTTATCGTGGCTAACGCCACTGTTTTACTCATTGACAGGCGCTCAGCTCATACAGATGTCCGCTTGCAAAAACATGCAAGCATGTTTTGTGCCTCACGTACACTGTATGGTTGAACTGTTACTAAAATTTACGAAAGAGCTGTCATGGCGTGGGCGCTTATTACCCGCCGGGCAGCTTTTGTATTTTCCGGTAAAGGGATAGTTGCCGTTCTTTTTTGGGTATGGTAAAATGTTTTTCTAGGAAAAAGAAAGGGGAGACGATCATGGAAGAATCTTATAGAAGCTTTGCTCAGGTCTATGATCTTTTTATGGATAATATTGATTATCCCTCCTGGAGCGCATATTTGTCCGGGCTTTTGAGAGAATATGGAGTGGATGACGGTCTTGTGCTGGAATTGGGCTGCGGGACGGGAAGTATGACACAGCTTCTGGCGCAGAAGGGCTATGATATGATCGGGGTAGATAATTCTCTGGATATGCTGGAGATTGCTATGGACAAGAAGGAAGAAAGTGGGCAGGATATTCTATATCTTTTGCAGGATATGCGGGAGTTTGAACTGTATGGAACGGTGCGGGCGGTGGTGAGCTGCTGCGATTCCGTGAACTATATTTTGGAGGAAGAAGATCTTCTGACGGTGTTTCGACTGGTAAATAATTATCTGGACCCGGGAGGAGTCTTTATCTTTGATATGAATACCCCTTATAAGTACGAAACGATGTTGGGGGAGAGTACCATAGCGGAAAACAGAGAAGAGGGAAGCTTTATCTGGGAAAATTATTTTGATGCGGATACCAGGATCAATGAGTACGCTCTGACGCTGTTTATCCGGGAACAGGAAGAATTATATCGAAAATACGAAGAATTTCATTATCAAAAGGCTTATGAGATCCCACAGGTGATCCGTCTTTTGGAAGCGGCAGGATTGGAGTTTGTGGCAGTGTATGACGCCTTTACCCATGAGCCGCCCAGAGCGGATAGTGAAAGGATTCATGTGATCGCAAGAGAAAAGGGAAAGAACAGACAGGAGGATAACAAAAATGAGTGATTATATTGTAAGAGCAACGGCAGCAAATGCTCAGATCCGGGCATTTGCCGCTACAACGAGAGATTTGGTGGAGGTTGCCAGAAAATCTCATGATACCAGTCCGGTAGCAACGGCAGCTTTGGGAAGACTTCTCACTGGAGGAGCGATGATGGGTGTGATGATGAAGGGAGATAAGGACGTACTTACCCTTCAGATCAAGTGCAGCGGTCCTATCGGCGGTCTGACTGTGACGGCAGATTCCCGGGGAAATGTAAAAGGTTATGTGAATCAGCCCCAGGTAATCTTACCAGCAAATGCCCAGGGAAAACTTGATGTGGGCGGCGCTCTGGGATTGGGCGTTCTCAGCGTGATCAAAGATTTGGGACTGAAAGAACCTTATGTGGGGCAGACCGAATTAAAGACAGGGGAGATCGGGGATGATCTCACTTATTATTTTGCCAGCAGTGAGCAGGTGCCTTCCGCAGTGGGACTGGGCGTTCTCATGGAGAAGGATAATACGGTTCGTCAGGCGGGAGGATTTATCATTCAGCTGATGCCTTTTGCCGAAGAAGAAGTGATCGCTCAGTTGGAAAAAAAGCTGGCAGAGGTGACTTCTGTGACGGAATTACTGGATCAGGGCTATACGCCGGAGATGCTGCTGGAGAAGCTTTTTGGAAATATGGGACTGGAGATCAACGAAAAGATAGAAACAGGATTTTCCTGTAATTGCGATAAAGTGAGAGTGGGAAAAGTTCTGATCAGTCTGGGAGAAAAAGAACTGCAGTCTATGATCGACGAGGGACAGGATATAGAGCTGAACTGCCATTTTTGTAATACCAACTATAAATTTACTGTTGAGGAATTGAAAGAGCTTCTGGAACTTGCCAGAAAGTAGGAGGAAGATCATGAAACATGGATTTATTAAAGTCGCAGCGGGAACGCCTTACATTCAGGTGGCGGACTGCGTCCATAATACAGAAGAGATTCTCCGGCTGGTGCGGGAAATGAGCGCTCACGGAGCAAAAATCATGGGATTTCCGGAGCTTTGTATTACGGGATATACCTGCCAGGATCTGTTCTGGCAGAATGTGCTGCTGGACAGCGCGAAAGAGAGACTTTTGTGGCTGGCAGACGAGACAGAGAATGTGGATGGACTGATTGTAGTAGGGCTTCCTCTGGAGGTGGAGGGAAAACTTTATAATGCGGCGGCAGTGCTGAACAGGGGAAAGATTCTGGGTGTGGTGCCGAAAACAAATCTTCCCAATTATGCAGAATACTATGAAGTCCGTCATTTTACACCGGCGGATGATATCATGCGCTGGATCAATCTGGGACGCCATAGAGACGTTCCTTTTGGAACTCGTTTGTTATTTTCCTGTCCGCAGATGGAAGGAATGCAGGTGGCAGTGGAGATCTGTGAGGATCTTTGGGTTCCCCAACCGCCCAGTATTCGCCATGCCCTTGCCGGGGCAAATGTGATCGTGAACCTTTCGGCGGGGGATGAGGTTACCGGAAAAGAGGAATACAGGAGGAATCTGGTAAAAGGACAGTCTGCCCGGCTGGTTTGCGGCTATCTTTATGCCACAGCGGGCGAGGGAGAGTCTTCTACCGATCTGGTTTTCGGCGGGCATAATCTGATCGCAGAAAATGGTTGGCTGATTTCGGAGGCAAAGCGTTTTTCCAATGAGACGATTTACGGGGATCTGGATATCCGTTATCTGATCACAGAGAGAAGAAAAATGACCACCTTCCCGGGAACCAGTGGGGAAGGATATCTGAAAATTTCTTTTGAACTGAAAAAAGAAGAAACTGTTCTGGAGAGAGAATTTTCACCGATGCCTTTTGTACCGGCAGATGTTCAGGAGAGAGCCAGAAGATGTGATGAAATTCTCACGATCCAGGCTATGGGACTGAAAAAACGTTTGGCGCACACCCATTGCAGGAGCGCTGTTCTGGGGATTTCCGGAGGTCTGGACTCTACATTGGCGCTTCTGGTGACCGCAAGGGCGTTTGATTATCTGGGGATTCCCCGGGAAAACATCACTGCGGTGACGATGCCCTGTTTTGGAACTACAGACAGGACGTATCGGAATGCCTGTGAACTTACGGTAAAATTGGGAGCTATCCTGCGGGAGGTAGATATCAAAGAGGCGGTCACGCTGCATTTTCGTGATATCGGTCATGCCATGGACAATCATGATGTGACTTATGAAAACAGTCAGGCAAGGGAACGTACGCAGGTGATTATGGATATCGCAAATCAGACGGGCGGCATGGTGATCGGAACGGGAGATTTATCGGAATTAGCTCTGGGATGGGCTACTTATAATGGAGATCATATGTCCATGTATGGGGTCAATGGTTCGGTTCCCAAGACACTGGTGCGCCATCTGGTACGCTATTACGCAGATACTTGTGAGGATGAGAAATTATCTCACATTCTTTTGGATGTGCTGGACACGCCGGTGAGTCCGGAATTGCTTCCTCCGAAGGATGGAGAAATCGCTCAGAAGACGGAAGATCTGGTGGGTCCCTATGAGCTTCACGATTTCTTCCTGTATTATATGCTGCGTATGGGATATGAGCCGGAGAAAATATATCGGATTGCCCGGAAATCATTTGCCGGAGTTTACGGGGAAGAAGAGATTTTGAAATGGCTGAAGAACTTTTATCGAAGATTCTTCATGCAGCAGTTTAAGCGATCCTGTCTGCCGGATGGTCCGAAGGTGGGAACCGTGGCGGTATCGCCTCGGGGAGATCTGAAGATGCCCAGTGATGGTTGCGCAAGGATTTGGCTGGATCAGGTGGAAAATTTAAAGTAGGTAAGGGAAAACGGTGGGAGGTTTTTACGTATGCGAGAGATTATGATGGAGGCTGGTTTTCCGGAAGACGCAGTGGAAGATCTGCTGGAAAAAGCTGAAAAACTGAAAGAAAATGGAAAATGGGAAACATTGGTGGCGCTGGCAGAAGAAACCATGGATGCCTATCCGGGAAAAAATCTTTTGGATGAAAAACTGGAAAAAGCGGAAGCTATGGAAGAGAAAACAGGAATTTCCCGCTACACGCTGGATATGCTCATGCTTTTGCAGTGCTGGAAAGTTCTGAAAAAACGATATGAGGAAAAAGGCATGTCTGTGGAGCTTTTTGACAATGCCTTAAAAGATGCAGCGTATAAACTGCAGGAGTGCCGGGCAGTTTATGGGATCAATGGAACCTTTGTGGGAGGGTGGAATCAGGGATTTTTTGCCATGACCCGATTTGCCTTGGGGCGTCTGCAGTTTGAGATGCTGAAATATCCTTTTGACGATTCGTTTGTTCAGGATGGTGTGACAGTAAAAAAAGGAGATCCGGTGATCAATATGCATATTCCTTCCAGCGGACCTCTCCGGAAGGAAGAGGCAGAGGGTGCCATTCGTCAGGCGGCGGAATTTTTCGGAAAAGAATTTCCAGATGGAAGACCAGTGTTTGTGATGGCGTCCTGGCTTTTAGATACGGATCTGATGAAGCTTTTGCCGGAGGGAAATACAAGAGAATTTGTGAAAAGATTTACCGTTCTTCAGGTAAATAAAAGCGATGTGTTTGAGGATGGCTGGAGAGTATTCACCAATGAGTGGACCGAAGAATTTGAAAAACTGCCCGGCCGTACGAAACTGCAGAGAGCCATTCGCGGCTATCTGCAGCAGGGCGGCAAGCTGGGCTATGGATATGGGATCTTTATTGGATAGACGCCTTCGCCAGAGCAGACCGGATAGCTTCCAAAAGAAGCATGGAGGTATATTTGTTATCCTCCTCGTAGGTGATGTTCTCTGTGGACTGGCTGCTGTAAATCTGTGAGGCGATGCTTTCCAGAGCTGGTTCCATAAGCGGGTACATAGCAGTGGTTGTCTTGCTGAGATTGACCAGTTCAATGGAGTTGATGTGGTTGGTGTCCACCGTAACCTGTACATCAAAACTGTTATCGTTTAATTCGATGGAAGTGCTGTAGACTCCCGCCACATAGCGATCCGGCTCTGCATCCGCAGTGGCGGAAGTGGCTTTTTCCTTTTCCGGACCGAACATGATCACCAGAAGAGTGATCATCAGGATTGCCAGAACAAGGAAGATGGCGGTATAAATGATTTCTTTCATATGTAACACGACAATTTTAGTTTTGGAACTCATATACACACTCCTTTTGCATTGGTGAACAGTTCAGTTACTGTATATCATATGAGTGACTGGAAAAAATATGTCTCGAAAGGGAAGAAACAGAGGAATTTATTGTGGACATGAGAAGTTGTACCCTTTGTCCCCGGATGTGCCGGGTAGATCGGACAGCAGGAGAAAAAGGGTTTTGTGGAATGGGAGTGGCGGTGCAGGGCGCCAGAGCCGCACTTCATATGTGGGAAGAACCCTGCATTTCTGGAAAAAAGGGTTCTGGAGCTATATTTTTTTCCGGCTGTACGCTGAAATGTGTGTTCTGTCAGAATCGGGAGATCGCGGAAGGAAAGTATGGAAAAGAGATTTCTTCCCAGAGGCTGACGGAGATTTTTCTGGAATTGCAGGGGAAGGGAGCGGCAAATATCAATCTGGTTACGGCGGGACATTTTGTCGTTCCGGTGAAGGAAGCACTTTTGAGGGCAAAGGAGCAGGGACTTGCGATTCCGGTAATTTACAATTCGGGAGGGTATGAGCGGGTGGAAACCCTTCGTTTTCTGGAGCCGGTGGTGGATGTGTGGCTGCCGGATTTTAAGTATATGGACGGGCGGCTTGCCCGGGAATACTCAAAAGCAGAGGATTATCCGCAGACAGCGAAAAAGGCTTTGGAAGAAATGGTGCGCCAGGCGGGAGAATGCAGGTTTGATAAGGAGGGCTACATCCAAAAAGGGGTGATCGTCCGCCATTTGATTCTTCCCGGACATACCCGGGACTCTATGGAGATTCTTTCTTATCTTCACAAAACCTATGGAGAGCATATCTATATCAGTGTGATGAATCAGTATACACCTCTGCCTCAGGTGAAAGATCTAGAGCCTTTGAATCGAAAGGTAACCCGTAGAGAGTATCGGAGAGTGCTGGATTTTGCTCTGGAGCTGGGAATCGAGCAGGGATATTTTCAGGAGGGGGAGACGGCGAAGGAGAGCTTTATTCCCCTGTTTGATTATGAAGGATTAGAATAAGAATGGAGTAAATTATGGCTTTACAGTTTGTGATCGGAAACGCCGGTGCGGGAAAATCGCACCGGCTGTTTCAGCATATTATCCGGGAGGCGGACTGCCGCCCGGATAAAAAATATCTGGTGATCGTGCCGGAACAGTTTACCATGCAGACCCAGAAAAAACTGGTGACGCTAAGTCTCCGAGGGGGGATTTTGAATATTGATGTTTTGAGCTTTCAAAGATTGGCTCTCCGGGTTCTGGAGGAGACGGGAGGAAACCCGTATCCGGTGTTGGAAGAGACGGGAAAGACGCTGGTATTGCAGCGGGTAATTCAGGAACAGGAAAAAAATCTGGGCGTTTTATCCGGAAGTCTGAAAAAACAGGGAACGATCCAGGAAATGAAATCGCTGGTTTCTGAGCTGATCCAGTATGATATTTCACCAAAGCAGGTGCAGCAGATGAAGGAAAGAGCCGAGGAAAATCCGTTGTTATCTACAAAGCTTCAGGATGTGGGGCTGATTTATCAGGCTTTTGAGGATTATCTGGGAGAGCGGTATATCACTGGGGAGGAGGTTCTGGATATTTTATACGACAGGCTGGAGGAGTCTGTTCTGATGAAAAATTGTCAGGTGATACTGGACGGATTTACGGGATTTACACCTTTACAGAATAAAGTTATGAGAAAAATTCTCAAACTTGCAGAAACCGTATGGGTCACGGTGACATTGGATGAGAAAGTTCCACGGGAACGGCTGAAGAGTCCGCAGAATCTGTTTCATATGAGCGGGCTGATGATGGAACGATTGGTGAGGACGGCGGCTGAAGAGGGCGTGGAAATAGCGGAAGACGTTCTGATTCAGGAAGGAGAAGAGAGCAGGTTTTCCGGAAAACCTGCGCTTAAGTTTTTGGAACGGCATATGTTTCGTTATGGAAAAGCCCAGTATGAAAAGGAGCAGGAGGAGATTCAGATCTTTTCGGCGGCAACGCCCCGACAGGAGATGGAAGAGATTGCCAGAAGGATGCGGATGCTGGTGCGTACCAGAGGATTTCGGTATGGCGATTTTGCGGTGATCACCGGAGATCTTCCTACTTACGGTGTTTATGCCCGGCAGGTGTTGGGGAAACTGGGAATTCCTTATTTTATAGACGAAAAGCATTCTATTCTGATGAATCCTTTCGTAGAGTATCTCCGGGCGGCGATGAATCTGCTTGCAGAAAAATTCAGCTACGAGAGCGTATTTCGCTATCTGCGGTGCGGTATGAGCGATCTTACTGCCAGGGAAACGGATCTTCTGGAAAATTACTGTCTGGCAGTGGGCGTTCGGGGATGGAAATGGTGGAAAGAATACTGGGTGCGCCGCTATCGTGGGATGGAAGAGGGCAGTATCGAGGAAGTGAATCAGATTCGGGAAAAACTGGTGGAAGAGCTGGAGGAATTTGCGGAGAGGATGGCAGAGAAGAACCTTACCGTGGAAGAACGAACCAGAATTTTGTATGCCTTTATCTGCCGTGGAAAGATTCAGGAGAAGCTCAAAGAGAAAGAACATCAGTTTGGAGTTTTTGGGGAGGCAGCTCTTGCCCGGGAATACGATCAGATTTATGAGATTATCATGAATCTGCTGGATAAGATGGTACAGGTTCTTGGCGATGAGAAAATTTCTCTTGCAGATTATCAGCAGCTTCTGGAAGCAGGATTTCAGGAGGCGCAAGTGGCGATCATCCCGCCCACGGCGGATCAGGTTCTGGTGGGAGATGTGGAACGAACAAGGCTCAATGATGTGAAGGTGCTGTTTCTTGCGGGAACCAATGATACGGTGATTCCCCGGAGAAAAGGCAGCGGCGGTATTCTTTCAGAGGTAGACAGAGAGTATCTGGAGAATTGTCAGGTGGAGCTTGCCCCTACCGCCAGAGAAGCCATGTATATTCAAAAATTTTACCTGTATCTGAATATGACGAAACCTTCCAGTCATCTGATTTTGTCTTATGCCAGAACGGGAGGTCAGGGACAGGCGCAGGGACAGGCGTATCTGATTCCCATGGTGTGCCGTTTCTTTCCGAAACTGGAGATCGCAGAAGAAAAGGGGAAGGAAATTTCTATGGCGGAAGATCCTAGACAGGGAGTAGAACCCCTTTTGGATGGTCTGCAGCTTTCCAGAGAGGAGGAACCTTCCGTGGAGTGGAAGGAATTGCTGGGGTGGTATATGAAGCAGCCCCGTTGGAAGGAGCAGTGCATCCAGTGGATGGAGGCAGCTTTTCGACAGAAGCATCCCGATACGCTGGGAAAAAGTGTGGCGCGGGCGTTGTATGGAACAGAACTGGAGAACAGCGCTACGGAATTAGAAAAATTTTCTGCCTGTGCATTCGCCCATTTTCTTCAATACGGTCTGGGAATTTCCGAGCGGCAGGAGTATGAATTTAAGGCGATGGATATGGGAAATGTGATCCATCAGGCGTTGGAACAGTTTTCTAAAAATCTGAAAAAATATCGGCTGTCGTGGAAAAATCTCACGAAGGAGCAGCGGGAAAATCTCATTGACGAAAGCGTGGAGGAAATGATCCACGATTACGGAAACACAATTCTGGAAAGCAGCGCCAGAAACCGCTATATGATCGTTCGGCTGAAACGGATTTTGCGGCGGACGGTGTGGGCGCTTCAGGAGCAGTTGAAAACAGGAAAATATGAACCTGGCAGGTTTGAAATCTCTTTTTCCATGGAGGAACAGCTGGAAGCCATTAATTTTCATTTGTCAGAGGATGAAAAACTGCGGCTGCGGGGAAGAATCGATCGGACAGACCGTTATGAGGAAGAGGATAAAATCTATGTAAAGGTAATTGATTATAAATCGGGAAATACTTCCATGGATCTGATTGCCCTTTACCATGGGCTGCAGCTGCAGTTGGTGGTTTATCTGAATGCGGCGTTGGAGATTGAGCAGAGAGAACATCCGGAAAAACAGGTGGAACCGGCAGGGATTTTCTATTATCGTGTAAAGGATCCACTGACGGAAGGAAGTCCCGATGAGGAAGAAGAGAAAATTTCTCAGAGGATTCTTCAGGAATTAAAGGTTAACGGTCTGATTCGATCAGAGAAGAAGATTATTCAGGATATGGACGAGACGTTGGAACCAGGAAAAAAATCACTGGTGATCCCAGTGGGATATAATAAGGACGGCAGTCTTTCCAGCCATTCGCAGGTTGCCAGCAAAGAACAGTTTCAGGCGCTTTCCGGGTATGTGAATGAAAAGATCCGCACCATTGGGAAGAAGATTCTGGCAGGAGACGTGCAGGTGAATCCCTATAAAATGCGAAAAAAGAGCGCCTGTGATTATTGTAGTTATAAAGGGATCTGCGGCTTTGACGAGAGGATTCCCGGTTATCAATACCGAAGGCTTCCTCTGTTCGATGATGAGGAGTTGTGGAAAAAGCTGAGAGGGGAGGAAACGTAAATGGGAATGAGCTGGACCAGAGAACAGCAGCAGGTGATCGAACTTCAGGACAGGAATATTTTGGTGAGCGCCGCCGCTGGTTCCGGTAAAACGGCGGTCTTGGTGGAACGTATCTTGCATAAGATGACACGGAAGGAAAATCCGGTGGATATTGACCGGCTGCTAATCGTGACCTTTACCAGGGCAGCGGCGGGAGAAATGCGGGAGCGTCTCACTGAGGCGATAGAAAAGCGTCTGGAAGAGGAACCGGACAATGAACACCTGCAACGGCAGGAGACTTTGATCCACAATGCCCAGATCAATACGATCGACGGTTTCTGCGCATATGTGATACGAAATTATTTTCATACGCTTGATCTGGATCCGGGATATCGTACGGCAAATGAGGGAGAGCTGAAGCTGCTGAAAAATGACGTGGCGAAAGAATTGCTGGAAGAGCATTACGGAGAAGCAGATGCAGATTTTGAACATTTTGTGGAAATCTTTGCCACGGGAAAGACGGACGAGGGGATTATTGATCTGATTCTGAAATTATATGAGTTTGCTATGAGTAATCCGTGGCCCCAGGAGTGGCTGGATAGCTGTCTGGAACCGTACGAGGCGGAGTCATTTGAAGCATTTTCATCAAGTTTGTGGATGAAAAAATTGTGGGAGGATGTACGGCGCGCACTTTCTCAGGGGGTGGAGCTGCAGGCGGAAAACAGGCGTCTGATCTGCGAGCCGGACGGACCTTTTCTTTATGAAGAGGCGGTGGAGGCGGACGGAGAGATTCTTCGCAAGCTGGCGGATGCCTGCGGACGGGAAGATTTTGACGGCTGCGTACAGATTCTTTCCAATCTGAAATTTAAAATGCTTTCCCGAAAGAAAGCAGATGTGTCGGAAAGAAAAAAGGAACAGGTGAAAAAGAACCGGGAGCGGGTGAAGGAGCTTTTAAAAGGCTTAAAGGAGCGATATTTTTATAAGAGCAGCGCAGGGATTTTGCGGGAGATGGAACTGTGCCGAAAGCCAGTGGAAGAACTGGTGCAGCTCACCAAAGAGTTTATGGAAGCGTTTGCCCGGAAAAAACGGCAGAAAAATATCCTGGATTTTTCGGATATGGAACATTTCGCCCTGAAGATTCTGGTAAAGAAGGAAGAGGGAGAACTGGCGTATACGCCGGCGGCGGAGGAATTTTCTCAGAGATTTGAGGAAATCTTAATTGACGAGTATCAGGACAGTAATCTGGTGCAGGAGACGCTGCTTCAGAGTGTTTCCCGGCTTCGCCATGGGAAGTATAATATTTTCATGGTGGGGGATGTAAAACAGAGTATTTATCGATTCCGGCTGGCAAGACCGGAGCTTTTCATGGAAAAGTATGAAACGTATACGTCACAAGAGAGCGAGCGGCAGAAGATCGATCTTCACAAAAATTTCCGAAGCCGTCCGGAAGTCCTTTCCGGGGTGAATTATATCTTTGAGCAGATTATGGGGAAAGAACTGGGGGATGTGGAATACGATGAAGCGGCAGCTTTATATCCCGGAGCAAATTTTCCTCCTTATTCTCGGAACGAGGATGAGACATTTCCCAGTACGGAGATCTGGATCGCGGAAACGGATACTCAGGAGTTGGCGGATCTGGAAGAAGAAAGTACGGCGCAGGAGCTGGAAGCGAGAATGATAGGTCAAAGAATACAGGAGATCGTGGGACAGGCACCGGTGTTGGATAAAAAGACGGGAGAATACCGTCCCGCCCAGTATCGGG
>OHHV01000732.1_pt1 | contig 11279 bp, 10 predicted proteins | sample 1568141 | NCBI WGS metagenome assembly OHHV01 (sample SAMEA3879589, study PRJEB24766) | human gut metagenome | biome: human-associated habitat; feature: feces | place: USA | collected 1985/1987
CTCCAGCCTTCCTGCAAGCATATCAAAAATCAGCACCAATTTTGCCGGATGGGAAAACAGATCAAAGTTTGCGGACGGTCCCACCAGTTCCAATCCCGGTCCGATATTATTAAAAGTGGCAGCCACGGCTGTAAAATTGGAAATAAGATCATTTCCGTCAAATGCCAGAATCAACATGGAAAATCCAAAAATCATGGTATACACGACCATAAATACATTCACGTTTCGAACAACCTCGTGTTCTACGGGTTTTCCATCCAACTGGATTTTTCTTACCTGGCGGGGATGGAGATACTGTTTGATCTCCTTTCCCATAGACTTCAGCAAAATCACAAACCGGGATACCTTGATACCGCCTCCGGTACTGCCCGCGCAGGCTCCCACAAACATCAGCATGATAAGAACCGTTCGGGACACCTCCGGCCACACATTAAAATCTGTCGTGGCAAAACCGGTAGTGGTGATAATGGATGCTACCTGAAAGGCAGACTGCTGCAGCGCCTCCCCAAAACTTCCATAAAGCATCCGAATATCCCAGGCAATCAAAAACATAGCTGCGCCTATGGTGATCAGATACCATTTCAGCTCCTCACTTTTCAGCGCCTGTTTCCATTTTTTTGCCAGAATAAGAAAATAAATATTAAAGTTTATTCCGAAAAGAATCATGAAAACAGTCACAACCACCTGAATATAAGTGGAATAGCTGGCGATACTGTCATTTTTAATACCAAATCCCCCCGTTCCCGCTGTACCAAATGTAGTGGTAAGCGCATCAAACAAAGGCATCCCGCCCGCCAACAGAAAAATAATCTCCACGATAGTCATAAAAATGTAAATGCCGTACAAAGTCTTTGCCGTGGAACGCACCGTAGGGGTAAGACGAGTGACAGAAGGTCCCGGGCTCTCCGCCTTCATCAGATTCATATGAGAACCGCCCGCCAGTTTCAGCAAAGAAAGCAAAAAGACCAAAACTCCCATACCGCCAATCCAGTGGGTAAAACTTCGCCAAAACAGGATACATTTTGGCAAAGATTCCACCTCACTGAGCACACTGGCTCCCGTTGTGGTGAATCCTGATACGGTTTCAAACAGCGCATCCACCGGATGGGAAATACTTCCGCTGAAGAGAAACGGCAGCGATCCCATGATACTCATAATAACCCAGCTAAGCGCCACCGTCACAAATCCCTCACGCACATAAAAATGCTGCTTTTTCGGGCGATGGAGCACCAGCGGAACTCCTATCAGAAGACACAGGGCAATGGTAATCAAAAAAGAGGTAAGGGATTTTTCCCCATAGATTGCTCCCACCAAAACGGGGGGCAGCATAAATGCCGCTTCCACATTTAATACCCAGCCGATAATATAAGCGATAATCCTGTAATTCATTTTTCCCGTACCTCCTAACGCACAAGAATATCCTGAAGATCATCAAGACCTCTTTGCGTGGTAACGACGATCACAGTATCTCCCGCCTGCATACAGTCATTTCCCCGGGGGATAATTACTTTCCCTTTTCTGTGAATACAGCCGATCAGAAGGTTGCTCTTTAATTTCAGATCTTTCAGCGCTATTCCGGCGATGGAAGAATTTTCCTTCACGATAAATTCCAGCGCTTCTGCCTTATTATCCAGAATATGGTACAACGTCTCCACATTGCTTCCGATAGAATTTTGGGCAGCGCGGGTATACCGCAAAATGTAATCGGTAGTAATATATTTCGGATAAATCACACTTCCCAGATCCAGTTGATCCAGAATATGGTCAAAAGAAATTCGATTTACCTTGGTAACCAGTTTTGCATTGGAATTTTCTTTTGCAAAGAGTGTTAAAAGAACGTTTTCTTCGTCCATATTGGTGAGCGTAACGAAAGCTTCCGCATTCTCCAGATTCTCTTCCATCAAGAGACGCTTATTCGTTCCGTCTCCCTGAACAATCATAGCTCCTGGCAATAATTCTGCAAGTTTCTGGCACCGTTCCTGAGATTTTTCAATAATCTCTACCCGGATTTTTGATTCCATCAAAAGGCGTGCCAGGTAAATAGCAATGGTACCGCCTCCCACGATCATACAGTTTTTCACCTGATCCGTTTTCAATCCGATATTTTTGAAAAATTTGGCTGCATTCTGAGGAGAAGCGATAATAGACACCAGATCTCCATTCTGCAGTACAAAATCTCCGTTCGGAATATGTACCTGCTCTCCTCTTTCAATACCAGACACAAGAATATCACACTTTACCTTCTGGGGAAGATCTGCAATCGAGATCTGATCCAGATGAAATTCCGGCTTCAGACGGAATTTTAAGAGTTCAATCTTGCCTTTTGCAAAGGTATCGATCTTAATGGCAGACGGAAAGCGGAGAAGCCGCGCAATCTCCAGCGCTGCCGCCATTTCCGGGTTAATGATCATAGAAATGCCGAGACTTTCCTTGATAAAACTTAATTCCTTGTTGTATACAGGATTTCTTACCCGGGCAACTGTCTGGCATTTTCCCACCTTTTTTGCGATCAGACAGCAAAGAAGGTTTAATTCATCTGAACCGGTCACAGAAATCAAAAGATCCGTATTTTTTATATCTGCTTCCATCAGAACACTCAGGCTGGAACCATTTCCCAGGATCTGTAAGGCATCCAGCTCTTCCTCTACCTCCTGAAGTCTCTCCGAGGAAGAATCTATGATCGTCACCTCATGTTTTTCTTCTGTCAATTCTTCCGCCAGGGCATATCCTACCTTCCCGCAGCCGATAATTATAATCTTCATATTTCCTCCAAAATAAAAAAATCTTTATGCTGCATTAAGACAGCATAAAGACATTATATCATTGCTTTATAAATACACAAGAACTTTTTAGAAAATTTTTATATTCCTGTATTCTCTTTATCTGCGAGCCAGTTCCCCCGTGATCTCCTCCCAGGTTACTCCTTTTTCCGCCATCAGCACCATCACATGATACAGAAAATCTGAGATCTCATATTTTATCTCTTCCTTGTCAGGATTCTTGGCAGCGATCACAATCTCCGTACATTCCTCTCCCACTTTTTTGAGAATCTTATCGATTCCTTTGTCAAAAAGATAGTTCGTATAAGAGCCCTCCCGGGGATGTTCTTTTCGATCCAGAATCACATCATAAACCTCCTGAAAAACTTTCAGAGGATTCCCCTCATGATACGGCTTTTTCACCAGTTCCGTAAAAAAGCAGGTTTTATTTCCCGTATGACAGGCTGCTCCCACCTGAGAAACCTTTGCTAGCAGCGTATCTTTATCACAATCCAGCGTAAGGGACTTCACATATTGCAGATGTCCGCTGGTCATTCCCTTTGTCCAAAGCTCTTGCCGGCTTCTGCTCCAATACGTCATTTTCCCCGTATCCAGCGTAGTCAGAAAAGCTTCTTCATTCATGTACGCCAGCATTAAAACTTCATCCGTCTTATAGTCCTGTACGATCACCGGAATCAGCCCGTCACTGTTTACTTTAAACTGATCCCACCCTACACTGCTTTCAAAAGTATTGACCGGGATTCCCTGTTGTTTGCATGTTTTCTTCAGTTCCATACGGTCCAGATGTAACTGACTGATCATCCGTCCGCTGATCCCGTCTATCTGATCCTGCTTAAACAATCGGAGAATCTCTTCCTGCTCCAGCGTGTTCGTATGCAGAAATACGGGAAGCTTCGTTTGATTCCGCACTTCCTCCTGAAGTCCCTCCAGACAGAGGATTCCCCCTGCATATTTTTCGATCTCTTCCCGATGGTTTTCGTATTCCTCCAGCATAAAAATGCTGACCAGAATCTTATCTTTTCCAAATTTGGAAGATACTTCCTCCAAAATTTTAACATTACTCTCTTTGGAAAAATTAAGGACTGCCTTCTCACAGCCCGCATAGAGCAATTTTTTCACATCTTCCATACGTTTTACATTTCCGGCCCCAATCACCGGAATTTCTGCTTCCTGACAGATCTTTTTGATCCATCCGATCGCCTCATCGTGCTCTGCATCGTTTGAAGAAAAATCAAAAATCAGCAGCTCGTCTGCCCCTGTATTCCCATATTCTCTCGCCAACTTTAAGAGATCTCCGTCTTCAAAAATTGTTTTCTGCCCAAAACCGGTAACTGCTCTTCCCATACTCATATAAATACACGGAATCATTTTCTTTTCATCCATACTCTTTCCTACAGGCTGCCCTTGGTGGACAAAACTCCCTGTATTCTGTCATCTTCCTGTACCGCCGCATCCAGCGCTTTGGCAAAGCTTTTAAAGACTGCTTCCACAATATGATGATTATTCGTTCCATCCAGCAGCTTGATATGCAGATTCATACCTGCCGCATAACTTACCGCATAGAAAAATTCCCTCACCATCTCCGTATCCAGATCTCCCACCCGCGGGGTGGTAAATCCCACATCAAAATTCAGGTAAGGGCGTCCCGACAGATCCACCGCGCAAAGCGCCAAAGTTTCATCCATCGGAAGGATCATATGACCGTAACGGCGAATTCCCTGTTTTTCTCCCAGAGCTTCCCGGATTGCCGTTCCCAGCACAATTCCCGTATCTTCCACAGTATGGTGACAATCCACATGCAAATCTCCCTCCACTGTGACTGCCAGATCAAAAAAACCATGGCGGGCAAAACCCTCCAGCATATGATCAAAAAAACCGATTCCTGTATGAACAGAAGCCTGACCTGTGCCATCCAGATTCAGCTTCATGACGATTTTCGTCTCTTTCGTATTTCTCTCTACTTCTGCCTCCCGGTTTCTTCCTTCCGTTCTGCTCTCCATGCTTGCTCACTCCTTCCCCTTTTCAAATCGGACGGCAATGGAATTCGCATGAGCCGTCAGCTTTTCTGAACGGGCAAACTGCTCGATATCCCGATGTACCGGTTCCAGCGCTTCTCTGGAATAATAAATAATACTGGATTTTTTCACAAAATCATCTACAGACAGGGGAGAAAAGAACTTTGCCGTTCCATTGGTGGGCAGAATATGATTCGGTCCTGCGAAATAGTCTCCCAGCGGCTCACAGCTATACTCTCCCAAAAAGATCGCCCCAGCGTTTTTAATCTTTGTCATCACTTCAAAAGGATTCGATGTGACGATCTCCAGATGTTCAGAAGCAATCTCATTGGCTGTATCAATAGCTTCCTCCATGGTATCAGCCACCAGAAGATATCCGAACTGATCCAGCGATTTCTGAATGATCTCCCGGCGTTCCAGTTGTTTTACGAAGCCTTCTACTTCCTCGTTTACCTTTTCTGCCAGCGCTCTGCTGGTGGTAATCAGGATGGCGGATGCCAATTCATCATGTTCTGCCTGAGATAAAAGATCCGCCGCCACATAACGGGGATTTGCCGTCTCATCTGCCAATACCAGAATCTCACTGGGACCTGCCACTGAATCGATACTCACATGACCGTAAACCGCTTTCTTCGCCAAAGCCACATAAATATTTCCTGGACCTACGATCTTATCCACGCGGGGAATGCTTTCCGTTCCAAAAGCCAGCGCTGCGATTGCCTGCGCCCCTCCCACCTTATAGATTTCATCTACTCCGGCTTCTCTGGCAGCCACCAGCACAGAAGGGTTTACCTCTCCCATGGCATTACACGGTGTTGTCATGATAATCTCTTCCACTCCCGCCACCCGGGCTGGAAGAATATTCATCAGCACCGAAGACGGGTAGACCGCCTTGCCACCCGGAACATAAACACCAACCCGGGACAAAGGCGTGATTTTCTGTCCCAGCATCGTTCCCTGCTCTGTGCTCTGAAACCAACTGTTTTGTTTCTGCAGTACGTGATACTTTTCTATATGAACCAGAGCCTTTCGGATCACTCCTAAAAGCGCGGGATCTATCTTTTCATACGCTTCCTGAATCTCTTCTTCCGTCACCTTGATATTGGACGCATCCAACCGGGCATGGTCAAACTGTTCCGTATAAGAAAATACTGCCGCATCCCTCTTTTCTTTTACCTGAGCGATGATCTCCTGTACTCTGCTTTCATAAACCCCATACTGACCGGGACTTCTTTTCAGCATATTCTCCAAAATATTTTTCGTTGTATCTTTTGTCAATGTCACGATTTTCATAACTTCAGCCCTCCCGGATCACTTTCTTCAATTTCTGGATCAAATCAGAAATTCTTTCACTTTCCATCTTCATACTCACCTGATTGACTACCATTCTCGCCGACAGTGGACATACCTCCTCCAGGACGGACAATCCGTTTTCCCTGAGGGTGGAACCGGTCTCCACAATATCACAGATCACCTCCGCCAGCCCTACAATGGGCGCCAGCTCAATAGAACCGTTCAATTTGATAATCTCCACCGTCTGATGCTTTTTATTATAAAAATAGTCTTTCGCAATATTGGGGTACTTTGTAGCCACCCGGATCAGATGATTGTGTTCCAGAAGTTCTCTGGCAGATGCGGGGCCGCAGATACACATTCTGCATTTTCCAATTCCCAGATCCAGCACTTCATAGAGATTCCTTCCCTCTTCCAGTATGGTATCTCTTCCCACCACACCGATATCCGCTGCGCCGTACTCCACATAAGTCGGCACATCCGGTCCTTTAGCCAGAAAAAACTTTAATTTTAATTCCTCATTCACAAAAATTAACTTTCTGGTATTTTTATCTTTCATTTCCTCGCAGGTGATCCCTACGGATTCCAGAAGTTCCAGCGTTTTATTTGCCAGACGCCCTTTTGTCAACGCTATTGTCAGATATCGCATCCCTCTACCTCCCCTGCCGGAAACTTTTCCGGTCTGTTTTCCACATCTCATCCGTATATAGATTGAAAATATGAATTTTTTCTTCGGTTTCAGGAAAAATAAGATCGGTAAACTGATGATGTTTTCCGTAGGCAATATACTGTTCCAGCGTTTTTCCCTCTTCCATCCGCATACACTGCACTTCCATTCGATGAATCCGCTGCTCCCGGGCTATACTGATGGCTAAAGAACGGGCGCATTCCCCATAAATGATCAGGCTCTTTCCTTTCATAACCGGAACTTCAATCTTCTGCCGTTCCAAAGCGCTGAGCACCTGTTCCATCACCAGCCCAAAACCTATCGCCGGCGCCGGACTTCCAAAATGCTCCAGAAGATGGTTGTACCGTCCTCCCTTTACCAGCGGTTCGCCGGTACCATACGTATACCCCTGAAAAATAATTCCTGTATAATACGTGTACTGGCTAAGCATTCCCAGATCGAAAGAAATATATTTTTCATAACCGTATTGTTCCACCACCCGGTAAATCTCCTCCAGCCGTTCAATCGCCTTTATAGCTCCCGGATTGTCCGTCAGTTCTCTGGCTTTTTTAAGAACATCCAAAGAGCCAAAAAGCCGGGGAAGCATGGAAAAGACATCTACCTGCCGTTTGGAAAGTTTCTGACTGCTCAAAAGCTCTTCCACTCCAAAATAGTTTTTATTGGAAATCAATTCCTTCAGATTGTCTGTAGTCTCCTCCGAAAGCCCTGCTTCCTGAATCAGAGATTTAAAAAAATCCACCTGTCCGATACTGATCTGAAATTCCGTCAATCCCGTTTCCTTTAAAAGCTCCACTGCCAGAGCGATCACTTCTCCATCCGCATCCACGGAAGAATCCCCGATCAGTTCTACCCCCATCTGGGTAGATTCCTTCAATCTTCCCCGATAACTGGAGTGATTGATATACGTATTACCCCGATAGCACAAACGCACCGGAAGTTCTTCCTGGTGAAAATACATAGACACCGCCCGGGCAATGGACGGTGTAAAGTCTGGCCGCAGTACCAGAGTATTTCCTTCCCTGTCGAAAAATTTGTACAATTCTCTGGAAGGAATCGTTCCCACCTGCTGACCAAATACATCAAAATATTCAAATCCTGGAGTTTCTATATTTTCATATCCATAGGAATAAAAAATCCTCTGCAATTTTTCCTGTAAGTATAATTTCTTCTCACACTCTGCTCCATATACATCCCGCACTCCCTCCGGAGTATGCAATAGCTGTTTCATACCGTCCCTCGCTTCATTATGCTACTGTATTACAAAGTTAATAAAGAAATTATACTGACATCCACGGTACTTGTCAATCCCTCTCTTCCAAATCTCTTCGGATTCCTTCCAAATAAGGTACCAGAATTCCCGAATGAGGAGGAAGTGCATAACTGGAATCCAGTTCTTCATAACGAAAACTCTTTCTTCCCCCATGCTTTCCTCTTTCCCAAAATTCCAGCAAAGCTCGCAGAGGAAGGTAATAAAAAAGATTTCTGGAAGAAAAGAAGATAATAAGAAAAGCAATTCCCTGCTGCTTTTCAAACTCTTCCATAAAGCGAATCTGATGCTCATGGACATTTGCCAGGGGAAATGTATCCTCCTGACACTCTTTGGCGTCAAAACATACGGGAATTCCCTGCACTGCTCCGATATAATCCACAGTACTTTTCTGTTCAAAATATGCCAGTGTGATCTGCCGGCTTTCCTTGGCTATTCGGATCGGTGTGATGGGAGTGGGTATCTTCTGAATCAGCGCCAGTCCTTTTTCCCGATACTGTTCATTGCTCCTGTTGATTAATTCCTCCAGGGTCGATCCCCGAAGTCCTCTGGAATTCCAGGTTGCCATAGAACTCTCCTTTCCTACTCTATCGTTCCAATCTCATCGAACGGATAATAACGAAATACTGCTTTCGCCAGCACTTCCTCCCGGGTCACATATGTATTTTCCCAAAAACGGGAATCCTTCGACCAGTTTCTGTTATCTCCCAACATAAAGTAACCGTCTTCCGGAACCTGATAGGGACCATAATCTCCCACTGGCGTTTCCTTCAGATACGGTTCCTCGAGGGGTTTGGCAGAATCATTCAGATAGACGAGGCCATCCCGAATCTCTACTTTATCTCCCGGCAGACCGATCACTCGCTTAATATACAATTCTTCCTCATTATCAGGATATTTAAAAATCACAATATCGCCCCGTTCAGGCTCTCCAAACCGGTAAGCAAGACGATTTCCAAAAACTCTGTCTCCCGTCATAATCGTATTTTCCATGGAACCGGAAGGGATCACCGCATTGATCAGCACATAATTTTTCAAAATAAATACTACCGCCAGAACCACAATGACTAAGACAACATCCTCCAGCAGTTCCCGCCCAAGGCTATTCTTTCTTTTTGAACTTTTTTTTGTTTTTTGTTTTTCTATATTTTCCAGATTATTCTCCCTCTCTGCCATTTCTATCCTTCTTTCTGTATTCTATGCTCCCAATTTTACCTCGATACTCTCCAGAACCTTTTTCAGATCTTCAGGCAAAGGCGCTCGTACCGTTTTTTGTGACAGCACTTTCAGACATCCTTCCTCCTGAGGAAAACAAATTTCCCAGGCATGAAGAAATTGCCGGGACAATCCCGTCTTTTTCTTCCACTCCCGGTTCCATCTTTCATCGCCGTACTTTTCATCTCCCGCCAGCGGGTAGCCAAGACTCGCCAAATGACACCGGATCTGATGGGATTTCCCTGTAATCAGATCTACTTTTAAGAGCGTCTGCGCTCCGTCACTCCACAGCGGTTCATACGCCGTCTCTATCAAAGCGGCTCCCGAAACAGGCTGAGAATATACCTGTACCTGATTCTTCTTTTGATCCTTTAACAACCAGGCTTTTCCCACTGTTTTCTTTTTCACCTCTCCCTTCACCAGACAGAGATAATACTTTTTCATGGAGCGCTCCTTCAAAACCTGCGACAATTTCTGCAGCCCTTCCAGACTTTTTCCTGCCAGGATCAATCCGCTAGTATTTCTATCCAACCGGTTACACACGGAAGGATGAAAGGTTTCCAGCTCTTTTTCTGTGATTTTTCCCTGTTCCAAAAGATATCCGATCAAATACTCTACCATGGAAACATCCCGGGAGGACGCCTTCTGAGAAAGAACCCCTGCCGGTTTATTAATAAACAGAAGATTTTCATCTTCATAAAGAATCTCCAGCGGCATCACCGGATACACTTTTCCAGCTTTCTGTACCAAATCTGCCTTTCCCCGAAATTTTTCTATGGTTTCCTCTGCCAGATACAGGGATATGATATCTCCCTTCGCAAGAATTTCCTTCCCTTCCGCCTTTTTCCCGTTCAGAACAATATTCTTCTTTCTCAACATCTTATATAAAAAACCGGAACCAGCTTCCCGAAAATATTTTTTCAGATATTTATCCATTCGCTGACCCGCATCATTTTTTCCTATTTCAAGTTTTCTCATTTTTCACCCGCTTATAATGAAATTGCCAAGATTACATGCTTGATCAGTTCCTCCCGGCTAAGATCCGGGTAACGGGAATCCGGTTCAAAAACAATATCCCGCTCCAGTTCTTCTTTATGTTCATTCAGATAATCCAGTCTTTCCAGATAAGGTTTCAGTTCTGTCATCACCTTTACATCCACCTTATAGCCATTCTGTTTCAGAATCTTTTTTACATGCTGTTCCACAAACTGCGAAGACCCTTTGATTCTGGAAGAATATCCCACAACCTTGTTGCCGCAGACTGCAAAGCTCTCCACAAAAGTGCTCTTCTCATAAGTTGTCAGATACATCTCGTATGACATAACCAGTTCTCCCTGATGATCGCTGATCTTTTTATAAAGCGCTTCATCCATGGGCTTTTGCATACACATCATGATGGCGCCTACCAGAGAACGGCAGGCGGGCAGGCACCCCACCAGCGCAACTACTGTGATAATATTCTTATTCGTCCCTGTCACCAGAACGCCGCCCACAAACGCTGCCAGAGGAATGGCAAATAATATCAGCGTAGTCAGTATTCTTTTTTTCTTTTCCCGGCGAATATAGCCGAAATCACCTTTTTTTGCTTTCATAGTATGTCCTTTCATCTGCTCTTTTTTCCGTTTTTCTTTTTATGTACGTTTCGGATTGCTTTCTTTTTCCCTTTTTTCTCTCTTACAGGATTACCCTTTCGAGTCTCCTCTCTTCCTTTTTTCCATCCGATGCTTCCATTTCCCCGCTCCGGGCGCAAAAGACATTTCGGTCCATAACCGATAAGATCCTCCCGTCCCGCTTTTTTTAAGGCTTCCTCCACCAAACTGCGGTTCGCCGGATTCCGGTACTGGATCAGCGCCCTCTGCATCGCTTTTTCATGAGGATTGCGGGGAATATAAACCTTTTCCATAGTCAGCGGGTCTACCCCGGTATAATACATACAGGTAGAGATCGTGGAAGGAGTAGGATAAAAATCCTGTACCTGTTCCGGCATATGATGGATGTCCCGCAGGTATTCCGCCAACTCT
>OHHV01000737.1_pt1 | contig 11182 bp, 10 predicted proteins | sample 1568141 | NCBI WGS metagenome assembly OHHV01 (sample SAMEA3879589, study PRJEB24766) | human gut metagenome | biome: human-associated habitat; feature: feces | place: USA | collected 1985/1987
TGAAATATACGAAATATAAAATTAATTTCTGTAAAACTGACGTTGACTGGAAAGATCGTATACTGGAATTGTGCCATGATGCAACAGATACCATCAATAAAAAGAAGTTCACAAATGACTTCTGTAAAATAATATGCGATGAAGTCGACACACAGTCTGCTCAAATGCGTCTTATGCATTATGCAGATTTATATGATGCAAGTTACATAGCTCAGATGAAATTACTATCTAGTATATCAACTTCTATTGTAACAGAATTAGATTTCCGTGATGTTGAATCTATAGTAACAATGATGATAAGATTGGTGAATCTTTCCATGTTTGATAAATGTTTGACGCAATCCAGTTGCAATACAAAGAATGGCATATATTTTGTGATTGCTAGAGGAACCAATTGTGAAAGGTTAACATATTATTCTAATTGCGAGATTTTTGATCACTATATTGATATGAATATAGAATACGTTGATATTCATAAATTGTGGAAAGATATTTTACACGTCGTCAATATAGATGGGATATTTTATCTTGATCCTGGAACAGATGTATTGCACAAAACTGCTGTATATATGCATCCAATTGCAATATTTAAAGTTGACTTATTACAAAATGGCGATGATAATATGATTGTATATAATCAGTGTAATGTCATCAATAAGCAGATGTCGATGGTTGAGTATAATACTATTGGAGCATCTATGTGCGGTGATGGATTTAAAGTTCAATGTATTAATCAATCACAGCCTGTACAAATTAAAATTACCAGCCATACCATTTCTAACAATTCAATTATTGCTGAAACCAATGTCCCTAGGTGTGATGAAATTGAATTGCCTGAAGGATATGTAATTGATACTATCGACATCACAGAAATTCGCGAAACAGCATATACTAGGAGTATACCATTTAAGATAACTAAGCTTAACGGTAAAATTAAATTGGCATATACTCCTACTTCAGCACTGGTGCAAATCAGAATTGTTCTCATGAAACAGGCAAATGAGTTAATCAGTCACAATATTCCGATTATTGTAAAATCATCAACATTAACATCGTTTGATATCACGTTGAATTCTATGATATTCGACTGTGCTACAGCAAAACTTGACACCGAACGCGTATTTGTATACACAGGTACATATGACCAAGATAAAAATTTATATACGTGGACACCTGTGAAGGTAGTCAACATAGAATTTAATGAACGACCTACTGACATATTTACGTGTGGTAATTATACCATAGACAGCGAATACGTGGTGAAAATAACAATAAAACATAGGAATAATCCAACGAGGCAAAATCTATATAAAATAGTTTTTGATGAAAAGGCTGTTATTGTTAGTCACAATTCACAGGATTGTCCTAACGATATTCAATGTGTAACTAATAAATACGAAGATGCCTTTTTGTGTGTACTTGGTGATGGTGAATATTATCCTAAGCACCTATGTGATTTGCTTAAATACAATAAACCATCAATCAAAAAGTATCCAGCCATTAAAGAATTTAATGTAACTGGTTCCAAAATGACAGAAAATCACACGGATGGGATTGTTAGCATATTTGTTCCATTTGAAGAAAATATCATGGAAAAATATAGATTATCTGATATACACCATGACAGAATACATGTTTTTGTAACAACTAGACACACATTAACAAACAATAACCCATATTATACATATAAATCCATCAAGACACATTCGATTGTGCTTAACAATGATGGTATTGTAATAAATACGAATGCATCTACTGCGGACATGAGTGAAATATTTGTTGTGTACATTGGACGTGCGACTCATACATTAATTTTACCGGCAAATACTTTTGTAAATGAACAACAGATGCTTTCTATTGATGGCTATATTGGTGAAGTAATTGATTTGGAAAGTGAGCTATCCAGAAACACTGAATTGAGTGATGTGATTCTTGCTGACCATTTGATTAAGGCAACTATTGGTAGTATAACACCATATACATTATCAGCTACATTATATTTTAACTTACCCTCTAATTTCAACTTGGTCGTAGATGGTATTACGTCACCTCTTATTTTGATAAGAGATATTTCAAATGAAATTCCAGGGGATTGGGAACGATTGTGTGATTGTAGCAATTTAAGGTTTGATAAATTTGTTGATGATACTGTTGCAAATATTAACAAAGATACATATACGCTAAGTTTTGATTTCTATAGCAATAATCCATCGTCACAGATGTATACAAGTGGAGAAATAGAAATGAAAATAATATTACGAACTGGAGATGTGTATGTGGATAATGTTGAAGGGGGAATTAGGAAAAAACTTATTGGTCAAGAATTAACATTCCGAGCTGGATTGTAAATCTGTCCAATCTTTTCCTTTCGCTTTAGCATAAGCTGCTCTGGCAAATAATAATTTATAATAGGAGGATATTTTTAATGAGTGAAAGTGGTTTACCAGAAATATTATCAGATTTGAGAGCAGTACCAAAATTGTTTGCTGAATTGGCATTCAATTATTATTTTAATGTCGATAAGGAGTACCATGGTGTAATCAAAGTAGTTGAGGCATCAAGACGCCCCTTTATATCAAAACGGTTATTTTGTTTTGGAAGGACATATGACGAAGTAGAAACTCTTAGTAATAAAGAGATATCTCTTAGTTACTACAAGGATTCTATAAATAGAAAGCATCTTGAGACATACATTCGTATTTTGAACACAAACGAAGTTCTTGTAGCTGACTATAAGCACGACCCATTTGTCGAAAATAGGGCATTTACTTATCACGTGGATATTTTTCCAGAACATCCATATGAAGATAAAGATATCGTTGCGGATATACTCAGGAGTGTTGGTTTTACTGTCACACCCAGTATTGTATCACACGGAGGATACGATGCTGTTATGGATTATGGTGGTGGAATAAATGCTATAATCTTAGATGGTAGTATATCTATAGAGGTACGTAGATTGCTCGCTAGGTTGTTGGCGAGAACATCATCTACTACTCTTGCCGAATATATAAGTAATGTAGACCTTCTTACTTTGTCAGATGAATTGCTAATTGATAAGGTGAGAGAATATAAAGAAGAGCATTGTAGGCAGGATAGGTCAAAGAATGATGATTTCCCATCTATTGGTATTAAAACATTAAGAAAATTAGTTGATGATTACAAATCAGTGAGGTATTAAAAACGTTAAGTAGTAGGATTGGTGTATTATACCAATCCTACTACTTATTAGGTTAATGTTTATTTTTCTTATGCCTCTGGCGATTGTTCTGGTTTCCCGACTGATTAGTAGATTCAACAAAGTTAGCAGTTGTCTGACCATCTGTAGAATCCTCTATCTCAGTTTCATCGTCAGCCACATCATCATTATCGGTTTCGATAACATCCTCGTTCATTGAGTCATCACTGGCTTCAATGATATTGTCTGTTTCGATTTCAGTTCCTGGCCCAATATCATCGACTGGTGGAATCTCGGCAACCTCCTCTTTTTTAGGCTCCTCGGCCACGACTGGTGTTGGCATAATTGAGTTGTCCCTGTCAAAATTCTGGATAGTCAGTTCGATTTTCTGTCCTCCAGGTAAATGCTCTACAATATTGGCACCGTCCTTTGTGAGCATCTGGAATATAACGGATGTCTCTTCCCTATATGGGGAAAGAATGGGTGCGAATACCCTACCACGACTGGTATATACGTATCCTCTACTGGTAACTGTAATCATTTTAGATTTCACTGGCATGTGTAAATGTCCTCCTTATACTAATTCGCCGTATTCTGGTATGCAAGATTCGACAAGACTTTCTATGTCATCATCCATACCCTCATCGTCTTCTGGAATCATGGCCAAAAGCTTTTCCATGTCCTTTTCTTCGTCATCAATCCCTAAACCGGCTATATCTGCTTCGATATCATCGTCATCTGACATTGATGTAAATTCATCACCGCCGACCATTGCAATGACATCGTCGTCTACTGTATCCTCCATGGTCTCAAATAAAGACACAGACTGCTGTTCTGCTTTTTCTGTCTGCTGCATAGCCTCCATTAATGCAGTAAAACCAAAATTCATATTTCCCATTAAAGTTGTTCTCCTTTCTTATTAATTACAGATTTAATAGCTTGTTTTCAACAATTAATATGAATTTTCCAATCCCTTTACATACCGCTCCAATAGATAGATAGCTATTGGAATCAGTTCAAAGAAATACATGTCGTATTTAATTGATATATCACTAAACCACTTCAAATCATCATCTGTGAATAATTTAACATCAAGAGAATTGTTGAAATATCTGACAATGGATGCTTCTATGGGATTAAGACCCGTACAGTCATTGTCGATAATATTTTCAATGAATGGATAATTCATATGTTTGATACCAATACCTGTATTATCTTTATCCTGATGAACCTGCCTCATATATGCAAACTCCTCTCCATAGTATGCGAAAGGATTTACTGTACTTCTAGTGAAGTGAGTAGGTTCATAATAGATATCAGTTTTGATGTCTTTAATTTGTTTTGTTTCTATCGCTCTGTAGAATGTCAAATTGTACTTACTTCTGAACATATAATCTTGGTCAAGTACAACTATCGTGATGGCTTCTTTACCGAGTTCAAACATTTTTGAATGTATGATAAAGTTTGTAAGATATTGGTCATACATGACATGACTATCTGCCGCTTCTCGATATATGACGGAGTTATATTTTTCACTATAGAACATGCATTTGTACTGATAAACCAGTTGGTCAATCATACTTTTCACATCTTTACATTTATCAAAAACAACATCTTCTATTACACAACTATCATTTGTACCAATGCGGTCAAGGTCAACTTTAAAAGTTCTAACAACCTGTCTCTCCAGAGCGCTAGTTTGTGAATCGTCATCTATTTCAATCATATGCATATTCACTTTGTAAAACGAATGACTTTTGATAGATGATAACTGTACATTGTTAATTCTGAACAAAATTCTTCGTTCATTGGATTTTCCAAATCTGTATAAGTAATAATCATACGGACTTGGTTTAAATGCATTTGGTAATAATGTAACCTCGATATCAATATTAAGGTCAAATAAATTACCGTCCCCTGTAGACAATTCAGGTACCAAATCCCTATTCATCCCATATACAGGACAGTTGATAATTTTATTATATCTAATCGGTGACTCTGGACCAAGTAGGTGGTCAACGTTTATCTCACCGGTATCATTTTCAGACATAACGTCATTATAATTGAAGTATGTACCTAATACAGGAACCCCGACACCCGATAAATAATGGGTAGTCTGGGTGTTGTATATTGTATTAATCATTTCTGTTGCATTTTGTATGATTGCATCAGATTCTGTTAAATACCCCAATCAGCTCACCTCCTTCTAAGATAATGGCCCCTCCTACTGGGACTTGTAATCGTAGTATCTGTTGATGAATTCAACCAATGTTTCATATGCAGATGCCAAACCAGCTCTATCGTCAAGAAAGATATTATAAAAAATTTTACCGTGGTCACTAAAAATTTTCTTTACATTATCTATGTTTTCATTTACTTTATCCCATCTGATATCATGCTCAGACAAGTATTTTTTGACATCATTGTAATCAGATGGATTTCGAGCAGTAAAACAAATCATTTTGATGTCTCTGATTTTAGAGCACTGCTGAAGAAGTTCAATTACTTGGTCACAAGATTCATTTCCATCTTGAGATGGGCAAACTGTTGAATCATAATCATATGCCACTATCAATTGACCATGCTCAATGTACTCTTTCCATATTCTCTCAATTACATTTTCTTTGATGAGATATGTGTCAAGTGGCAACCCCACCTCTTCGATAATAGGTTTCTCCATGATGTCACAATCCCTCCTTTCTTCTGTTATGGGACTGTTACTTAGCCACTCTACGAGTTCATCACATATAGTCTGAACAACATCTACAATTATTGAAATTAAACTACGCTTGTTAGTCTTCAATCTATCATCTCCAATATTGTGTTACGATATTCGTCACATACGTCGAAACCTACGGCAACATCTGGGTTTGCTTCCTGAATAATCACTTTAAACGAGTCATGTAAGAAGTACCATATTGTTAATTTCACAGTAAAGTTGATTTTTAGATGGAAAGTATTATACCCTTTTGAAGAAAACTCGATTTTTCGATTGTGTTTCCTTGATAAATACAATGCCGCACCATGCAATACTTCAAGTAAATCATCAATTGGTAACCTTATAGATTCTATCATTACCGTTTTTACCCTGTCTTGTTGATGTTTTTCACTGTTGCCAAATCTTGTATTCTTAATATCCAGAACTGCGTTTATATCATTTACTGTTCCATTAATATCGGTTCTATCTTTATGTACGATTAGGATTGGTGCCAATTTGTCATCAACGTCATACTGATAACTAATTCCTCGTAACATCACATCAACGATTGATTGCTCTATCAGGGAGAGCGGCTTAGTAATTTCCAGTACAGTTTCGTTGTCTTTTCTTACAGTATCTTGGTTTTTAATAAAATTTAACATTTTTATATCTCCTTTTTATATTATTCGTTATGCTGCCTTTAGTTTTATCAACCATGTGCAAAATGTTATGATTTTACAACACATGGGACAAAAGATATAACTGTAGACCGCAATAGCCTACAGTTATATCTTTATTATTGGTTAGTTATAGTATATGGTGCTATATAAACGCCACTTTATTTAGCACCAGGTCCTCCGGTTGGATTCTCATTACCGGGGGATGGTACACCAGTCGCAGGTCCGTACGGAACATAACCTGTATCACCTTTGGTTCCATCGGGATTTTCTGCCTCATTGCCGGGAGCCGGAATTCCTGTTGCTGGACCGTAAGGTACGAAATGACCGCAATCAGTATCTGGATGATTGTGAAGTGCTTCATTGATTTTACAATTTGCTGCATCGTGAGGCTCCTGTGCCTCATGGACTCCAGTGTTAACTTTAATATGCTCGCTCATACAAAATTCTCCTTTCATAATTTATTGGTTAAACTTTTGTTGTGTTTGATAAAGCATTTTTGCATTATCAGAACAAAGATATAATCCAATGAATTAGGAGTTTTACAAAAAATGAAAGGAGAATAGACAATGTCTCAGTTAAAGATTTACACAAATGCTCAGCATGAGATAAAGGCTCTGTATTATACAGATAACCCTGATTTGACAGAGCATGTTATTGACCGTACCAAAATTTTTGGTGCTCATTCAGACCCATATATTCTCGGGTACACGTACGAAGAAGTAAAGGATAGCAACGGTGTTGTGACATCCATCATATCAACACCATACATGGACCAGCATTATCTGGAAGTTGTAGAGGAAGCAGTATTGTCTGCAACCGGCCGCAATTATATCATTGTAAACCATTCCACTTTAGAAGACATCAGGGCTTTCCATAAGAAAGCAGTTGGGAATGTCGGTTCTGCTCTCATTGAGGCTGGATTTGACCTTAATGGAAAACATTATTCATTAACAGTATACGACCAGACAAGTATTGCGGCACTCTATAACGATGTTCAGTTTGGTGCTAAGGTCGTTGCTTGGCATGATGATGATGGGTCTTGTCGATTGATTACCGGGGACGAGATGCTTCAGATTGGGTCTATGGCAAAAGCATACGTGTCATATCATCAGTCGAGAATCAACATGCTCGGCCAGATGATTAAAGAGTGTAAAACCAAAAAGCAGGTTTTAGCTATCAATTACAAGACCCCATTGGATAGTGAAAGGGCTTCCTTGTTTGATAGTATTATGACTGGGCTCGGCATTACTGGAGAAGTCAGAACGTATTGCGATTCCTCTATTGATGCAGCAGGAGAAGTTCAGGGTGAGATTTACAGTACGAAAGGCTGTTTGATTGAACCCGAGCTTTATGATACAGAGCCGTTCTGTACGGTTGAGGATGCAACTGCAACAACTGTATCCAAGACTGGTATTACGACTTTTAAGATTCCTGTCAAATTTGTTGATAGGGATAAGTTTGATAATGGTGTCACATCATACAGTATGTCAACCATAATTAAGAAATTAACAAAAGTTGACAACATGGTCAACGAAGAGCTCACTAATGATTTCGTTGTACAGTATTGCTATGATACAGATACCGATAGCGCTTATTTACAGGTAATCATGACAAACAATAATGTTGTTTCTGTCCTTGTGCCTGTTCAGTCTGCTTACAACGAGTTGACTGATAAAGTGAACGCCAATGAAACCTTCTACTTGATTAAGACAGCAACCACACAGATGGTTACCTACGACATGGAGCAGGTTAGAAATGCTCTTGGTATCGTAACTGAATAAAAAATAAAGAGGTCGCATTTTTGCGACCTCTTCATTTTACCCAACTTACCGGTAATCTCTAAGCCAAAGTATTTCGCCCAGAATTGGCTGAATGTATTTATCTCTTATTCTAAGAGACAGCACAAACATCTTGTTGTCATCTACTCTCATATTAAGTTCAGCATTTCTTAACCACTTGCATACGTAGTCAAACTTAATCATTGCTTCACCAGTTGCTTCGTCATACTCACAAGCGCCATTGCGGAATATTGTAATCATATTCTCGGCAGTAGTATTGGGCTTGGGTGAGTTTTTGCCGAATACTTTACTTAACCCTGAAATGCTGCTGTCCACAAATGAGCTCTTGCGGATTACATTAAATAATGACTCGCAGGAGATGTAAAGATTCTCTGTTGACAATGTTGTGTTGTAATCTATTAACTCTTCCCCAGTCACGTTCTTGATATACAGGTCCACACCATTCGTCTTTCTTACGTGGATGAAGAATGTTCTCGTGTCGAAATCCATCTTGGCGGATGCGCCGTTTGACAGTTTGTAATATCCGTATCCAAGTGACGGATTTACTGATGCGCCACTGTGACAGTTTGTAATATCGTTTCTAAGTAAGTTGTTTGGTGACATTTCTAACTGCTCATCACCGGAAAGCTTCCTTGCATTATTGATCTTGGCGAATTCCTCTACACTGTAATAACAATTACTCTCGTTTGCTCTTCTAAATTTTAACATAACCATTTCCTCCTCAAAATTGTTTAATTTGTTTTTTGTTTGTTTTTCTAATATCACACATTAAAACTATTACAATCTACTTCAACATCGAATAGTCGATGTTGAAGTAGTAATTGCTTGAATGTTCACTGATAAATCCAATAACTTTGTATACTTTGTAATCTTTAGTTACGATTCTATCACCAACTACAAATAAGTCGAGTTCCAATTCCAACTCAACGATGATATACTGCGGATAATTTCCACTACGAATTCATTTACTGTAGAAACAGTTTGATTAGCGTTAATAATGTAAGTAGTGTTAGTCATGATAATTTCCTCCTCTTGTGAACAGAGTGCCAATGTGGTTCACGACTTATTGTTCATTAACATTTTCAATGTATCATAGTAAATCTACCACAATTTACTTTCTTATTTCCATTGATTCACAGGAATAATATATACGCAAATGGCCGAGATAAACGGATTTTGTTAAAACAAGATACAGAACCTAAGAATGTTCATGTAGAATATCTAGGTTCTGTACCAAAAAAATGTTTGAATTATGTAAGGTTATTTGTCAATTTAGTGACTTGGCCCTTTTCTTCAAGCTCTTTTATTTGCTCAGGGGTCATTATCATAATCTGCTGTTGCGGTTGTTGTGGCTCAAATATACGACGTAACATAAGGAGTCTAACATGGTCTTTGTATTCTGGTTTGACCATATAGTACATGTAGGATTCTAGTACATCGAACGTATTCGTTGTCCTTCCTTCTATCTTGAAGTGTCTAAAACCACTTTCTTTGTAGAATCCATATATCTCGTCTACCTTAAGAATAGATTTCCTATTGGCTAAAGCCGTGTAGAAATCATCTCCGACATATTTACATGGACCAATATCGTTCCCATCTTCGGATGCAATATGTCCAAAGTGAATTTGGTCCCGGGCCATCTCTTTGTAATGTTTCACCCTGTTCGGACAATCATCACAACAATATGCATTGATTAAAATTTCGTATTTATCTGGGTTATCCAAAAAGAATATTTTTGGATTTCTGTTGAGAGAATAATCTAAAACGACCAAGTGGTAATTTCCTTCTTTTTGCTCTTTGACAACTGCATCTAAATTCTTAATTCTTTTCGTAGTGGATGAGAGTACTGGGTAATTTGGGTACGTCTCCCGTATGTATCTTTCGAGGTCAGGTGAATTGACAAGAACCTGATTAAGACCGTTGTCTCCCAGCTTCATAATTTCGTTGCAGTATGCATCCCATACCAACTTATTATCTATTAACGAGTTGGTGAAGGTGTGTCTCAATGGTATTCCGATATCATTAAACGCTTTATAGCATTGAATTATATCCTCCCTCGATACACATCCACCCAACAACAACCTGCCTCCGTTCCAAATAGCTCCAGGGAAGGAACCGTATATGGAACCGATGGCAATGTTCGGATGGAAATATTCCGGACAATCTCTCATTAGGGTCGCCAACAGATAATTCATCCTGAAGTGTTGAGAGTAGTCGGGTAAATGGAAATATATCATATTCTCTTTATTTCTCTCTTCAGTCGTGGTTGATTCCACAACAGTTTCATTCTCCATCAACTAATCCTCCTTCTAGGTTTATTATGATAATGTCTTTTTATAGATAATTTATTATCGTTTAAATGTATATATTATCACATCTGAACCAACGAATTTGTAATAGAAAGGAGGGATTAACCGTGACGCTTACTGAAAAGGTGGCTGTGTGATTTTTGTTGTGTTTGATCATATTGTTTTCAATCAATAATAGGTAAGAATGGTAACTTACTTAAAATTTTTACATCAGGAGGAAATGATAAACATGGTTGATTTAGACGAACTGAAGATGCTTGATTATGAAGGGTCATCACACAAAGGCAATCTGCCAAAAAGTAACTTGATTCCGATGTGGGCAGTTCAAATATTATTTGAACGTCCATTTGAGGATATCGATTTAATAAACTATATTGTTGACATGAGGGATTGCTTCCGTACAGATGGTATACACGTCGACACAATAGTGACTGACAAGCACAAAGACACAACTGACACAAATCACAATAATTCGCAAAGGAAAATAATATACATTTGGCACGATGGTGGTAAAGGTA